>Ga0209518_1004714_pt1 | contig 10753 bp, 14 predicted proteins | sample RifGroB1_FD_183993 | JGI IMG/M metagenome (GOLD analysis project Ga0209518, IMG submission 183993) | Groundwater microbial communities from Rifle, Colorado, USA - Groundwater B1 (SPAdes) (version 2) | ecosystem: Environmental > Aquatic > Deep subsurface > Groundwater | place: Rifle, Colorado... | reverse complement strand
GGCATCGGCCGCGTCGCCCGCCACGGCTTCGGCGGCGGCCGTTTCGTCATCTTCGGACGGTTCCTGGCTCGCCAGCAATGCGAGATCAAATGCGACATCCGCAGGTGGGTGCTCGAAACCGCCGTTTGGAGAGTCACCGTAGATCTCGTTGACTCCGGGAATCTCGTCGCCGAAATCTGGACTCTCATCACCGAATTCATAGAGATCACCGCCACCTGCCGCAGAGGGCGAGATGGGAAGACCTTCTTCCTCGTCGTTTTCACCTTCGTTCCCGTAGATTTCGTTGACTCCGGGAATCTCGTCGCCGAAGTCCGGGTCCTCGTCACCGAACTCATAGAGATCGCCGCCACCTGCCGCAGAAGGCGGAATGGGAAGCCCTTCATCATCATCGGACACGCCGAAGTCCGGCTCATGCGTCCCGAACTCGGACTCTTCGTCGTTCGGCGTTCCAACTCCGAAACTCGGCCCGGCGGGAGAATCGTCCAGCAACGAAAGAGCGTCTACCACAGACCCTTCGTGTTCCTCCTCCAAGATATCTCCGGAGCTGCTCATCAAGTGACCTCGCAGTCGTGCACGTTAGAAAAGACTGGCTTGACATCGTATTTGGGTCTTGCTAGTTCTGACGCATGATCACTAAACACAGCGAAGAACAAGAACGCGTCGTTCTCGACGCTCTGCACGCAGGAAAGACGGGAAGAGAAGCTGCAAGATTGGCCGATCTGTCGCCATCGTCGGTTTCCAACATCGTCCGTAAACACGGAATCAAGACGAAGGCCGGAAGACCTCCCTGGTGCAAAGTTGATCATACCGTTTTTGACACCTTGACTGAAGAAAGCGAATACTGGCTCGGCTTCCTCTTCGCTGACGGTTGCGTCACGACTGGCTATGGCGGAACTCCTCAGATCATTCTCTGTCTCTCCGCCAGAGATCGCGTGCATGTCGAAAAATTCAAAATTTTCTGCAAATCCACACATAAATTGATCAACAAAAAATATCGATCTAAAGCACCGGGAGCCATCCGCGCTTCTATCAGGTGCGCCGCGACGTTCGGATTTCGTTCGGAACAAGTTACCGCAGCTCTTCGTCGTTACGGCATGGTCGCCAAGAAAGGAATTGATCGCCGTCCCTCTCTCGAGATTCAAGACTCTGTTCATTTTTGGCGAGGCTGTATCGACGGAGACGGAACGCTCGGAATTAATCTTGATAAACGACGAGGATATCGTGCTCCCTACCTGATCCTCTGTGGACACATGCCGATCATGCTGAGTTATCAGCAATTTCTTCGCCTGCACGACATCAAAACCAATATCAACAAGACGTCCAGTGGTATTTATCAAATTCGCATCGCGAATTCTCTTGCACTCAAAATGATCAGACGATTGTACGGGGACGCGAAAGTATCGCTCGACCGAAAGCGCGAAATCGCTAACACTATCCTGGCGATGTTCTGAATGACGACCTACGCTAAAAATCACAAAGATGAAATCGCCATTGCTATTTCTCGCGGCTTGAAACTTGATGCGCTCGTCAAAAAATATGGAGTTTCGAGAAGCACCATTAATCGTATCGTCAAAGAAGTAAAAGCCTATGGTATTATTCCAAAACGAGGACGCCCGTCTCAAACTAGAAGCATTCCAGACGCAAATATCGGTAACGGCAGCAGCACGCCTTTTCCGTTCCCAATCTACGATCCCGAAAGATTTGAAAAAGAAATCAATCGTTTGAAAAATATTAATATAGGTCTTACCTCGGAGAAGGTAATTACTCCCTGGAGTCATGTCGGTGCTAGTGCCTGTGCTTCGTTCTTTCCGAATCGCTACAATGCCATTAGAAAAGGGTCTATTTCTGCTTTTGAAGCTTGGACCAATGAACATTACATGCGTCGCGCAATTAGCTTCCAAATCAAACGCGGCGATCCGATCACCCCGCATCGAATATTGCGTGCATTGACTCTCATCTGTCGCACACCAACTATTTTCAAGCCTTCGATAGCCAAATTCATCTATGCGCGTTACTGCTCGAAAGTCACTTGGGACCCTTGTGCGGGATACGGCGGTCGTCTGCTCGGTGCATTCGCTGCTGGTGTCCACTACATCGGTACCGACGTAGAAATCGCGACCATCGAAGGAAACAAAAAACTCGCCGAAGTTCTCGGCACGAATCACGAACTGATCATGAGTCCCGCAGAAAGCTTCGATCCGCCGAAAGTCGACCTTGTCTTCACTTCGCCCCCGTACTTCGATCGGGAATGCTACTCCGAGAACAAGAATCAATCCTGGAAAAAACACGGACAATCGCTTAGTGCCTGGATAGAAGGTTTTCTTAGACCGGTAATCGAACGTGCACGAATAGCACTTAGTATTGACGGATTCTTGGCGCTTAATGTTGCCAATATCAAAAATAATACTGTGCCGATCATCGATCGGACTATTTCCGTTGCTATTGAAAGTGGCTTCCGTCACATCGACACGCTCCGAATGCCCCTTGCTGCTATTAATCGCGCTGCTACTCCGTATGAGCCTATACTTATTTTCCAATAGAAAGAAAAAGGGACCGGCCTAGTGATCACCCACAAAACCGGTCCCTTTTGACACCTTTTCCTAAAACAGCAAACCTAGCTCCTTGATTTTCTTCGAGAAAATCAGACCACAGCCTTGCCGAAGACGGACATCTCGAAGGTACACGCCTGGACGAAGGAGACAGTGACCGAGATCGAGAGGGCCTGCTGGCAGGTGTCCCACTTGATCCCGTTGCCCAGCGAGTTGTTCGCGAAGAACAGCGTGAGAGTACCGCCGCCCGTCGCGGGTCGCTGGAGCCGCTGCCCGATGAGCACCTGGGTGATACGGGTCCCGGTGCCGTTCGGGGTGTGGGTGTCCGTCGCCATCACCTTCTCGCCGCGGAAGAGGCACTGCGGCGCGACGGTGATGACGGTGGTGGTGCCTGCCGCACCCGAGACCGGCCCAAAGGACAGATCCCAGTCACGGGCCTTCTGAAGCGGCTGCCGGTGCGTGATCGGACGGCTATTCGCCGCCTTCTTCGCCGCGTACTGCCGAAAAGCGGGGCTCTTGTCGAGCAACTCGCCGAGGATGTCGTACCCACCGTCGCCGAGGACGGGGGTCAGAGAATTCGAAGCCGGAGTCCCGCCGCGGGTCTGCTCCCCCACGATCTCAGTCCAGCCATCATCACCAATCACCAAATCACTCATGTTTTACTTCTCCTTCATCAACCGTTTTTCGTCCGGTCCGCTCGCAGGATTGCGAAACGGAACCCTAGCGGGCTCAATCAACTCGAGCGCGGACTCATCCGCTCTCTCGTCAATCGAGGTGTTACTGCCCGCCGGCTCGGACTCGCCCGGCCGTCGGTGCTTCGGAGGAGACGTCGGGAATCACCCCCTCGCCTCCGTGTTCAATTACCGAGATTCGGCGTAGCGCGCGATGTCGTCGGGGCTCAGATACGAGCCGCCCATCGCGGGAGCGATATGCCCAAGGATCGACTTCTTCGCGCCGGGGAGACCCATACCTGCGTTCTTGCCGGGACTGAGCACCTGCACCACGCGCCCCGCCTTGCGGGCACCAAGAGTGGTACCGATCGAGCCAAGTGCCGACATGATACCGGCATCGCCAACACGCTCCAGATGATCGGCGAGCCGCGATCGACCACCGGAGAAAACATTGAGCAACACCGAGCCCGCGGTGAACCCGATGCCCGACCACAGATCGAGCCCATGGCCACGCCACAGGAAGCGATCGTGGTAGTACCCCTTGGCGTACCCGTACGCCATCGCCGCGCCGTAGCGCTCTCCCTTATCGACAGCGACGCCCATCAAATTGCGGCCCGCAGTCCCATGAGGGAGGTGGTGAAGGGTGCTCTTCATCTTGCTCAGAAACGACATCGGCATCTCTCCTTGGGCTCGGGCGGGATCTCGATGCCGTCACGAAGCCGTTTTTGGTTGTTGCGAAGATTCTAACTGCTCAAATAGCGACGGGAAAAGTCATAAAACTTGAACTTTTGGCGCTGGCGTGGTTACATTTTTTGGCAGCGACGAAAAACGTGTTCAGACGATAGTCTTTTTCGATACAGATGAAACAAGGCACAGTCTTAATAAGTCTCAGAATTGCTGCTGATCTACTCAGCAGAACAAAGGCAATCGGGCGTCAATTGGACATGTCTACAAAAGACATCGTCCAATTGGGGCTATATGACAAAGTTGATTTCTACGAAGCAAAACTACGCGCGCAAGCCGAACAAAAACGTGCCGACCGCGCACAGCGGCGCACGCTGCGCACGCTCGGTGAACTCGGTGAAAGTCCACTCGCGCCATCAGCACCGATAGCGCCGTCGTCACCTAACGACAACAAGGTAGCAATCGAGACTGATCCGATGACTCCGCTCTATGAGGCACACGCAAAAAAGATTGCGGAACACCTCGAAGACCCGATCGAGAAACGTCTCTGCATCGAGGAAGCACTCACCGCGATCAAAAAGGCCGCGCCTCTCACACACCCATCCGACAAAGAGATCCTCACTCGGCTCGAGGTGATCGTTCTCAAGCAACCGACAATCACGACGAACACCACGCCAGCCGCCGCCAGCAACACCGCTAACACAACAGAACTACGCGGATTCTCCGAACGCCTCTCTCGCTTCACCAGTGCCCTCATCAACCAACCACTTCCCGTCGACCAAGAGAAAACGACGATCGGCAAAGCCATGCATCGCTTTGTTGACGCCTTAACCGAAGACGAAAAATAGGAGCCACGATGCGCGAGAAAGTAATCAGGCTTATGGACATGACGACCGGTTCGTTTGACAAGATGCTCGACGCCGTCATGCTCGAGGGATTCAAGGACGGGGAACAGATCAACGATTCGATGCCGGCTGAACTAAACCAATTCCTGACGAAAGTGAAGAGCATCCTCTCCGCGCATAAGGACGAGTACGAAAAAGTAATCACTGATGTTTACGCCAGACATTTGACCGAGACCGATCTCGACCAGATCATCGAATTCTCAGCAAGCCCGACAGGAATGAAGCTCACTGCGTCCTCGCAAGAGATCCAGAAGGAGCTATTCTTGTCGATCAGCGAATGGCGTAACGTGACGCTCGATAAGCACCGCGACGAGCTTCAAAACCTCCTCGGAATTGAAGATCCGGTCCTCGCCAGCGCCAACCAGTAGTGCGTGTCTACGTCCTTCCAGGTCTTCTTTCCCCGGAGGAATGTGAGGCCGCAATCTCCTACTTTCCTCCACGACAAATAGGCGGCGTCGTTAACCCGCGCAATGTGCAGAGCGTCCGTCGAAGCCGAGTCGCATTTCTCACCGCCGATACAAACGAAAAAAAGGCACTGGTTAAGAAGCTCACTGACGTGATCGATCACGCGAACCAAACCTACTTCAAATTCGATCTTATCGGACACGAACGCTTACAGCTCGCCGAATACGGCGAAGGCGACGGTTATGATTCACATCTAGACATCGGACCTGGCTCGACAGCGTTACGAAAACTTTCCGCAAGTGTACAACTCTCGAAGTCAGACGACTACGCCGGTGGTGATCTAGCGATTTGGAACACTCCGGCAGTTGATAGAGTACAAGGCACAATCGCCATCTTCCCTAGCTTCATGGTGCATCGCATAACCCCCGTGATCCGAGGACTGCGAAGATCGCTAGTAGCTTGGGCAACTGGTTCGTTACCATTTCGTTAAAAAAAAAAAAAAATGCTCATACCACTAACTGCTGTCATACGTAGAACACGCTATGTTTATAACAGCATCGATCCACAGATCGAACATTTGACCGCAAATGTAGCTTCATGCAAAGAAGGCTGTGCTGCGTGTTGCTACCAAATCGTCGGGATGACTTTTGCGGAAGCAATCACGATCGCCGACTTCCTAGTTCATCGAGGAGAGACCGACACTTCAGTCTTAGACGCCGCATCAGAGAACACTGTTCGAATTGATGACCTACACAAGAAATGTCCATTCCTGACTCCTGGCGACATCTCGTGGAGTGGACGATGTCGCATCTATCCCGCACGTCCTCTGGCTTGCCGACTCCACTTCGTGACAAACGACCCCGTTGACTGTGCACCCCCCTGCGATCGACCAATTCAATTACTCGACGCCAAAGACACGCACAAAGAAGCGATAAAGATCATCGCCTGTGACGACGACTTGCTGTCTGTCTACGGTCCTCTACCGCAATTCGTTGCGCACGCCGTTCGTTGTCTTCTCGGTCAAACCAAACCGAATCTCATTGACTTGTGGAACTGGGGACGTCGCCTCTCCAAAGCCCTGGAGCGCAAAAAGGAACTCTCTGTAGTTGCATAGTCCGCGAAATTGGGCGATTCTTTTCCGTAAAGATGTCAGGCACACGCGCAAGCAATGCTGGATTTACACGACTACGCGACGCACGCGCGGCGAAGGAAGAGAAATTCACGCATTCGACGAAATAACGATCCCTGTGCGTAAACCACAGTTATTGTAAGATCGCCGTTTCTTGTTGTTCCTTCAACACCAATCACAAAAATAAAAGTTGCATCCTTTCAAGGAGCCGTGTACGGTCTTCTGGTATCTTCAAACTAACAAGGAGCTATAGATGGCTAAGCGTCGGAAGAAGAGGGCCACCACGCGTCGGAAGAAGAGGGCCACCACGCGTCGTCGAAAGACCGGTACGCGTCGTCGTACCACCGCCAAGCAGCGCGCGGCGGCGCGTCGCAATATCAAGAAGGCCCGCGCGGCGCTGCGGCGCAAGCGGCGCGGCGGTGGGCACCGCAAGAAGCGGAAGAGTCGCCGCGGTCGTGGTCGAAAGAAGTCTCGCCGTCGCAGTGGAGCCTCGCGGGTAGAAGCCCATATGCGGGCAGCCATGCGTCGCGGATTCTATCCGCGGAAAGCTCGGTCGCATCGACGACGTGGATCGAAAATGACCAAGTCAGACCTTCGTGCTCACCGCGCCGCACGTCTGGCAGAGCTTAGGGCGAAGTGGAAGGGGCGTTGGGTCCCGCAGCCGGCGTCGTCACTACCCCTTCCTGGCTAAACAATCTCCAACTTTGACTTTCGCCGCACCTCTACTAACCCAGTTTTCGTCATCTCCCAATATCCAGAATAGCTCGTACTTCCGTAACGATTCTTCTCCGAATACATGCACCTAAGTTTCTTGTAACTCTCACCACCAAGACGAAAACGTTTTGGAAAACTTTTACTTGTCTCTTCGTCTTCATTTTCTAGAAAACAAAACTGGAATCCAATCACTGTATCAACAAGATGCGCGACGGTTTCAGAACCGGCAAATTCTCCGGCTTTACTCAAATGGTTGATCAATATAGCGCACTGTTTTGTACGTTTACAATGACTGGTCACAATGTTTGTAATCGCAATACCTTGTGCCGACGAACCCTCAGTTCCCTTTGACTCGCCTGCATGCATGACTTGGAGCGAATCGTAAATGGTGAGAAAGGCGCCGATCTCTTCGGCACGTTCAGTGATATCGCGTACCTCACTGGCGTTCCCCATCAGCTCGACATATTCACTAGACGAACCTGGAATTCGCGATACAAACTGTCCGATGTCATTGGCGTTCTGCTCACCAGAGGCATAGATCACCGGTCGCTTCGCCGACGCGACCAGGGCCGCGAGCTTGATCAAAAATGATGTCTTTCCGGCGCCGCGCATACCTCCAAAAAGAATCGTCTGTCCTTTAACGAGACCGCCGTCAAGCACCAGATCGAATTCTTTTTCTCCAGTCGCATAGTGCTCAGTAATGGTAGATGCGGAAGCAAGTGTCGTCTTCGCTTTAGTAACCTGAACCCCGAACACGTCGATATCGTACCATCCACCGCATTCCGGACATCGTCCGATCCAACGATTTTCGGATTGGTAGGAACAGGCGGGACTTCCATCGGAGATAAGGCGCTTGCGACCGGCACACTTATACACGGCCATATTTACGCCCGACTAGAAAGAATATCAATACCGATCAAGTACATAGAGTCGCCAGCGCCCACCACCGCGGTCCGCTTCGAAAACCAGCGCCCCACGAGGAACGCGCCGCCGGCAATACCCGCGAGGGCTAAAAGACCGCCGACGCTGGGGGTGCGATAGGGCAGCAGCTCTCGAGGACGTCCTGCCTTACCCGGCGGAATGTTGTAGTGCCGCATGCGATTTTGAATAGTTCTTCGCGACGCACCGAGCTGCTTCGCCGCCTCGGTAATATTCGGCGCACTCTTCAAGGCAGAGACGATGGCTTCGCGTTCCATCAAAGAGATATTACCTCATTATCGTCAGCGAGATCATTATAAAATCTCACGAGACTACAGCCCCCCAACTCCGCGAGTACCGCGACGTGGAGAAACCCGATGAGGCGTCCGAAACACCTGCGGCTCGGCCTCGTTCACCCGCGCCTCGCGCCCCATAAACTCGCGTCCGTCGAGATCGGCGATGATCTCCTCGGCGGTCGCGTCGGACACCTCAACGAAACCAAAGCCGCGCGAGCGCTTCGTCTCCTTGTCGTAGAGAACCTTCACGTCGACGACTTCGTAGTCGGAGAAGAAGTCGCGGAGGTCAAACTCGGTGGCATCGTACGAGATGTTTCCGACATAAAAACGGGGCATTGGAGGGGCTCCTGAAAACGGCACTTCGGCCGTGAAAAATGGAATCTAGCAGGATGATCTGATGGCGTCTACTGTGTCTTCATCTGGTCGAACAAACTGGAAACCGGCTTCAACGATAGTAAAGGCGCACACATCTGTTTCAAAGTTTCCAGTTCCTTCAAGAACGTCACCTGCGCCTTATCTAAACGCGCAATGACCTTATCCTGATTGACCTCGGCAGCCTCTTTAGCGATCCGCGCGATCATCTGGTCCACGTCCTTCTTCGTGATTTGAGGGCCGCCGTTTAGTACACAAGTACCCGGACGAATCGAATTGATTCTCGTCGCACACTCCTCACAGAAGAATGATTGACCCTCGACGTGGTACCACTTCGCGTTCTGGTTCTGACACCCTGTCACGCTTCCACAAGGACCGTCGTAACTCCCTGGTCGACAGAGCGCGACATTCGCCCAAGTAAGGAGGAGCGCCCTGCACTGGGCAGAGAACGACACCCTCGTACTACGAATGGCAGTTTCGACAAAAGCGTGCTCTTGCTCGGACAAGTACACACCGATCATTTTCTTATCACTCATGTAAAAACCTCCGTAAGAAACCACATACACAAATACAAACGCGAAAAGCAAGAACCATTCGTTGTAAATTTGAAGTTTTCACTCTACGAACTAGAACCGTCGTTGTGAAACTGAGATTTTCAATAATCACCAAAACACAAGGAATGGATGCGAAAAACAGAACCGTTTCGAGCGTTCTAAAATGGATGCTAAAAATAGAACCGTTCGTTGTAAATTTGATATTTTCGACCTAACTGTAGTGTACTTAACGAATTTTTTACTGTCTAGTCTGTTGTCTTGGACGTTACAAAACTTGTATGTAACTCGTTGAGAGCTTGGTGGATCCGACCCGACTCGACTTTTAAGTGCTTCCGAAAAATTCTATAGGAGAGAGAGAGATCAGTAAATAACCCGCATTAGCTATTGTGCGCATAAAAATACTGCGGGTAGCGCACTCGCACAAACGTCTCTATATAACCCCTAATACGTCCTGGGTTAGTTAGGACGTTAAGACATGACGAAAAAACTATTAACGAATTTTTACGGCCCAACCCGTCTCGACGACCCAACTTCAACTCGTCATTCACCCCCACTACGTAGAATAGGCGCGCAGCGCGGGGTGCGCAGCGCGGGGTGCGCAGCGCGGGGTGCGCTCCGTCGACGACTCCATAGATATTTCTACGTGGATTTGTGGGCGACCTCGCAGAAAAATTAAATAGTTCTGCTGGGTTATTGACACTTGTCCACAGCAGACAACGCGTTGTAATGTAACAGCTTTCCAACTAAGAGTCGAATTGTTGCGTGACCTTATAAAATTTTTGCGTGTCGATTATTGTCACACGGTGTGCGTCTGGTGTACAAGCGCTACTTCCCTGTTTTTGGAACCGCTTCGCCGCGGTTTTTTCGTTTGAGGAGGCGCCTCCTGGGTAGCGGCCGGGGGCTGTCGGTGTTCGGAACGGGTTGTACGCCTACTCCGGCCCACCGACGGCGACCGACGGCTCCCGCCCGGTGCCCAAGGAGTTTCGTTTGGCTGATCGTCAATCCCTCGGAAGACTGGCAAACGGAGCGTGGGGCAGGGGCCGATACCTGCAAGGGTGGAAAAGCGCCGCTCAAGCGAAGCCAGGGGCCTTCCAGTACGTCTACGAGTGCGCCGGGTGATGTCTTCGGCCACAGCGTCAGCGCCGCCTCCACCGGCACCTCTTCGCGTCGTTTTTTACCGTGACCAAGAGTCGACGGCGCCGGCCCACCAACTGGTGACCTGGGGACAGTTCGTCGATCTGCTCACAAACTACGTCGAGACCAGTCCGTGTACGGTGGCACCGGGACCTGACCAGTGCATCGGCGCCAAGTGCCCTTACAAGAGCCACAGCACGTTTCCTGATAACCCGATGGCCTGGAGCCCGGTCGAGATCGTCGGGCAACGTCTCGACGTCAACGTCCGCGCGGTCACGCTTCTCACGCTCGACTTCGATCACCTCTCGCTAGAAGAAGGCACGAAGGCTGTCGCCGCGCTCTCGAAGTGGGAGCACGTTCGCCACACGACACATAACTGCCGCCCTGATGACATTGGGTTTCGTGTGGTGCTTGCGCTTTCT
>Ga0209518_1004713_pt1 | contig 10754 bp, 7 predicted proteins | sample RifGroB1_FD_183993 | JGI IMG/M metagenome (GOLD analysis project Ga0209518, IMG submission 183993) | Groundwater microbial communities from Rifle, Colorado, USA - Groundwater B1 (SPAdes) (version 2) | ecosystem: Environmental > Aquatic > Deep subsurface > Groundwater | place: Rifle, Colorado... | reverse complement strand
AGGCGGAAAATTCGGCTCGGATGCATATAAGGTGTCTGGAGGGCTTCATGGAGTTGGCGTCTCTGTCGTAAATGCACTTTCCGTATGGGTCAAAGCCGAAGTATGCCGCGACGGGCTTCAATATGTTCAGGAATATTCTCGCGGAAAGCCGAAATACGCAGTAAAAAAAGTCGGCAAATGCTCGGGCTCCGGAACCGCGGTATCGTTTCAGCCCGACTCCGAAATTTTCGAAAAAATAGAATTTAATTTACATAACGTTCTTGACCACGTCCGCCAGCAGGCGTATCTCACGAAAGGCATCAAGGTTTCGGTCATTGACCAGCGAAACGGCACAAAAGCAAAAGACGGGACATTCATCGGCTCGTCCCACACGTTTTATTTCGAGGGTGGAATTGTTTCCTATGTAAAGTTTTTGAATCGGAATGAGACGCCGAAGCACGATAATATTTTCTATGTTGCGAAAGAATCCCAAAATGAAAAGCACCACGTATTTGTCGAAGCGGCGCTCCAGTATACGGATGACATTCAGCCGCGCGAGATGTCGTTTGCAAACAACATCTATACCGCGGAAGGAGGGATGCATCTCACCGGGTTTCGGACGGCGCTCACGCGCGCGTTGAACGATTACGCGAAGAAAAACGATTATCTGAAAAAAGACGATGAGACGCTTACGGGCGACGACGTTCGGGAAGGGGTTACGGCGGTTATATCGGTAAAAATTCGGAATAACGAGCTTCAATTTGAGGGGCAGACAAAAGCAAAACTCGGCAATACCGAAGCGCGGACCGCTGTTGAAACTGTTGTCGGCGAAGAATTAAAGGATTGGCTTGAGCGCTATCCGAGGGACGCTCAGGAGATTATCGGAAAAGCGATTTTATCCCAAAAAGCCCGCAAAGCCGCAAAAGCCGCGCGCGAGACCGTTTTACGAAAAGGGGCACTCGACGGCCTTGCGCTTCCCGGGAAATTGGCGGACTGCCAATCGCGCGATCCCGCGGAGTCCGAGTTATTCTTGGTGGAAGGCGATTCCGCCGGAGGTTCGGCAAAATCGGGACGCGATAGGCGATTTCAAGCAATACTTCCGCTTCGAGGAAAAATTTTGAATGTGGAGCGGGCGCGCCTCGATAAAATGCTTGCTTCAAAAGAAGTGAAGGCGCTCGTGATCGCTTTGGGCGCTGCAATCGGCGACGAATTCAACGAAGCAAAACTCCGCTACCATCGGGTTATCATCGCGACCGATGCGGACGTTGACGGCGCGCATATCCGAACGCTTCTTTTGACACTTTTTTATCGTTATTTCCCGGTTGTGATCGAGCGCGGGTATCTCTATATCGCCCAGCCGCCTTTGTATAAAGTTCAGGCGGGGAAAACAATCCGTTATGCGTATTCTGACGCCGAGCGCGACATGGCAATCGTGGAATTCAAAAAAGGAAAAGTCGAAGCAAAAAAAGAACGCGCGAAGAAAAAGGGCGAAGTGACTCCCGAGGAAACGCTTGAGGACGGAGAAGTAAAGGGGATTGAAATTCAGCGCTATAAGGGGCTTGGCGAAATGAATCCATTGCAATTATGGGAGACAACAATGGATCCGGCAGCTCGGACATTGCGGCAGGTCTCCATCAAGGACGGGACAGAAGCGGACAATATTTTCACCATCCTGATGGGCGACGAAGTATTCCCACGAAAAAAGTTTATCCAGACACATGCAAAATTGGTAAAAAATCTCGACGTGTAGTGCTCGCCACCATGCTCTCCGCTCAAGGGTTCCGGCGGAGACAAATTCTCCTCGTTTCGCTCGGGGAGCCCTCCGGCATAGCCGGTCTCCCTTCTCGCGAAACTTCGTGAATTTGTACCTCCGCCTCCACATTTCGCGGAAGAGCACATTGGCTCGCTGGGGCATGAGAGATAGTTCGCGAGGGCATGGAAACGGAAGGTGATTGTCTCAAAAGCATATTCGTTCGCTTCATCGAGATTTACAAAAGCTCCAATGAGAAACCTTGTTAAGCTTTGGAATCAGAAGCGCGAGCTCGCAAAATATCGGTGGATCGCCGAGCGTATACCGTCGTGGGCGGAATTTTATTCCCGGTATATGCCGGAGGAAATTCTTCATTGGTCTCGAGAGCTCGAAAAAGAAGTTTTGCGCGGCAAGGTTGATTTTGTTTCTGCGGCGTCGCAGGCCTTCGGCATCGCGTCGGTCACCTTTCGCCGAGTCCTTCATATAACGCCAAATTCAACGCAGCTTGTCGCCGCGCTTTTTTTGGCTGACGGAGACGTTGTTGAACTCGGAACCGGAGAAGGAAAGACAATTGTCGCAATGCTCGCAAGCTATCTTCGGGTCTTGCATGGCTATCGGGTACATGTCGGTACGACGAATGATTATCTTGCCGAACGGGATTACCACTGGATGAATCCGATGTATGAGGCGCTCGGGATAGGCACGGGACTTGTACTCTCAACCACTTCCAGAAAAAAAAGGAAAGAGGAGTACGAAAAGCGCGTAGTATATGTCACTATCCACGAGCTCGGGTTTGACTATATGAACGATCACCTTTCGCTTTCAAAAGACGATGTTGTCTTGAATCATTTTGATTTCGCGATTATCGACGAGGTTGATTCGGTGCTCATTGATGAGGCGCGTACTCCGATGATTATCGCTGAGCGTTCCGATACCGGTGCCGCAAAGGACAGTTTTTCTCGCCTCCGTCGCGCGACAGAAATCGTCCGCGAGCTTGGTGAAGAGGATGATTATGAAGCAGACGAGCGGCATCGGGACGCTGTATTCACGGACGCGGGGATTGAAAAAATCATTTCGCTCCTCGGGCGGGATATTTTTTCTGAAAAAGATACGGACACGATACGGGCGTTTGAACTCGCGCTTTTCGTAAAGGCATTTTTGAAAAAAGATCGGGAGTACATAATCCGCGACGGGAAGGTGTGCCTTGTCGACGAGTTTACGGGGCATCTTCTTGTCGACCGCCAGTACATCCAAGGGCTTCACCAGGCGCTTGAGCTCGCGGAGGGAATCGAGCCGACGCCGGAAAACAGGACATCCGCGTCAATCACCTACCGGAATCTCTTTCGTCTGTATCGTTCGCTTTCCGGGATGACGGGAACCGCGTATGAAGTCGCCGATGAATTTTTCCGGCTCTACGGACTCGACGTTATTCCGCTTCCTCCGCACTACGGCCTCAAGCGCTCCGACCTTCCAACGCGTTTCTTTCGCTCCAACGAGGATAAATTTTTGTATGTTGCAAAAATTATCAAGGATTTGGGCGTCAGTAAAGCTCCGGTGCTTTTGGTAGCTCGTACGATTCAGGGCGCAAAAGCGTGCAGTGATTATCTTTCAAAAAGAAATATTTCTCACACATCACTCCATGCAGAATTGAGCGCAAGCGAAACGGAAATAATTCAAAATGCGGGGCTTCGCGGGGCTATAACCGTGGCAACGAACATGGCGGGGAGAGGTGCCGATATCATCATTGAAAAAAATATTGCTGAAAAAACTGGTCTTCGGGTCATCGGGCTTGAACACAATTTTTCCGAGCGGGTGGATAATCAGCTTCGCGGCAGGTCCGGACGGCTAGGCGCGCGCGGAGAAACCAGATTCGTTGCATCCCTTGAAGACGAGCTTTTGCAGGCGTACGTGGACGAGGCGTTTTGGAATTATGTCGAAACCATTGCGTGGTCGCAAGACGGGATCGTAAATCGGCGGCTTTCCCTGTGGGTCAAGGCGGCCCAATCTCTTGTCGAGTCGCTCGCGGCGGATTCGCGCTCGTCCCTTGCGCGGTTTGACACCGTAGTTGATTCACACAGGCACGCGATGTACGAATTTCGCGATAAAGTCCTTTTTTCCGAGGATCCGACTCCGGTTATTCTTTCGCATCTGTATCACATTCTCCGGAAAGAAGAATTTTCATTTGTCACGGAACGCGAACTTCGGGATCGCATCGGACACAGTTCGCGAGGGGTTCACCCCGTTAGAAGCAAGCTCCGACGTGACGTCGGAGCTGCCGATGCGCAAGCGCATCGGACTTCTAACGGGGTAAACGATTTTATCATAAGTTTTCTCGGCGGGGACTATTCCTATTTTCTCGCGTTCGGCGCTCGTGAAAAAGAAGACGCGCGCCGCATAACCCTCAGAGCGATTGATCGCTTTTGGGAAAAGTATCTCGAGAACATTTCGGTTCTTGAAGATGCGGTTTCTCTTGTCGCAATAGGGGGAAGCGATCCCTTGTATTCGTTCATTGATGATGCTGATAAGATCTTTCATGATGTGCGAAAGCGTCTCGCGCTTACGGTATTTGAAAATCTCATAAAGCTGATGATTCCGTGAATTGCATTTTTTTCTTCGGTTGATAGTATGAATACATATTAGTAATTCTGCGAAAGTGCCCCGACAATCGTTATTACCGCGCCCTATGCGACATAAACGCGAAAATCCGCGCCCGTTCTGGCAAAAGGCGCTTTTTGGATTTATCGAGGTGCTTCAGCTTTTCGGCATTGCCGGAGGCGCTGCCGCGTCAAAGCCCGCGGCGCGTATAACTCCGCTTTCCCAGCGCATTCGTATGCGCGAGACAGCATCTGCGTCTTCGGGCGTACGAAGAACGTCTCCTTTTGTGAGAATTGAAGAGCGGGTGATTCCCCCGGCTCCGGGACCCGGCATTGCGCAAGAAAAAGAATCCGGCTCTGTTCGCTACGTGGTACGGCGCGGCGATTCTCTCTGGAAAATTGCGGAGCAAGAGTACGGTCAGGGTGGGCGTTGGACCGATATTTGGAAAGCGAACCGCGAAAATATCCATGAGCCGAATTTGATATATTCCGGGCAAAATCTTTCCGTGCCCGTGGAAGAGGCAGGGAGAAGAGTGTTGATACACAAAGTGGCAGAGCAGCGCGCGCGCGCGACCGTGACTTCAGTATCTCCGGCTTTTGTCTCATTGCGAAGGCAAGTCGCGGGGCAGTCCGTGACCCTGGCAACGTCCATTGATAATATATCGGTTGCGATACATCAGGTTTCTTTCGGAGGAGGGAGTGCGGCTCGGAATGCGGCAGGAGAAGATCTTAATATTCTTGCTGCAAAAGCGCACACATTGTCCGCCGCGACGTCTAGTGCCCCATCAAACATCGTTCTTATTGATTCCGTAGTTGGTCTTCTTGACGCGGCGCATGATGCCGTAGAGATTGCCGGCAATTTTAATACAAAAACCGTACCCATATCGGTCTCCGGAACCACGCTTGCGGTACATATTGTTGCGCCCGCTACTGGGGTCGCGGCGACGAGCAGTTCTGAATTAAGCCATACAGCTGGCGAGTCCATAAATACCGGTTCGACCCAATCGTCGGCGCGACTGGAAAAAACGATTACAGCCGCCGCAATAACAATGGTCGCGGCGACTAGCACCGCTTCCGGTATTGCAAAAATTTCTCATGATCCCGCTCTTGCCCAGCGCGCGGGTGAGCTCGCTGTAACTTCTCTTGGACAAACGCAAACGCATCTTGCCGCAGGAGAAATACAAGCGGCGGTCAATTCAAGCGCTGAAGCCGTGGTGGCCGCGATTGCGGCAAATATTTCCGCGCCGGCTTCTCCCGAAGCCGCAAGAGCAACTGCCGCTGCAGCATCGGCGGTTGAAGCAGTGAAAGGCGCTGATCCAGTTTCTCTTGCGAACGCAGTCAAATCTCTTACGTTGCCGGAAGGGGACGGTAGTGCGGGTTTTCAAGGAGCTCCGCCGGGAATGAGTTTAACGGAGTCAAATCCCCAGCTTGCGGCAGAAATCGCAAACGCCATTAATTCGCCACTTGGCATTATAGGAAGGGTTCTTTCGCCAGCCATTTTAAGTGTTCCGCTTACTATAATTGCGGGAGAAATTCAACAGAGTTTGGTGGCGCAGGGTTTGAATCCAGCAACCGGTCTTCCGTCTGTGACATCCGTTGGTGTGGCTTCCGCTGTTGGAGATGTCGGCCTTAGCGAGACCGCAACAGACATCGGAAACGCGGCCGCAGCGGGGATTGCTACTTCTGCTACTGATATATCAACGTCTGCCGAACAAGGTGAAACCGGAGCAGTGGATGATACGTCGGATATTACTTTAGGCGTTCAGGGTGTTGTGGGAAGCGCGTATTCTGCTGTTGCCGCCGCAACTGCGGAAGAATCCGCAACGGCGGCCGGAATGACTTCTTCCGAAGCGGGTAAAACTTCCGCAGAGGCCGCAGCTCAAAACGCTTCAAATCCGGCTCTTGCCGGCGGAACAGCGATGGGCAATAGTATGTCAGTTACGACAGCAACCGGCATTACGGGAACCGTTGGGATTATGAGTTTTGGGGCGGCGCAACAATCTGCTATGACTGTCACTCTTTCAAACAATGTTACAGCTTCATTTGGTATGAACGCTCCTACGCTAAGAGGGCAGGGACTTGATGATACCGATGCGAATAATGCGATAGCGCTTGCTCTTAAAGCTACAGAGGATGCTATGCAGCAAGCAAAACTACAACCTAAGCTCAATGTGTCGGATGAAGAAGATACACAAGCGCCACAAGTGGCTCCTCCAGCTGAAATCGACGAATCATCTCTTTCGACTGGAAACGCGCCAACTGGACCTCCTGGAGTCGGCCCGCCAGATGTTGCTTCTAACGCTCCGCCAGATGGTAGTTTGACAACTTCGGACGATTCAAGCGCAGCTGCTGCAGCAGCTGCGGCAGCGGCTGTTGCAGATGTTGATACCGCCGGTATGACGTCCTCCGATCCCGACGCTGCTCCGGATGGCGAAGAAAGCGAAGCTGAAAACGAAAACGAAAATGAAAACGAAAATGAAGCCGAAGCAGAGGCAGAAGCAGAAAGTGAAGCTGAAGCAGAATCAGAAGCAGAAGGGGAGGCAGAAGGCGAGGGGGAAGGAGAAGGCGAAGGAGAAGGCGAAGGTGAGGGTGAAGGAGAAAGTTCAACCGAAGAAGAACCACTCACTATTGAGGGGCGTCGTGACAGAGATAGTGAAATTCGAGTGCTTGGGGCGCCGCTTCGGCACGCTCACGGCAAGCCAATTCGGAGACGCGCATGATCGTAAACGCCCACGAGCATCTTGAGTCGCCGGAAGAATTTCCGGCGTACTTGAGGATTATGGAAAAGACCGGTATTGACCGGGTGCTTTTTGTGGGTAGTGGAAACGCAACCATTTATCAATGCAAGCCGCATGGTTTTGATGGGTATCATGAACGGAACATGGTCTTACTCAAGGGGCTAAAGCGATATCAGGATAGGGTGAACATTTTTCCTACGCTAAATCCGCTCGATTCCGATAATTTTGATCGTTTGAAAAAATATATCGATTTCGGTGCGCGAGGCATTAAACTTTACTATGGACTTGCGAGCAACCATTCCCAAGGTCCTTGGCATACGATGGCCTTGGACGGCCCGAAGATGGCGCCGATATTCGAGTACTGCCGCGCGCTCGATCTTCCCGTTATATTTCATGTCAATCGCGTTTCTTTCTATGAAGAAATGCTCCGGCTTCTTGAGGCGCAGCCCGGTCTCAAGGTCTGCTTTCCGCACTTTATGGTATCGAGCAAAAATCGCCACCGGCTTCGACGCGTGGCCGCAATTCTTGATCGTTACCCGAATGTCTATACCGATTGTTCCGGAGGTCGTGAAGATCATTTCATGCCGTTTTGTGAGAGCATTACGCGGCGTCCGCACCAATTTCGTGTTTTTTTTAGGAAGTACAGTAAACGAATCATGTGGGGTACTGACATTGTCATTACTAAGGCAAAAATGGCGACAATGATTCCTTATGTAGAGGACATGGTGCGCTGGTATAGAAATATTGTCGAAGAACGGAATTATACAACTCCGGAGTTTACAGGCGGGAAAGAAATGAAGGGGATGGGACTTTCCGGCACTACGCTCGCAAATATCTATTCCGGCGCATTTTTGCGTTTCATTCGCTCCAAGGTGTACGAGTCCCGTTAGAAGTCAGACGCCAGAGGCTTCTGCCGATGCGTTCGCGCATCGGACTTCTAACGGGTGATCCGCGTGAGTTGAACTCTCGATAAATAAAGAATCCTGCACGAGGTGTACAGGATGTTCTAGTCGCCGGAGACCGCGCGAGCGGTTTGTGCCAGTCGTTTCGCTTCGTCTCTTATCCTTTCATCTTTGTCCAAATGGTCCTCAAGCGCGTTGACGGCGTCATCGCGCTCCTTCTCCAGATTCCTGTTTGCTTTGCGGAGCTTGTCGTTCTCGGCTTTCAGCTGTTCGCGGAGTCCTCGGACGCCCGCGAAGAACTGCGCGAACCACGCTTCAAACCCATCTTTTTGTGTGATTCGTTTGAGCGACTCCCGTTTGGCTTTTGCCTGGAGGGCGCGCCAGCGTGTCTGGAGGCCTTCAACAGTGCGCTGAGACCGTCGGAACCGCTTGTTGAATTCCTCTTTCACGCGAGGCCAGCAGATAGGGCAGTCGCCGAATGATGCGATTGCCTTCTCCAAATGAAGATCTTGTTTTTTCGTGAAGTGGTTATTGCTCACGCGCGTTCCTCCGTAAAGTACCATTGGTGAGAATATCAATTATTTCGTTAGAAGTCAATTCTACTCTTCTCTAATTCGCGCGAATTAGAGAAGAGTAGAATGAGAATTTTTTCCATACAACAAACATTCCAACATTCTGCAGAATGTTGGAATGTTTGTTGGGAGCGCGTTGGAGCGCGTGTTTGATTCTTACTTCTCGATTTTTCCGAAGTAGTTTTCGCGGACAAGAATCAGGCGCAGGAGCCCTTGCGTCGCGCGCCGTATCACGAGCGCGAAGAATACCGCGGCGGCGACGCCGAAGATTTTTGCGGGAGTTGAGGCGTGCGTAAACGCAGTAACGCCGAAATTAATGATTCCCCCGGGATTATTAAAAAGGACGTTCGCGGCATTTTCAAAAATGCGCTGGACAAATACAATCCGCCCCGCCTGGTATAAAAGGAGCGAGAGGACGATTATCTCGCCGAGAAAAACCGGCAGGAATTTCCGCACAAGCCAGACGCGGTACACCTGCCGCAGGATTTGTCCGCGGAATGCTTCTTTCCCGGGTATTTGTTGAGTAGTTGCGGTTTCCATTTTTATATGAGAGTTGCGTCTTCGTCCAATAATTTTTTAAAAATTCGTTTTGCACGGAAGAGGCGCATCTTCAAGGTCGGGATGGATATCTTTTCTTCTTTTGCAATCGTCTGATACGATTTGTCGCCAAAATAGTAGCTCGCGAGGACGGTTTTTAGGTGCGGCGGCATACGCTCAAGCGTTCCCGCGACGATCGCCTTCATATCCGAGTCGCGCCAGATCCGCGTGTCAAAGTCCTCGTCTGTTGCGTGTTGGAAAACGCTCGGGTCTTCTGCGAGGATCTCGCCCTTCTTGAGTTTCCGGTAGTGGGTGATCGCATTGTTGATCGTCACTTTATACGCCCATGATTTGAATTCAATTCCCTCGAGCTTCTGGAATTTCTCCGCGTTTTTGTACATTTTAACAAACGCTTCCTGCACGATGTCTTCAGATTCTTCCGGATTTCGCACGATTTTGAATGCCGCGCGATACAAAGGGTCGTGGTATTTCTCAACAAGAATCGCAAAAAGAGCTGGTTCAGCTAAAGACGCCCGAAGGATGTCCTGGTCTTTCATCTCCTGGGGGCCTGTATCTTTCGGATCGTCGAGGTATGATTTCTTCATTCAAAAAGACCCTGCATGCTTTATAACGTATAGCCGTCCTTGCGAGGTCTCGCGCCTTACTATACGATGAATTCTATAAAAAAGCAAGGAAACCAGCAGTGATGCAAATGATATGCGAATAAAATGCTAATCTACCAATTGCGAATACCGATGAGAATATGAATTCGCAATTCGCGAGATTCGCATACGATTTGTCCCGACGCACCTATTGAAAATTACGATAGGAAGTCGGGATCCCGACCGAAGCGTCGGGATAGATTCGCATCATTTTTTATGGAAATTATTTTTGAGGATACAAATTTAATCGTGTTGAACAAGCCCGCGGGCGTTTCAATGCATGGCGGGCCGAACGTAAAAGGCGAAACAATCGTTGATTTTTTACTTGAGAAATTCCCGGAAGTTCGGGGCGTGGGTGAAGATCCGATTCGTCCGGGGATTGTGCACCGCCTCGACAAAGATACGTCGGGCATTTTGGTTGTTGCGCGGAATCAAACTTCGTTTGAGAAATTGAAATCGCTTTTCAAGAGCCGGAACATTGAGAAAATATATTTTGCTCTTGTCTGTGGCCGCCCAAAAGAACGCGCAGGAAAAATTACTTTTCCAATCGGCCGCGACGCAAAAAATCCGACTCGGCGCGGGGCTGCTGGGGGCCACGCCCGAATCCGCGGCGAGCGCGAAGCAGAAACACGCTATCGGGTCTTGAAAGCGGGAGATGTATATTCGCTTCTTGAGGTTATGCCAAAGACCGGACGCACGCACCAGATTCGCGTGCATGTAAAAGCAATCGGGCATCCGATTGCGTGCGACCGCGTGTACGGCGGGAAGAACGTGTGCTGTCCCGAAGGCGCGGGGCGCCAATTGCTTCATGCACAATCCCTTTCATTCAGTTTTCCTGAAGGGAGGCGACTCAAATTTGAAGCCGACCCGCCGGAGGATTTTATGCGCGTCCAATCAATGATTTTTGATTAATTTCGGCACCAACGAGTGTTACCACTCGTTCATGCTTCCCGCGAGTCCAATATGCTTTTTCGACAATAGGAGGCGGAATGTGCTTGGCTCGCGCGGAGTCGAGCCGAG
>Ga0209518_1004709_pt1 | contig 10760 bp, 18 predicted proteins | sample RifGroB1_FD_183993 | JGI IMG/M metagenome (GOLD analysis project Ga0209518, IMG submission 183993) | Groundwater microbial communities from Rifle, Colorado, USA - Groundwater B1 (SPAdes) (version 2) | ecosystem: Environmental > Aquatic > Deep subsurface > Groundwater | place: Rifle, Colorado... | reverse complement strand
AGCATGAAAAGTACATGGGTCACAGGCCCAAAATGTGTTTGTGGCTACGGGGCCAACTTCGACGTTCCACTCGTTGAGCAGTCCGACATCGACGCAGCGGTAGCGGAGGTCGAGGCCGAGATGGGCCGTCCCGTCACCGACTTCGAGCGGGCCATGATCGCCCTGCCGATCAAGAAGCAAGGCGTGTTCGGCCGATCCGAAGAGGATGTTAAACGCGATCACATGCGCCAAGCCACCTTTGTCCTAGCCGCCCATGTAAACGAGGATGGTTCCTGCCCCGGACAGCCGGGGAAGGACGGTAAGGACACTTCCGCCATTAACCTTGCTTCTGCTAAGGAGAAGAACTACGAACAGCGCCTAGAGTTGGCTGAGAAGGTCACTCAGAGGCACGGTGGGGAAATCAACCCCAACGCAGGAACAGAAACGCCAACTCTTGATGAACTTAAAGCAGAAAAGACTAAGGAAAAGGCACGTCCTAAGTAGTGGCCAATACACTTGTTGTAGCGGTTAACCCCGCAGACGGCACAGATACATATTCTCATATCCAGTTTCAGAGAGCAGCAGATAACTCTGGAGTCCCAGGTGCGTTCTCTGATCTCGTACGATCTGCGATTGACGCTAAAAACGAGCAGACATATTATGAGGATACTGGTGGTGACGATGATTCTTGGTATCGGTACCGATATGAAAACTCAGACGAGTCAGTAACTTCTAACTGGTCAGAAGAGTCTCTTGCCGACGAGCACGTTGTAACTAACTGGCTTATTGATGATATTGATGATTCTGCAACAACTACCGCCGACTGGACACGATGGCGAGATGAAGTTCTGGCGGACTTTCAAACCCACGCTCTTATGAGAGAACTTGAGACAGCAATTTCCTTTGATCCGTCGAGTGATACAGATGAGTGGAAGGACCTAACTGGAGAGTTTCGTGAGGTTGTGCGAGTAGACATGCACGACTCTACAGGAAAATATATTACTTCTACTCCTCATTGGTATAAATGGGGTCGAAGAATTCGTATTACCCAACCTGATGAGGATATAACCTATAAAATATATGGCGTAGGGAATATTCGTCATCTTGGCGATCTAGATGATGATTACTTCACCACACTATATTGGGGTATTCGCATTAGATATATTGATCACCAGATCGCAGAGAGGCTTAACTTCAAATATTTCCTTAATGCCGATAAGGTATCTGATGTGTCTCTACCACAACTTGAACAGCATCGTCAACAAGCCGTTGCTGAATATGAGAAACGAATCAATCTTCATAAGGCAGGCTACGTAATTCCAGCAGGGACGCCATAATGACACTTTCGATCCCCGTAAGAGAACCGGCAGATTTTCGTTTTACAGTTCGTCAATCCAACTGGCAGGGCGGGTACAACAGACTTTACTATCAGATTATTAATGCTCTCACGGAACCGCGATTCTGGGACAGTTTCAATATTGATACATCTAGAGACGGAGACTTTTCCCTTGCCCCACTATTTGAGATTGTTCAGACAGACGCATCCGATAAGAAGCCTCTCTTAAGATCATTTAACTCCTCTCTTTATCGACTAGAGGGGGTTAGCACGCCCGCTGTTCAAAAAACCAGCGACGGCACAACTTGGAATACAGTCTCTATGACTAGTGGGCCTACGACGGCAATTCGTGGGGCTGTGGTTTGGCGAAACAATCTAGTTGTTGCTGCAAACTCAAACACTATATATAATCTAGATAGTAGTGACACCTGGACTAGCCTGACCGCTCCTACTGGGATTACAGAAGTTTGTGATATGGTAGGGATTTCCCCGGACGATAGACTGCTTGCATGGTTCAATGGTAAAGGTCTTTACCAAACGGAGGTCCAAGCCCCCGCTGCGGGAGATTGGGATAAGGTTTGGCCTGCTGTTGGAGATCCCGATGAGGCACAATGTGATCTTATTGATGGCTCTACGGGTACTGGAATTATTGCTACTAGCGACGCCAAAGGCTCCTCTCTGCACGAATACTTTACCGCCGAGGGAGCCGCAACTGCCGCATCTATGGTAACATGGATTCATGAAGATGATACATTCTTCTATGTATCCAAGTTTTATTCGTCTGCTTCATATCTGGGTTCGAAGAAGGGCCAGGGTGGAGGACGAGAGACAAACGGGCAAGGACTTCTATGGCGAAAAGAGCGGGGCGCCAAGCCAATTCTCGTTCAGGAAATTGGTGACGGTATTCGTGGGGCTGTAGCCTCTGATGATTTTGGCATTAAGGCGCTTGTCAACGATGGTACTAATCTCTGGGTAGGAGCCCCATCAAGAGCCGAAAACTTCTCTGACGTTAAGGGAATCCCATGTGTTTATTGGTATAATGTTGACCAACAAGGTGTTGAGAGCATCTCTCCTAATTCAGCACTTGATGTCTCGCCTGGCAATGTTGCAGGTCCTGTCTATGACGCAGCCATTATTAATGGTGAAGTTGTTATTACAACTGGTACAGGAACTTGGAAGAGAAGTAAAACCAAGTATTCCTCTCAAGGTAAACTGGATAGCAGCCTGTATGATCTACGATCCCCTGACCATGAAAAAGCATGGCGATTTACTGAACTCCTTGTAGAGGACGCAACCTCTACAGAAACTGTTACGTTTTATTATAGAATTGGCACACTTGCGGGATCCTGGTTAGGTGGTACTGCCGTTACTGCATCCGGGGCTCACAAGATTGTTTTTCCCGACGACAATGCCTCGCAGGCAGAATATAAACTTAATGCTCGGCAGTTACAGGCTCAAATCAAATTAGCACGTGGGGCAACCGAAACCCTTTCTCCTAGAGTTACCTCATTGGCTGTGGACGCTGCACAAATTAGGGCCGTAGGAAGTTAACATGGCTATTGATCCATTCGATTTATTACGTGACCATATAGATAAACAATTCGATGGTGTCAATAGACGTGTGGATGATTTACATTCGGAAGTAAGTCGTCGATTAGACAACACTGATGAAGTTTTATATGGCAACACTGGTCTTGTATTATTAACAGATCGGCATGAACAGAGATTTATAAACATGAACTCTGATACTAAAAAGACAGCATCCAAACACGGAAGTATATGGGGCGGGGCGGTAAGTATAGTATTGGCTATAGTTTATGCAATAGTTGAGTATTGGCCTAAATAATGTCTCATGCAGATGATTTTATTTATTCTGAGTGGGAATATTTAAAAACTATATATCCTGCAATGGTACAGTGTATTAATCTCTCTGACGAGCCATCTGGGGATTTTGGTATCGCGCACGCTTGGTGGGGGGAAGGTCATAAGTGTGAAGCATATCTTTCTTTTGATCGAGATAGAGTCCCAAAAGCAAAAACAGTCAGGCATGAATTAGCCCATCTTTTGACTTGGAATGCCTCTCCACCCAATCCGAATGGATACGGATGGCCAATAACAGAAGAGATTTTAGAATCATTCTGGGTGGCGCGTGGATTTCCTGGAACCGCCGCCGAATCAGATGCTAGGGCTAAAGAATTAGCCCGCCAGGGATTAATGTACGAGTCATGGCGTCATTGGGCGCTAGAGTGTTTTGCGGAATGCTTTGCGGCATGTAACACTACCAACGCCGATCCCGACTATTACAAATATGAAAAGACCCAAGACTACGGAATGCCACTAACTGATGAGAAAAGGGCAACGATGATTGGGTGGTTTAAGACGTTAGAGAAATATGGGGAAGAGGATATGACACAAGAAGAGTTTGACGCAATGTTCCTAGAGGCAACTAAGAAATTTATCACACCTAGTATCGTAGCCATAAAGGAAGAGATTTTTAAGGTTGTAGACGGAATGAGAAAGGCAGGTAATGATCTAAATGTCTAAGACGAAACTGCGCGCGGCTGGTTTGGCAGCGGTCGCTGTCCTTCTGGCTGCCGCCGCGTTCGACGAGACGAATGTCGTTAGTTTGGTTGCTCGTAAGGCCGCTGAACTGATTGGGAAGGCACTAGGACTTCTAGGATAAGACTTACCCTAATGATACCGATCTGAGCCCCCTTTGATACCAAAAGGTGTTGAAGGGGGTCTCTTTATGTGGTAAACTCTACCTAGCGTCACAACAACAAGCCGCAGGAAGAGTTCACATAGCCGAGCGGCCCCTAGGAGGAATAGTGAATAGTCAAGGCCGTGCAATCTATGAACTACTAGAGAGACACGGGTTTGATACCTCAACTGGTGAAAGCAGACATAGGGCTTATGCTATTATGTTTATTAGTGGTTTACCCTTAACCCACGAAGGCAAGGCAGAACTAACAGAATTTGTATTAGGAGAGAGATTTCTTGGGTAAGTTCGAAGTTATTGTATCTGATATTTCTACGCCAATTCGAGTAGTTGCTGATACCCCTGATGAAGCCGCTGAAAGGGTTGAGGTTGCAACGGGGCATACTGCTCTGGTAGTCTCGGTCGTGGGCCGTGGCAGGCCCCCCAAGGGCACCGTTTACCTGTCGGATATTACTTTGGAGTACGCCGCCGAGAAGACTGAATAATGGATATTCAATCATTTTTTGGTGGCGTGGCTATTACCATAGGATTTTCGATTGGTCTGTCAGCCGTCATTCTGGGTGTTGATGAGCATAACCCCGGACCGGCCGTGGCAGGAACTCTATTCATTGCTCTAGTTACACTTGTAGTTGCTATAAATATTTAATTGACATTTGCAGAAGCACTTTCTCAACTACTTAGAGAGCAAAACGAAGAGGAACAGGCCGAGAGGAGAACTAGAACAGATGGCCTTTGGTGGCATCCAAGTTCTCTTGGGTTCTGTGATCGCAGGGCGGTTCTTGAGCACGCGGGAGTTCCTGCTCCTAGTCCTGACGACCGCACGCTCCGTCTGTTCTGGCTTGGACGAAAAATACACGAAGCATTACAAGCCAATTTTCCGTTTGAGGTTATAGGACATGAGGTTTCAGTAATTGACGAAGAATATCACGTACGAGGACGCATTGATACTGTCGCAAGAATTGGGACGTATACAGAAGCGGTTGAGTTTAAAGGGGTTTCAGATAAGAAGTTCGGCTATAACAGCCTCCCGGAACCCTCCCACCTCCTCCAAGTTGGATGTTATCTCTATTTTAATTCATTTAACGAAGATGGACAGCGAATCGCTATTGACAGAGCCCGACTCGTCTACTGGTCTAAAAATGACGCCAGAGTCCAAGAATACATTATTGAAAGAACCGAAGAACTAGAGAATAGTGTTAAGGGAGAATTAAAGAGACTTGAAGATCAGTACCAAGCCTACCTCCGAGACTCCGATAGCCTCGGAAGACCGCGTAAGCCTACCGAGTGGCAAGTCCGCTTTTGTAAGTACACCGGAACGGGTTACTGCTGCGGGGACAAAAAGGAAACTAGAGGACTACCAGACGACGGAAATCCCTTACTTTTGCTCCCAGGGACACCTGTTGGGGATGGTAGTCTACGACCCCGAAACCGAAAAAAGCAACTGGAAACAACTAAAGGAAAAGATGCGGGAGCACGTAAGGGTGGAGCATAGTGAGTAGGACAATTAATTGTCCCCATGAAGATCGGGGAGCACATCATATGACGCCGTGCAAGGACTACAAAGATTACAAGGCGCTAAAGCCACCTAAATGTAATTGTTATCCTTGCTACTTTAAGTGGGGTAATAGGAGGAAGAAGTAATGCGAATTGGACTAGATGTCGATGGCGTCCTGTACCACTTCCATAAGACCGCCCTTTACATACTTAACACCATGAAGGGGTACGATCTTAAGGAAGAGGACTGGACGTACTGGAATCAACCTAAGGACATTGTGAAGAACAACGACTGGCAGTGGCTGTGGTCTAAGGGTGTAGAACTAGGACTCTTTCGATACGGCCACTTATATAAGGGGGCTATCGAGGGGGTGCGAGAACTCGCCACCCTGGGTGACATTGTAATCATTACCCACCGTCCACGCAACGCCATAAGGGACACCCTGGATTGGCTAGCATATTTGAGGCTCCCAATTCATGAGATCCATTTACAGACTGACGGTCAGTTCAAATCAACCGTAGAGCCTCATTGCGATCTGTATGTGGACGATAAACCCGAAAACATAGAGGATTTCGCTAATAACACCCACGCTGTGCCCCTTTTGTGGAATCGACCGTGGAATGCCTCATACGGCTCTGGGCCGAGGGATTTACTTGGTGATTATCAGCGCATTGATTCTTGGAAACAGGTCATTGATAATGCCCGACTTCTCAGTTAAAGACTCTGGAAAGCGCATTGACTACCCAAGTGGCATGCGACGAGATATCCAGTCAGGTAAGCCTCGCTATGATCTTATTGATCTAGATTTCCTTGAACGTGTGGCGGCTCACATGGCCAAGGGCGCCGAGAAGTATGGTGAGCACAATTGGCGTAAAGCCAATTCTCAGGAGGAAGCCGACAGGTTCCGCGCTTCTGCCTTCCGTCATATGATACAATGGTTGCGTAGGGAAACTGATGAGGACCACATGGCGGCAGTTGCATTTAATCTTGCTGCCTATGAATATGTAATAAAAAGGATTAGTAATGCGGGACCTTAAAGTTAATGTTGTAGACCTAGGTCGTCTTGGTAAATGGATTAGGCTGGAAATTGCTAATAGCAATGGAATTGTTCAGATTCCACCCGAAGATGCTAGGGCTTTAGCCTATACTCTCAATATCTTATCAACGGCAGCCCGTGAGGGCAGAGACACTAGGAGTAATTTTGAACCGTGCTAGACCACGCGCTCGAATACGCTTCGCGCGGATGGCGAGTGTTTCCAGTGAACGGAAAAATCCCGATCACCCCTCACGGTGTTTTGGATGCGACTATGGATTTAGTCACAGTTACGGGCATGTGGACATCGACGCCACGAGCGGGAATAGGCTTAGCCACCGGGAGTCTTGTGGTTTTGGATATCGACCCGAAGAACGACGGGGACGAATCTCTCTTTCAGATGGAGAAGAAGTACGGGAAGTTACCGGACACACTACGATCTATTACAGGCTCCGGGGGGACACACTACTTCTTTCTACCGACGAAGGAAGTACGTAATGGAACGAATATCCTTGGGTATTCGGGTATTGATATTAGGGGGACTGGCGGCTACGTTGTACTCCCTCCATCGCCCCATGAATCAGGACGAAATTACTGTTGGGATATTGGTAGCCCTAATGTTATCGCTAATATTCCTGATTACCTTTCAGAAAGGAAAGTAGATGCCCCGACATCGCAAGCGGAAGAATTCTGGGGTAATGGGATTAGAAACGATAGACTTTCCCGTTTGGCGGGTAGTCTCCGCGCCAGAGGCTTTGACTTCGACCCCATCTACCGAATACTCTTACTGGCTAACAGCGAAAAGTGTAGGCCAGCCCTCGCAGATGCAGAAGTATACAATATCGCACGAAGCATTGCAAGATATCCAGGAGGGGTAATTGGAACTACCGATAGCACCAGACGCGGAGCGGGCAGTAGTGGCGAGGATTCTCCAGACGGGCGGGGACGCCTTGATGGAACTCGACTTCCTACTCCCGGAGCACTTCGCAAGCAAGGACGCAAGGCTAGTATTCGAACAGGCCCGTGGTATTTGGGCCGAGGGCGGTAAACCCGATTTTGTTGTCATTGGTGAAATCCTGCGGGACCAAGGTTATCCTTCTCCCGGTACTTTGCTTGATCCTTTTAGGGATAAGTATGAGTCGTCCCCTGTCGATGCGGGCAGGCTGGTATATGGTAAATGGCTCGCCCGTCAGGTTATCGAACTTGGACAAGAAGTAGCCGAGCGTGGATATACAGAGGACCCTACGGCCCTTTTGGATGAAGTCGAGAGAAGATCAATTTCTCTACGGCCTGACGGTGCTGGTGAGGGATTCAAAAAACTATCTACACTTGCAAGAGCCGGACTGGAGAGCACTCATAGTGTCGTACCCACGGGCTACTCACCTTTTGACGCTTACCTGGGGGGTCTTATCGGAGGAAGACTCATCACTATCGCTTCGCGTCCCGGAGTGGGTAAGACAACGCTCGCACTTAATTTCGCTGCTAATGCTGCTAGAAAAGGCTTCTCAGCCGCAATCTACTCTCTAGAAATGTCCTCAGATGAGTTGTCGGAGAGACTGCTTATCAATGAGGCACGAATACCTTCTCATAAGATAAAGTCGCGTAATCTATCAAATGAAGATGTGGAGAAGGTTGCATATGCAGCGTGGAATATGGACCAGTGGAGATTGTATATTGATGACGCCTCTGCGCTTTCTGTTTTCGAAATTGGAGCGCGGGCCAAGAAACTTGCTCATACGGATGGCCTGGATTTACTCATCGTTGACTACTTACAACTCATTGATCCCCCGAAGGCCGACAGTCGAGTCCAGGAACTGGCCGAAATTACTAGATACCTCAAACGACTTTCGAGAGAACTACGAGTCCCTGTCGTGGCTCTGTCTCAACTGTCTCGACAAGCAGAAATGCACGATGGGGAGCCACGCATGTCGGACCTCCGAGAGTCTGGTTCGATTGAAAACGACTCTGACCAAATTATAGCGATGTGGACCAATCCAGAAGATTACAGCACTGACGAATTGTCCACAACCAGAGCATCGGTTATCAAGAATAGACACGGAGCAACGGGACAGTTCCAGATAAGTTTCATCAAACAGCAGGCGCGCTTTGAATAGTGTATAATGACTTTACGAGAAGAACTAAGTAATGTGGTCGTCTTACTATGCGAGGATGAGGGTGATGCCCGTAGATTACAAGAGGCGTTCAGTATCTCGCTTAACCCTTCGTTCCTCGTATCCGAGATACAGCAAGCCTATCAAACAGTCGCATATTGGTACGTTATCGCAGGCAATTACAGAAGAGCATCGGAGGATGAACAAGAAGACGAGTATAGAGACGCAGAGCGTATCCTAGGAGCCGCTGAACGCGGCCTAGATAAGGCGATGATCGCAGCATCAGTTACGCTAAAACATGGAGGATAAAGTGCCTAAAAAGGCAGACGCGAATATCACATACGATCTTTTCTTTTCAGGACCCGAGGGATTCGGTGAGCATATTCAGGTAGCATCAGATGATGTGGACTCGTTAATTGAGGGTCGTGCGGCGCTCCTGGCAGCCATTACAGCAATGGGCGCCACCCCTAGATGGCAGGATGAGAAGCGTAAGTTTGGCGGTGAGGCTCCCAAGACAGAAATGGAAGCCGCAGCAGCGACAGCATTCGGAGCGACTCAGGACATCGGTACTAAGAACTGTCCTGTAGATGGTACAGTCATGAAGGCATATCCCGGTGGTATCAGCCGAAACAAAAAGGACAAGCATGGCAATCCTGCTAGATATGGCCCACGTTTTGTCTGTGGGACATGCCAGAATACTATCTGGGCCAATGAGAACTAACTGTGATGCCTGAGACTGTTGTTCGGGCGGTTGCGGCGGCACCATACTCAACAATCCGTAACATTCTGTTAGGAGCCTGGGGATATACGTCAGACTTGCAGCAGATTACACCCGAGGCTCAGAACGAGGCACTGAAGCAACTCGAAGCGATCCTCAATCCGCCTAGACAGGAGAGTCTAATTGGTTAACACCAAACATACTTCGGGGCATATTCTCCCCGAGCAGATTCCAGTAGACCTAGTGGCCCTCTCCGATATTAAGTCAACAATGGAGAGGGCGGCTGACGCGGGGAACAAGACTTCTAAACTAGCCATTATGTTCGCCCGAGTCTTTAAGGCATTCTCTGACGCCTCAGATGAGACTGCTCTATTACAAGAGTCAGTAGAGGAAAAGGCCCGGCAAATCCTTATCAACCACAACGTGAAGTCAGAGGACTTTCAGGGGTTCGATTGGGATAAGGGAGTAATTAAGGTACAGGTGAAGTAGTGACAGAAATTAGTACCCTCGCCGAGGGGGTTCTCGACGCAAAGAGAGAACTCATACTGGCTAGGGCACAGAAGGCCAAGATTGAGGCTCTCCGAGCCGAAAAGGAACTTGCTGAATACTCAGCACAAGTAGAGTATGCTCGATCATCTAACTTCCGTAACCGTGTCTACGACTTTGTGTCGGAGATTGATAAGGGGTCTGTGGAAGAGGCTTTAGATACTATCAACCGATGGGCGCGAATGAGCAAGGACCCCGTGACAATTAGATTCACATCTCCTGGCGGAGATATCATTCATGGGTTCTCCCTCTTTGACACTATTCGTATGCATATTAGTGATGGTATTCCTATTACTACTATTGTTACTGGCCAGGGGGCCTCTATGGCTGCAGTGCTTTTACAGTCTGGGAGTCATAGGGCAATCTCTCAGAACGCTGAATTCTATCTACATGAGGTCCAGGGCGGATCAAGAGGGTCGGCTAGCGACCTAGAAGAGAACGCTACTAACGCTCGACGACTCAATGAAAGACTAACTAAGGTACTGGCCGAACGCAGCGTCCTTAAACATACTGAGATTGCTAGCAAGATTAAACGGAAAGGTTGGACTCTTGACGCAGAGGGAACTCTTAAGTATGGGTTTGCAGACTCCATTCTAAAAACCTCTTATCTTATAGGGAAGGGACGTAGTTAGTGCGTGGGTGGGCTTGTCCTCATTGTCACCAAAAGAATGAATCAAACAAGCGCACCTGTTCTAATTGTGGAATAAGGAAAAATGCCAAAAGAACGTCAATTAAGGCGCGATGTGATAGTCTTGCTAGAGAACTCTGTAAAAAACTTGCTAAAGGCATATGTGCCAAATGCGGAAGACCCGGTAGTGACTGG
>Ga0209518_1004708_pt1 | contig 10760 bp, 10 predicted proteins | sample RifGroB1_FD_183993 | JGI IMG/M metagenome (GOLD analysis project Ga0209518, IMG submission 183993) | Groundwater microbial communities from Rifle, Colorado, USA - Groundwater B1 (SPAdes) (version 2) | ecosystem: Environmental > Aquatic > Deep subsurface > Groundwater | place: Rifle, Colorado... | reverse complement strand
TCAAAAACAGGGAAGCCATTTTCGGTGGCGTTCGCGGCGTCACGGAAGACATGAAGCGCCTGGATAAAGCGCAAGCCGATCTCTTCGCGTCAATCGAAACATCCAAGCTGAACAGTGGTGCGAAAACGTTATTGAAAAAAGGCGCTTTGGGCGCGCTTTCTAGCGCCTACTCCTATGGAAGCGCCCGCGCCCTACAGAACGCGGAAAATGCTGCAATTGGAGAAAGTTTAGCCAAATTCACCTTGGGTGCTGCAGTCACAACTGAAGCCACGATCATGGCTTATCTCACTCTCGGGCTCGCTTCCGGCCCCATGCTCATTGCTGACCGAATGAATGTGGTCGTAAGCCGATATGGCAGCAACTATGCTTCTAAGGAACTCACGACTCGGGTTCTTGCCAACTCGACTGCGTTCGGATTTTCCGCGGGGGTCGCGTCCTCCGGGGTCAAATCAATCGCAAAAATTGTGGGCTACGCTTCGATCAACGAGGGAAGCGCCGGTTTCTTCTGCCGTTTGGCTCAAGAAACTCACAAGATGGGGCCTGATGCGGTTAAGGATGCGCTGATTGCTGGTATCATCGGCGCGCCGGTCGGCACTGGACTAGGTCTTGTGGAGCGATTCGCCGCCCCAACCAGCATTGTCATGCCTTTCGATATCGATAGCATGAGCAAAGCGATCTCAGCTCTCGCGTTGTTTGGCTCAGCATCAGCGGGCAAAGAGACCGTACTCGATCTCGATAATTCGAGGCGCTTGGCGCAGCAAGCGAATGCCGCAGAAGCTCGCGGAGACCTCGCTGCCGCGAAGGAACTTGGACAAGCCTCCAAAAAAGCCCGCGTCGATGCAACAGTTCATGGCATCGAAACAGCTGTGCTTCTTGGAGCCGTGCCAGCCGGAAAACGGTACACCCCGAACGTGAAGTACTACGACGAAGTCAATCTAAAGCCCCCCGTAAGAGGCATCCAAAGTAGGCGACCGAAGGAATTGAAAGTGAATCTCCGCGCTACGGGGCATCACATTCAAGAACCTATATCGACGCCTTTTGCTGGCGCTCTCACGAGTTTCGGCGTGGTGACGGAGGATCCCTTGTTAAAGTATTCTCCTGCACGTCCCATAAAAGAGAGAAAGAAGGTTCCGCAGCCAACGGCACTCGTCAGGACGCTTGTCGAGACGAAGATCAGAAGCGACCTCTTAGGTGGAGGCCGATTCATGAATTATGATGACGCGCAGAAAGCATCGCTGGTCCTCATTCAAATTCAAACACAACTGGGCTGCCAAGCGACGCCATTCATCCGTAAAACCGAAGGGGATATGTATATTGTTACTGTGGCTGGGGACTGTCCAAAAGCATATGTTCTGGACCTGCAGGCAGATGGACTCCGTTTCGGGACGATCCACTACAAGCTGAACGGAAGATCCGTTTCTTTCGCGCCTGGCAATTCCAGCGCGGTCTGGTCCGATTCGGGAAAACCGGTCACGCCAGTTAGTTTGGAAGAGTAGAAAGATATTTGATTAAGTAATGGTCGGGGCGGCGGGATTCGAACCCACGACCCCTTGCACCCCATGCAAGTGCGCTAGGGTTGCTGCGCCACGCCCCGACGTCAAGCAACCTAACTAACCGATGACCTTAAGTCAAGCAAACCCGCGTACTTCAGCTTAGCGAATACCAGCGACAAAGCCACTAGCGAGCGCCGTACGAACACGTGAAGGACGTCGGTCTTCTTCAATGCCTTCGATGATCTCGTAATTATCCGGATCCTTGAAAATGGCGCTCAACAGCTGCCCATGTAAGTCATGTCCCGCTTTATGAAGTCGGAAAAAAGCCTGAATTTCGATACCAGCCAGCTTGAAATCACCGAGTGCGTCGAGCACCTTGTGCCGAGCAAACTCGTCCGAGTACCTCAATCCCTCAGGATTCAGGACGCCTGAATCATCGAGCACGATCGCATTCTCAAGCGAGCCACCGCGAGCAAGGCCCATCTGTCTCATCATTTCGACGTCGCGTAGAAAACCGAAAGTGCGGGCATCCGCGATCTCAGCGAATTGCGTCTCGTCCTCGCGATAACAGAACTCCTGTTTGCCGATTGCCGGATGGTTCCACTCAATGGAGCCATGGACTTCGAAACCTGACGACGGTTCGGCAACAGCCCATTTGTCACCAGAACGAATTTCAATCCGTTTTCTGAGGGCAAGATAAGGACGGATCTGGCGCTGAGTTTCGATCCCGACGATTTGGATCGCTTCGACATAAGGGGCCGCGCTGCCATCGAGAATCGGAAGCTCCGAACCATTGACCTCGATTGTCGCGTTATCAATCCGGAGTCCATGCAGAGCGGCCAAAAGGTGCTCGACCGTGGCCACCGTGATTCTTCCGCGTCCTAACGTGGTCGCAAGCTGGGTGTGAGTGACATTCTTGTAATGTGCGGAGACATGAGGAGCGCCTTCCATGTCGACCCGGACAAAGCAGATTCCCTGGTTGGGTCTCGCCGGTCGGATCGTTACGCTCACTTCGGCACCTGAGTGCAGCCCAATCCCGATCAGGGATACGCTTTGTCTCAGGGTTTGCTGAAATTCCATTTCACGCCTTTCGCGTCCATATTGACCAAAATTTAGGTTGGTTCTAGCGCTTATAGAGCAAGGCCTATGCCCGCGGCGTCAGCTTTCGGCAGGACCAGGCAAACCCAATTGCAAAAACCATATTACTTAATGGTTTCGACAGGTAACAAGACTAGTGCAATGAGTCAATATTTTTGAATTGACCCTTCATGTGTACCAATCTCGCCAACTGTGCTTTTTCAGCCACAACTAAAGTTGGCAACACTGTCGCATTTACAACACAGTCGCGGTTTTAAAAGAGCGCTGTCTGGGCTGCAGCCTTTTCTCTCCAGTGCCGCTCTAAATGTTCATAGGCCTGGCGTGTCGCAGTTCTTCCGCGGGGAGTGCGTTGAAGGAAACCCTCTTGAATAAGATAAGGCTCATAAACGTCTTCGAGGGTGTCCCGCTCTTCGCCAATGGCAGATGACAAGGTCTCGATTCCAACCGGGCCGCCATCGAATTTCTCGATGATGGTCAAAAGAAGCTTTCGGTCCATTTGGTCCAGGCCTCGCCCATCGACCTCAAACAGGGCAAGTGCGTCCTGGGCGGTTTTACGATCCACCCGGCCCGCGGCCGCACCCCGAACCTGCGCGAAATCCCGCACACGCTTGAGGAGTCGATTGGCAATTCTAGGAGTTCCTCGCGACCGGCGGGCGATCTCGTTTGCACCAGTAGGATCAATCTGGATATTCAACAATCCTGCCGACCGCTGAAGAATTCGCTCAAGATCCTCGACCGGATAGAAATCGAGTCTGAGTTGGACACCAAAACGATCTCGCAAGGGGCTCGAGAGGAGTCCGGTACGGGTGGTCGCGCCGACCAACGTGAATCTCGGAAGATCAATGCGGAGGGTTCGCGCAGCAGGTCCCTGGCCGATGATCAGATCGAGTTTGAAATCCTCCATCGCACCATACAGCACCTCTTCGATCGTTTTCTGAAGACGATGAATTTCATCGATAAAGAGGACATCGCCGGGCTGCAGGTTCGTGAGGATAGCGGCCAGATCACCTTTCTTCTCGACGTTCGGACCAGTGACAGAATGAAGCTGCGTGCCCATTTCCTGGGAAATGATGTGAGCGAGGGTTGTTTTCCCAAGACCAGGAGGGCCGGCTAACAGAACATGGTCGAGCGCATCACCACGTTGCACAGCAGCCTTCATAAAGAGCGAAAGATTCTCTTTAGCCTTTTTCTGTCCAACATATTCACCCAGATGAGTCGGACGAAGACTTTTCTCCAGATGGCGCTCGGCCGTGCCGTCCGCCATCCCGCTCTCTCCCTCAATCGAGGGATCCATCACTCTGGAATTCATTTCCTCATCATTCATGAATCGCTCCTAAACCAGCTGGCGAAGAGCCAAGCGGACAAGATCTTCTGCGCGCACCGGAGGGGTTTCGGAATCTTTCAGAGCCCTGTTCAGCAAACCCGTGATTTCAGCCTCGCGATAACCCAACCCAAGCAACGCCGACTTTGCATCTTCGAGCATCGCACCGGATTCGCCCTTGAGGTTCGACCTGGCCCCAGCCACGTTTTTGTGATTGGCGGAGGTGGAACCCAATTTGACGAGGGCGGGGTCGAGGGTCAGGCGCTTTCGCATCGGTTCAGCCAATTCCACCATGACCCGTTCGGCCGTCTTTTTTCCAATTCCTGGAAGCTTCGTCAGGAATCCCTTGTCTTCCTCAGCGATCGCACGAACCAATTCACCCGGCTCCGCGCCAGAAAGGATTCCCATAGCCCCTTTCGGGCCAATCCCACTTACGCCGAGCAAAGTAAGGAAGATCTCCTTCTCGAGGCCGGTTAAAAAACCGTACAGATCCAGCGCGTCTTCGCGGACATGCGTGTGAATCGAAAACTCGACCCATTCTCCAGGCAGAAGTCCATGATAGGCCACGCTCTGCGGAGTGGAAATGCTGTAGCCCACCGCTCCCGCGGATTCAGCCGGACCGGCCGGGAGCACAAGGAGCAGTTTTCCGGGCGAACACTCGCGGATTTTTCCGCGCAGATAACCAATCATTTAGAACTCCTGGGAATACCCCTGTTTATACCTTTCCCCGATGGGGAAAAACCCAAGGCTTCGGCAAGAGATCCCGATCTTCCGCGCTTTCCTCTAGAAATGCCCTGAAGCGCACGAGCGTAATCTGAGCCCGAACTCACCAAAGCACGTGTGGAATGGGCATGACAGATGGCAAGGGCCAGACCATCTGAGGCATCCGCGGTTTCAAAATCCTTGCAGCCGGTGAGCAACGTCACCATTTTCGCGACCTGCTCTTTTCCAGCTTGCCCGTGACCGACCACCGCGAGCTTGACTTCAGTAGCGCTGTATTCAACGATTTTCACTGAATGTATCATACCTGTCAGGATGGCCGCTCCTCGCGCCTGGCCGAGCTTTAAAGCGGAAACAGCGTTCTTCGCGAAGAAGACCCTCTCGATCGCGAGAACCTCGGGCCGCAACTCCTGTATGACCTGACTTAACCCCTGATGCAGAAGAAGCAATCGTTCCTCAAGAGGCACCGTTGCCTTTCCGCTGGTATTGGCAAGGCGAAGAGTTCCGTGCGCCACATGAACCAGGCGATTCCCGGCCCAGTCCACGCATCCATATCCGGTCAAACGTGATCCGGGATCGACTCCCAGTATGCGCATGAAGCGATTCTATTCACATGACGGCAAACCCGTCGAGCGAAATACTCTCAGACGCCGATCGGCGCCTGGGCCGGTGAGGCACCGAAATGAGCCAACGCGAGCGCCTCAAGCTCCTGCTGCTTCGCACGATTTCCAATGATGCCAAACTCTTTTCCAAGAGTTTCCAAGACACCCAGAGCGTAATCCAGCTCTTCCGTCGTATGGGACGCCATATAGCTCGTGCGAATGAGCGCGCAACCTTCCGGAACTGCGGGTCTCACAACCGGAGTGGCGAAAACGCCGTGCTCATAAAGCTTCTGCGTGAACGCAAAGGCGGTGAAATCATCTCCGATCAGAAGAGGGATGATCGGTGTCTGGCTATTCAGGGTGTTATAACCCATCTCATTCAGCGCGCGATTCATCTTGCGGGCGTTCTTCCAGAGGTTTGCCAGATGTTCCGGCTCCTCTTCAACGATCTTCAGACACTCAAGCACCGCCCCCGCAGCTGCCGGCGGCATGGCTGCGCTGAACATGAACGGACGGGATTTATGCTTGATGTAGTGAACCACATCTTTTTCGCCCGCGATAAAGCCACCGATCGAGGCAAAAGACTTCGAGAAGGTGCCCATCAGGAGGTCAGCTTTATTGACGAGATTGAAATGCTTTTCAGTCCCCTGCCCTTTTGGACCCAGTACCCCAAGAGCATGAGCATCGTCGATGTAAAGACGGCAGCGGTACTTCTTTGCGAGCTCCACAGCCTTAGGCAGATTGAAAATGTCACCGGACATCGAAAAAACGCCATCTGCGACGATCAGCGCGCCTTCGTACTTTGAGCGAGTGGACTCAAGCACCCGCTCCAGATCCGCCATTTCGTTGTGGCGAAACTTGATGGTGTCGCCGATTGCCAGCCGAGTGCCTTCGATGATCGACGCGTGGTTCTCGCGATCGCTGTAGATCACGTCGCTTCGGCCCATCAGAGAGGAAAGAGCTCCCTGATTCGAAAGAAAGCCCGTACTGAAAACGAGGCAAGCCTCTTTGCCAAGAAAATTGCTGAGTCGCTCTTCGAGCTCCTCATGAAGTACGAGGTTGCCGTTCAAAAAACGTGACCCGGTACATCCGGTTCCGAATTTATCGATCGCTGCTTTGGCAGCAGCTTGAACCCTCGGGTGATGCGTCAGACCCAGGTAATTATTGGATCCGATCATTACGCGGCGCTTGCCATGTGTGACGACGCTTGAGCCGACTGTCGATTCAATCGGTCTAAAGAAAGGGTAAACCCCCGCCGCCTGCACTCGTTTTGCGTCCTGAAAGGCGAGACACTTATCAAACAAATCTACTGTTCCGCTCATGCACTCATCACCCTCTGAAAGCTTGCTGAAAGCTCAAGTAGCCAAAAGTCCTGCTTCAGTTTTTGAAGATCCAAAGAGCTAACACTCAGGCTGCAGCTTGTCAACGAGAGCTATCTCATTGAAACCCATAGACAAACACAATAGTACATTTTTTTAAAAATAGCCCTCAAGTTTCTCCACCTAATTCCGATAAGTCTCGCAGTGGGTCTTGTGTGCGAAAAACACAGCTCTTTCGGGCGCGAAGGAGCCGACTCACCTTCCTCGGCAGGAAGATCACGGCAAGCGTGCTTTTTCGCATACCATCAACTCTGAGCGACTTCGTTACCCCGATTACGACGAAGAGCCAGCAGCCCGTGCAGGCGGGTGAAGCTACGCAATTTAATCGCTTTGACTCCGCAACAGGAGGAGAGTCGCAGGCTCCGCCGGAGCCTCTCCCCCGAAATGCGGACGAGGGTAATCGCTCCGAGCCGGCCCCTGAGCTAGCTCCTGTGATCCCCCTTAGGCCCAACATGGACTCGGAAAGCGAGAGAGGATTAGGCGCCACTCTCATTCAGCTGCTCGCGTTATTTAAAGAACAGCGAGCACACCTGATCCGGATGCTCGGCTTGAAAACCTACAACGCTGCCCGACACCGGCAGAAGAAAGTTCTTTTATCGAAATCAGGGGCGATTCTCGACCGAAAGGCCGAATAATCAGCCATTCTTCAAGATATAGCCTGCACCGTAAATCGTATCGATCGGGCAGTTGAATCCGCGAATCTTTTTTCTCAGGTTCGCGACATGAGTATCCACGGTCCGGTTCGTCACAACGGCATCGGGCCACAAATCGCCCAGCAATTTATTGCGATCAATCACCTGGTTCGGGCGTTCCATGAAATACCGCAGAATTTCAAATTCAATGCGGGTCAGATGCACCTCGCGATCAGCCACTTTGACCGCGAAAGATTTGGGATCGAGGATCAGGTTGCCCATCTGAATAGCCCCGTCCGTCTGGCGATCCATTTCCTGCCGACGAAGCCTCGCATTGATGCGAGCAAGGAGTTCACGGCTCTGAAAAGGCTTTCCGATGTAATCATCTGCGCCGATATCCAGGCCTTTTACCCGGCTGTCCAGACCTGTAACGGTGGTCAACATAAGGATCGGAATGCTCCGCGTAGCGGGCTGTTCACGAAGCTTTTTGCAGACCTCGAATCCGTCCATCTCGGGCATGTTGACGTCGAGCAAAATAGCGTCGGGTTGTTCGCGAACGGCCAGTTGAATACCTTCGCGGCCGGATGAGGCCTGAATGGCCTGATAATGTGGCTGAAGCATCTGCGCTATAAGAGCGAGGTTCTCAGTGTCATCATCAACGAGTAAAATCTTTTTCATAGATAGCCGCATCTTATGGCAGGGGCCGTTAAACAACTATTAATTAACTTTAAAGACCAACGTATTCCAGGGCTCATCCAAAAGTTCCCTCGAGATCGTTTCCCCCCAGCAAATGGATATGCAGATGGAACACGGTCTGGCCCCCATGGCCGCCGGTATTGATCACCAAGCGGAACCCGCCTGGTAATAAACCCTGCTTTCGGGCAACCGCCGTTGCCACTTCCAAAGCCGCCTCTCCGACGCCCGGTGCGCCAGTTTTTGCGTAGAGCTCGTCCAATGACGGGATGTGCCGCTTGGTCACAAGCAGCAGATGCACCTTGGCTTGGGGGCGAACATCGCGGATACAGATGAATTTATCGTCTTCATGGAGCCTTTCAGCAGGGATTTCGCCGGAAACAATCTTACAAAAAATGCAATTATCCGCTGTATGTTCCATAGTTGCTCCTATTCAGAAAGACGCTCGATCCGGGCACCCAATGCCCGCAGCTTGGTTTCCATTTTTTCGTAACCCCTGTCTAAATGATACACGCGATGGACCGTCGTCTCACCCTCCGCACATAGCCCTCCGATGACCAAACTGGCGCTGGCGCGCAAATCCGTGGCCATCAACGGGGCTCCCGTCAGGCGCGGTTTACCGCGAATCAACGCATTGTTGCCGCGTATTGTGATATCCGCTCCAAGGCGCGCAAGCTCCGGGACGTGCATGAATCGATTCTCAAAAATAGTTTCAGTGATGATCGACGCGCCTGTGGACACCGCCATCAACGCCATGAACTGGGCTTGCATGTCCGTGGGAAATCCCGGATAAGGCTGCGTCGTGATGTCCACCGCTTTTGGGGTACCCGGTGACGCCAGATGCAATGAATTTTGCCCTCGGGTCACTTTTGCGCCGGATTCCTCGAATTTCAGAAGAACGGCTTCCAGGCATTCTGGTCCGATTCCGCGGACCTCAACCTCACCTCCTGTGGCGAAAGCGGCCGCAAGAAAAGTACCGGCCTCGATACGGTCGCCCATGATTTCAAAATCACAGCCGTGGAGAGATCGCTTGCCACGTATGCGGATCTGCTCAGTGCCCTCACCCTCGATGTCCGCACCCATTGCCCTGAGCGCACGCGCCAGGTCAACAATCTCGGGTTCCTTCGCACAGTTCTCCAGCACCGACTCACCTTCAGCCAAAACCGCCGCCATCATGACGTTTTCCGTAGCGCCCACACTGGGAAACTCAAATGCGACTGTCGCTCCCTTGAGCTTTTTGGCAGAAGCGATCACGTAGCCATCTTCCAGACGAATCTCGGCGCCGAGTCTTTCGAGCCCAACGAGATGATAGTTGATCGGGCGCGCGCCAATGGCGCAACCTCCGGGAAGACTGACCTTGGCATGCCCGAACCGAGCCAGGAGGGGCCCCAGCACAACGACTGATGCCCGCATTGTACGCACAAGATCGTAAGGCGCTTCAAATTGGGTGATCTGAGCACAGGTGATCTCTACCTGATTGTTTTCGAGGTCTGACGAAACTTCTGCGCCCATCTGCGACAAAAGCTTCAGCGTTGTACGGATATCCTGAAGCTGAGGCACCCGCCTGAAAGTGCATTTCCCTTCCACAAGCAGAGATGCGATCAAAATGGGCAGGGCTGCGTTTTTCGCACCACTGACTTGCACACTTCCGTGGAGCGGAACGCCTCCGGTAATTTTGATTTTGTCCATAATGCCTATATCCCTTTCCGCCTGGCTGCGAGCACCCGGTCGCGCCCCGTCAGATCCGTAAAAATATTCGCAGCCCAACCGTTATTCGTAAATAGCTCGCCTATGGGGCCTGCCCGCTCATGTGGGATTTCCAGGAATACCCAACCCTCGGGTTTAAGCAGACGCATCGCGCCTTCCGCTATTCCACGATAAAAATACAGCGGTTCGACAAATGGCCCGGGAAAGAGCGCTGCATGAGGTTCTGATTTAAGTACATCGTCGTCTATCTCGTCGTCGTAAGCGACATAGGGCGGGTTGCTGATCATAAAATCAGCAGGACTCCGCAATTTTCCGAGGAACACGCCGTAAATGCTCGAAGATTCAGGGGCGCGCAGAATTTCGAGCCGCTTGGCCCATTCATTTCCAAGCACGTTTTCCGCATTTTTTCGTCCGTAGGATTCCGCTTCGGCGGAAAACTCAGATGCCAGCATTCGCAATCCGGGGAACGCGCAAAGCAACTCAACTGAGATCACGCCACTTCCCAATCCGATCTCGATTCCTGTTCCTGGCAGCCCAGTCCCGGATCGTAGCACCTCTATCGCCTTCAAAACCAGCGCCTCGGTTTCTGGCCGGGGCACAAGAACACCTGGACCGACGGCATACTCATGATCCAGGAAAACCTGATATCCGATCAGGTGCTGTAGTAACGCACCTTGCGCACGGGCTCGGCACCAATCCTCAAGTTGTCGCATGGCATTTGAAGGATAACCCAACTCGGGATCCGTAAAAATCCGGATGCGGGAAAGAGCGGCACCAGAAATCCGGCGGTAGGCAGCAAGAACCAGCTGTTCAGCCTCGGTCGACACGAGACCTTTTTTGACAAGGGAATCGTTCGTTTCCAGAATTTCGCGCGCGCGCCTTAGCGCCCCACGGAAATTCAGAACTGAAGAAAGTTCAGCGGTTCCCATCTGCAGGAGCCGCCGTCGAAGCTACGGGCTCGCCCATTCCTTCCGCTTTAAGAGCTTCTGCCTGGTAATGCGTCTGAAGAGCGTCGAGAATCTCGTCGACCTTGCCTTCCATCACTTCCGGCAACTGATAAAGCGTAAGTCCGATCCGATGATCAGTCAGGCGGCCCTGGGGGAAATTGTAAGTAC
>Ga0209518_1004707_pt1 | contig 10762 bp, 15 predicted proteins | sample RifGroB1_FD_183993 | JGI IMG/M metagenome (GOLD analysis project Ga0209518, IMG submission 183993) | Groundwater microbial communities from Rifle, Colorado, USA - Groundwater B1 (SPAdes) (version 2) | ecosystem: Environmental > Aquatic > Deep subsurface > Groundwater | place: Rifle, Colorado... | reverse complement strand
CTCATTTATTTATCGTCCATCGTCATGCAACTTGTCAGGTTGGTGACATACAGCATGGTGCACGAGCCATTTTCAACCAGGTAGCCCGAAACGCTGTACAATTGGCCATCTATGCTATCATCCGTTGGCACGTTCGGGCCGGCTAGAACCACGTCAGCCACGCCCGCCGTATAGCGGGTATATACGCCGATTCCCCATTCGCAAACCATCGTGCTGTGGAAGTGCATCTCGACACAATTGGTAATGGTTGCTACCTGCCGCGCCTGCACGTTCTGGGGCCACGCCATGGCCATGGTGAGAAGTGCGATTACAAACAGAATCACGCGTAGTTTTTTCATCGGGTGTCCTTTCGTCATCATTCTGGCAGGCTGGCTAATCCCGGCCCCTGGCGCACAATGCCCATTCGCCAATATGTGCCCGCTCCCGGATCGCTGGCTGGGTCTGCTTTGATGAGCAAAAAGCCTATCGGCCAATCATTCATGTTTGGGAATGCGCCGCCGGTGCCGTAAATGCCAGTTGCTCCGGTGGCCAGGGTCTCGGTTGCAATTTGATAGTATAGAATGCTATCGGCTACGCTCTTGCCGTTACCGACTGCGGTGATGCTTGTCCACAACGCGTTTTTGGCGACGGCATAGAGCGTTACCACCAAGTTTACGCCCAGCGCATTGTAAATAGTGGCCGCCCACTTGGTGTAACCGCCGGAATTAATAGGTATATACGCCCATACTGGATCGGCATCAAATGCGGCATTGTCACCATCGAAATACTTTCCCACGTTTGCCGTGGTATTTAAAATATCCGTTGCTGGCAACTCGTTTGCGCCTCTAATAGCGCGCCAGTCAGTTGTCACACCATCGTAATTACCCGTCCCATTGGCGCCGTCTACAACGCCGTATGTCAAAGTCACTTGGTCTTTGACTGCTATCACCGCGCCAGAGCTATCGGACGCGAGCACAACGGACATACTGTTCGCCATTGTGGTTTGGCCCAGCGCGGCGGGAAGTTGCGCGCTGTCTATTGTCAGCGCGCCAGAGTTATCGTTGACCGGGATAACGGTTTGGTTGCTGGCAATGGCAACGGGTACACTGGATGCCATTGCGGCTTGCCCGGCAGCAGTCACGCCGATAAGTGAACCCACATTAACCCACGCCCGCCCGGAGGCGTCCGTGATGAGCGGGATGTAGTCGCCGTCTGTACCCGCGAGAGCGGCTGCCGCGTCTTTCCGCACTCCGAGCGCCATAATGCCTTTGTCTGCTGTGGAGTGTACCGCATCCTCGGCCTTGACAAAGTCTTGGTCGTTGGCAATTACCACCGACGTGCTGGCTGCGCTGGCTGCCTGCCCAAGCGTGGTGGGGAGTTGCGCCAGGCCGGCTTGATTGCTGGCGAGCGTGACGGGCAGAGAGTTCGCCATTGTCGCTTGGCCTTTGGAAGTTACGCCCAGCACCTCCGCGATGTTTACCCAAAGCTGACCTGTGTCATCAACGATCAACGGGATATAATCGCCATCCGTGCTGGCCAAAGCCGCCGCGGTGTCCTTGCGAACAGCCAGGGCCATAATGCCCTTATCCGCCGTGGTGTGAGCCGCGTCTTCGGCCTTTTCAAGATTAACTAACTTTTGGGCCACCGGCCCCATGAAGCCACCCATGATTTTTTACTCCTCTCGTTTTACGCCACGCTTAGTAACATGCGCGTGGTGATTTGTCCGGCGGCATTGCGTACCATGCCGGTTCCGGTTAGGGTTAATCCGCTGTCGGTGTGGGTCAAGGTGAAGGCGGTCGCCTCCAGCCAGGTTGCGTCAATGGTGGTTGCCGTGTATGTGCCCGCGCTGCCATCCGGCCAGAAGATTGACGCGGACGCCACAACGTCAGTATAGGTTACGTCATACGTCGGCGCGCCAGCGAGGCGCGACAGGGCCGCGGGCCAGGCTGCGTAAATGTAGTCTGATGTGGCGTCCGCGCCGCCGCCCAGGTTGCCGATGGCGGTGTCAAGCTCGCTTAGCGGGCTGTTGAACGTGGCGGCATTGGCCGCCGCGCCCGTTGCTATGACCGTGTGAAACTGGGTAGTGATGGCACACCTTCCTTTCTAACCTATCTCCACCCGTCGTAAAATTCGACGGTGATCGTGCTCGCTGCGCTGCCGCCTGTTTTGGTGACTTTGATTGAGTTGTCACCTGATAACAGACGCAACCACGCATCGTTTTTGTGGCCCGCGCCCAGGCTGAAATTATCGTAATCGTCCACGGCATTGTTTTCGACCGACCATGAGCCGGTGTCAATGACAAGCGATTGCCCGGCCGCGATTGATCCGGCATAGTTCAAATCTTCGTAGGTGGTCGCGTCCACCACTCGTTCAATTTGTAGCGCCGTGATTGCCGTCCCTGCCGCTGTCACGGTGATCGTGCAATCTTCCACCGTGACGTGCCCACCGTTTGTCACCGTGACAGTCTTGGGGCTGGCGTCCAGGGCGAAGGTAAAATCTGCGCTGTCCAGGTATAGGCCAGTGTCAAGATATTCGCCGCTGTCGAGCGTCCAGCTATAATGATTCGCCCCGTTCCATGCGGCCTGCTCAAGCTGAAAGGTGAAATCCATTTCGATGTGTTCACGGTTCTTCAGCTTGCGCGGGGCGCTGATTTTCATACAGGTGGCATAAATCCACTCCCATTGGGTCGTGTCGCCAGACCGATTGCGGTACAGTTTATCGTGGACGCCCAGCAGGGCTTGAAGCGCATAAAATTGTGTATCAAGCGCCGTGGGCGTCTGGCTTTTCGTGCTGATTGCACCTTTGACTTTGATTGACCGCGCCTGCGGGTTGGCCGTGGCGCTGCCAATGGTGCGAGAAGAGCCGCCGCCGGGCAGGGGCAGAAATTCAACGTTGCCAATCTCGCCAGCGCCGGTATCCTGCTCTGGCAAGTCGGTCGGTATGGTCGTAGTGCCGAAACGCTTGATCCAGTACATAGTTAATCGTAATCCGTGCCGCCGGTGCTGTTGGTGACTTGCGTCACACTGTCGCCGGTAATGACAACCTCAACGTTGATGGTGCCAGTCTGGGAAAGCTCGTGTAGCATGGCTAATTGAGTTTGCGCTTCGGGCGTCATCTCGATACCCAAATTCATGACAAACTGCTCGGTAAAATAAGTGCTGGTTATGGTATCGAGTTGTGATTGGACGGCGTCCAGCGCGCCTTGAGCGTCTGCGAGTCCAAGCGTGTCTTCAATGTTTTCCACGGCTTCGGCTTCAGTGGTGACGCCAATCTCGACCTCGACGGCCTCGGCGGCTACGTATAGATTGGATAGCATGGCTTCGGCTTCTGGCAATGAGATTGTGCCAGCCAATAGCGCCTGTTTGACGGCCTCAAACTGAAGCATGATTTCACCGCCGCCGGCCTGCAAGAATTTGAGATCCTCGATATACGCGGCAATCGGGCTTGCCATGCTGCCCGCGCCAATCAGTTGGGCGGCTAAATTCTCGTTTGCCTGCCGCGCTGCATCTGCCGCGGCGGCCTGTTCGCGCAGTTCCTTGACATGATCGGCGGTTGCGGCGGCGGACAGCTCAGCCGCCCGCCGCGCGGCTTCCTGCTGAAATGCCCATCCTTCCAGGGCATCGCCGGATTCTTCGGTGCCGCTCATGGCGTCGCGCAAGACGTCGGCATTCTCTTGTGTCGCCTCGGTGGCGTCATTGGTCGCGCCGGTGGAGTTGTATTGGACAGTGTAGCGTTGTTCCTCAGCATAGTTGTATTGTTGTGTAATGTCCAGCAGTTGGGCCATTGCCTCACCGGCCCCAACATGCCCGCTACTCAGCGCCAGCGTCATGCCGTGCGCTTTCTCTTGAGTTACAATCCCGGCGTCGGCTGCCGCGTTCCACGCCTGCTGAGCATTTTTTACCGTGGCGATTGCGCCTATCAGCGCGCCGGTGCCCTCGGCAAATCTCGTCACGCCGGGAGACAGTTCTTCAACAAGCGTCATTTTGAAAGCCAGGATCGCATCTTGCAGAGTGTCCACCGCCGCATGATATTCTTTCATACTCTGGATTGCGGCTTCGTCCACCACCAGCGCCTCGTTTGCTTCGCTCATGGTATCTATGACGCCCGGACCCAATTCAAGCAGCTTTTGGAACACTTGCCCGCCGCGCTGCCCAAACATCTCCATTGCAAACTGACCGCGCGCTACTGGGTCTTCGATGGCGAGGTATTGATTGGATAAATCCTTCAGGCTGGCGATGCTCGGCTGAATGCCGTTATCAATCAGGTTGCGCATCCCGATTTCAAGCTCGCCTTGGCTGATACGCAGATCGTTGGCCATCTGGTAAACGCGGCTGGCTTCCTCTGCGCTGACGCCCCACGAGCGCGAGAGATTATCAACCGTTTCGGCCAGGGCCGCGACCTCATCGAGCGTCTTTATGATGGTGTCAACCACCGCGCCGGCCGCGCGCTTGACAAGGTTTAGTTGAGACTCAAGCTCGTGGAAATTCTCCCCCGACTCGGCGGCTTTCTCTCCGCTTTCTTCGAGTTGTTCGCCGGTTGTTTCCGCGCTTGTACCGACGTCGCTCATTTCTGCCGTGACTTGAGCGAAGCCCTGCGCAATTGCCTCGACAATCATTTCAACCGCGATTTGCTCTGCCATTTATCCGCCGTCAATCCACTGTATCAATGCTATCTGCTGCTCCGAGAATTTAGACCAATCAAAATCCTTGCGCGCCTTGCTGATGTAGGTGTTGCGCACCAGGTCAACCGCCTGGAATAGTATCAGGTCGGACAGGCGCTGATTATCCCAGCCGCCGGGCCGTGGGTATTGGCCGTGCTCTTTCCACGGTCGCCAGGCCGAAAGGATGGCCGGGGCTGGCAGGGTGGCGTGGTCTTTCTCAAGCGCCCAACTCGCCGGGCCGCCGTTGCCCTCTACTGCCTCGGCAACGGCGGTTAGGAGTTTTTTGGGACTTTGAGCGCCTCGGCAATGTCCTTGCCAACCTGGTTAGTTACCCAGGCCATGACGGGCCAGCGGAAGGCGTTGAAGTCCCACGCCTGCGCATTGCTACCCACGCCGGGCAGATCGCCCCAATCCTCAAGCATCGCCATTGACGCGGCAAAGTTCGTGAAGACGGTGGGGAGTTTGGCTTCGATGGATTTGGTTATGGCCTCATCGCGCCGGCGTGCGTGGATACCCAACCATTCATCGGGCAGGCCGATCCATCCGCCGTAAGGGCAATCAATCTTGCGCATTAAGCGACCGTTCCCCACGCGGGGGCAGTGCTGCCCGATGGGCGCCACTTGCAGGTATGGATGGCCTTGCCGCCGTTGATCGAGACATCGTTGCTGAGCAGCACATACTCGCCCTCCCATTCGGGATCGCCCGTTGTGGGGGCTGCCCCTGCGCTGCCAAACTGAACGGTCAGCGTACCAGCAGAGCCGCCTACCGTGCCATTTGTCACGGTCGTGGCCCCGGTCGTGGCGGTGTCGTTCATGTGGAATTGAGCCGAGACGGTATTGTCTTTGCGGTCGGCCAGGAAGTTCAGGGCCGATTCGCTTTCACCCGTCATGTCAATCTCACCCGCTGTAAATCCAGGGCCGCTGACAGAACCGGGGATAAGATCGCCAGACAGGTCGCGCGCCGTTGCGCCGCTGTCATCCCACGATAAGCGGATACCGCGAGAGATTTTATTTTTTCCAGCCATTGTGTAGCCTCCTAAATCTAATAGTTGCGCGTGAGCGCACAGAACGCGGTGCAGGTGCCGCTGGTGCGAACCGCACGCAAGCGGACGTACCCGCTGATATTATCCGACCCGCTCAAAAATTCGGCGGTGACGGCTGAGCCATTGGCGGCAAACGTGCTCAGTGTCGCCTCTTCACCGGCATACGCGCCGGTTGCGGATGATTGTAGGACGTATGACCATGTGCCGCCGCTGCTGACGGTGATATGCAGAGTTGCGCCCCAGCCAGCCGAGCCAGTCAAGAAATTGACGCCCGTTCCGTTGGTCGTGGTGGTAAGGGCCGTCAGGGGCAAGAGTACCTTGCCAAACGGCTGGTAGTAGTTCGCCCCGATGGTGGACGCGCTGGCTTTGGCATTGACGCTGCTCAGGGTAGCAATGCCGCCGTTGATGGTCACAACGCCATCGAGTTGCACGCCAGGCAGGACATAAGACACGTCACCCGCGGCAGGGGCCGCGCCGCCGCCTAACGCAATGGTGATGACGTGGGCCTGCGGCGCATCTTTGAGTTGGGCAAAGCTACGGCCGGCCGTATCGTTTACGATGGTCTGGTAGCCGTCCAGCCCAATGACGCGCCGGGCGTCGGTGACGTAATTCATGGCCGTTTCAGACCAACCCCCGATTTCGATTTCTCCAACCGAGTTGTTAAGCGCGCCAAACGTGCGGCTGTCACCGCTCAAATCGTAGCCGCCAAAATAGGCACGGCAGAAGCGCAATAATTTATTTTTGCCAGTCGCCATGTTTAGAACTCCTGTACGTCAACCGCCATGCGCTGCGCGATGTATTGCGGCAGGGCTTCGGGGTCGTTCTGCGGGTTGCCATAGCGGTCATAGATGTATTGCTTTTCGCCGCCCGCGATGCGTGAGACATACACGCTTTCCAGCCCGCCCGCGCTGCCCGCATTGCCCGCGTTCAGCGTGTCAATGATTTCCTGCCGGTTGGCCTGGAAGGCGTTGAGTGACGTATCCCAATCACTGAACGACGCAATCAGCCAGACGATGATCGTCCAATCTGTGACCGGGGTCTGGCTATCGGAGCGACTCTCGAATTGATCCGCCGTCTCGATGATGATAAACGGCGCGCCCGCGTTGGAGTTATCCAACACGCCCCAATCGTTTATGGTTACGTCCGCGTCGGCATAGGTGGACAGGGCGCGAAACAGGGTGGCAAAGCCGGACTGGATGTCATCTTCTCGGACGCTCATGGTGTCAGGCTCTTAGATTCTGTTCCGCCGCCCACAATCTTGCGCGTGAACGAGCGGGCTATGTGAGAGAGCGCAACCCGCGCGCCAGGCAGCCAGCGCCGGTAAGCGCGCCCGATGAAGCGGTTTGGCTTCGTGCCGGGGTGGCTGACGTTAAAATAGGTGTACATCCCCGCCCCGCGCGGGCCATTGGCCCAATAAAAATGCAACGGCTTGCCGGGCGGACGTGCCGGGATTGGAATGGGGTGCGCCTTCGTGCCTTCCAAAATCCAACGCCCCAACGGTTGCGGAGTAGTCACTTTAAAGCCGGTCGTTTCGCCGGTGACAAACGTCTGGTAGCGGATGTTCGCTGCAAATTGGCCGGTCTTTTTAGGCGCTTCGTCTTGCGCCAGATCGCGCATCCGTGCGGCCTCATCGCGTATCATTTCGCGCTTTTCTGAAATCAATTCAGACTCGGCCTTGATGAATCGCCCATTGACCGCACGGAATGGCGGATTGGCGGTCAGCCGGAACATAGCTTTACTGGCAGTCATGACGGATCCCAATCCTTGCGAAACGTGTTATCGCCGAACGCGTCACGCTGGAACAGCGGTACAACATCATCGCCGCCCTCATCAATGTCACGATAGGCCATGCCCACCGTGGCCGATTTGCCTGAACGGGCCGCGCCCATATTTTCCAGGCCGCCGGCATTCGCCGTGATGAAGTCTTGAATGTCAGTCATGATGAGTGAGAAGCGGCTGCCGCTCGGCTTTTTGGCGGTTGGCCCAAAGCGCCCGGAGCCATTGATACCTTCTGCCAGGGCGGCTGTCTCTTCGTTGACAAACAAATCCAGCATGGGGGTTATGCCATCGTCGGTGATTGGCACAGAAAAACCGGCGCGGGCCAGCATGGCATCGAGCATTGAGTTAATGCTTGCCAGGTGTGATGTGACGGTAGTCAGGGTTGGCCGGGTAGTATTGTCGAATACCCCGCTGCTGTTGACATAGCGGGGAACCAACGCGCCAACGCCAGAAGCCGATCCGTAGGCCATTAGCTCACCAACAGCAGCCAGACATCAACGCTGTCGGCGGCGTTGGCCTGGTCAATCAGGACATTGATCCGGTCATAGACGGGCAGCAGATCGTAGGTTGCGGCAATCGCGCCGCCGGTTGTGTCTGTCACCTGGACGCGTGGATAAAACCAACCTGCCGTGGCGGTGCTTGTGCGCACCAGGATGTTATAGGTTGGCGCCATCGGCGACGTGCCCAGGGCAGAGACGGTTACATCAGTCGTTGCGGGTGGAGTGTCGTTGTATTTTACATACACCGCTGCAACCCTCCCGACGACATTGGCGCTGGTGGACGTGTTGGCGGTCGCCACGCCATCATTGCCTACCGCCGCGCCGCTGGGGAACGGGCCGGCCAGTCTCACAAATTCACCGCACATCATTGCACTTCCTTTCGGGACGTGCGCCGGGTGCGCCGTTCCGGTTCAGGCTGGGATTCGGGTTCCGCGGGCGGCTCTGGCTGTTCGGGAACAATTTCCGCGTCCGTAGCGTCTGTTGGGGTTGCGTCCGTGCCGGGGTCGCTTGCGGGCAGCTGCTCTGGCTGCGGTTCGGGTTCGTCTGCCTTTGGTTCGTCCACGTCCAGGAATGGGTTACGCCGCGCTTCATCCTCGCGGTCAGCGGGGACTTGCAGCCATTCGGTTTTAACGAACAACTTACCCGCGCACGCGGTCACGGTTTTGTATGGACTATTGATCTTAACTCTTGCAAGTAACATGATTAACTCTCTTTCTCAAAAGCAAGGGCGAAACTCTGTTACCGTTTCGCCCTTGCCTGTTAGGATTTTTGCTCTGTGTCCTCGGCCATCGGGCTTAGGCGCTCAAGCCAAAATTCGCAGTCCTGGATTGCCCCCAGGAGGGCATTGTAGTTCGCAAAGGCTTCGTGCGCCTTGTTGTTCAGTATGCGCAACCGCTCTTGCAATTCCTCGCGCGTGACTGCGTTTGCCATTATGCGCCGCCGGTGCGGTTAGAGTTTGTGGTGGTCGCCATCAGGTAGAACACGGTTCCATCATCAGACACACAGCGGATCGAGTGCGTCATGGCGTCTGTGGTGTGCGTGGCCAGAAGGCCGGCGCTGGCTGCGTTCGGGGTGCGCAGGAACTTCTCGATGTTCACCGCGCCGCTGTTGGTCAAGCGCATGAAGGCGACCGTCCCAGCGACCGTGTTGTTTGCACCGATGTTGCTATCCAGGTCAAGTGCGGCTACGTTGGCGTCGGTCGTGCGGGTGGCGGTGGCATAGTCCAGGGTAACACGCAAAGCATGAGCCTGGCCACTGACACTCGCTCCACTGTTGACCGACAGGCTGATGTGCGCGCCGTTGATCGTGCCGCCTACGCCGGCAGCGCCGGCGTAGGAGATGGTACCGTAAGCGCGCAGGGCTTCGCCGCTGCCAGCGTTGCCGATATAGTGCCGCAGGTACAGGCCGCGCGAGTCACCGCTCGTGGCGGTGCTCTCAGTCCAGAAGCCCAGGAAGTTCTTGTTTGCGGTCGCCGTGGTGATCGGGTCGCCAGACGTGCCGCCGCCCAACACAAGAGCCGCGGTATCCGCGCCGCTGGCTGCCGCGTCATCGAGTGACAGGGGGCCGAGAACGGTCTGCGCGCCGCGGGACATCACGAAGCTTGCGCTTGCACCCGCGTCAGGGATGGTGTAAGTACGCGCGCCAGACTGCGAAGCGTTCACGATGGTTGTCGTCGTATCGCCCGCAGAGTCGGCGGCAGTCAAGGCCAGTTTGCCACTGGTGGCAGAGGCGGGGAAGATGTCCACCGTGCCAGCCGTGCCGCTTGCGCCCGCGTCGAAGTTCACCGCGTCCAGGTTGCCGAAGTCGCCGATGTGCTTGCTGGCGTCCACCACAACGGCCTTGCTTGCCGTCACCGTGCCAGCCGTCAGGCCGTCCAGGTAGGCAAGCTCGGCTTCCAGAACAGTGGTTGAGCCGATGATAAGCTGGCCGTCGTCAACGGTCAGTTTCGAGACGTTAGTAACATCGCCCATGATTTCACTCCTTATTACTCGTTTACTTGCATATATAATCTAGTCATGGTATACTCAGTCCATGCCAACAATTAAGATATGCTCTGTTTGCGGAAAAGAATTTCACAAGCCAGTCACTTGCAGCAAGAAAGACTGGGAAGATCGTTCTTTTTGTTCCTATCCGTGTTACTGGAAACACAAGTTTGGCAAACGAAAGACGAAGCCAAAAAAGTGCCAATACTGCGGACGGGAATATTTTTCCTGGGAAAACGGAGTTACGAACGCCAGGAAACGTTTTTGCTCCAAAGACTGCTTTGGCCTTTCTCGCCGTATGGAAAGAAAACCGTGTGAGACATGCGGAAAGAAAACGAACCGAGCAAGGGCAAGATTTTGTTCTGCGGAATGCAAAAACTCTTGGTATCGCGGAGAGAATGTCTACAATTATCGCAGCGAGGAAACTGGACATCTCGCAAAGAGCATGTCTGGCTTTTCCTTTGGGGCCGCTAAGGCCAAAGAGATAAGAGAACGCGATAGGGTTTGCCGCCATTGCGGAAAGACCCCTGAAGAAAACGGGCGCGCTCTTGATGTTCACCACGTCATTCCCTATCGCATTTCTCAAGACGATTCTCCAAGCAACCTGATTGCGTTGTGTCGCTCCTGTCACAAAATTGCAGACCACAAGGCACGACACGAACACAAATCATGAATTTCCCATGACCGCGAGCCGCCAATCCTGATAAAACACGTTGTAGCGGGCGTGGAGCTTGATGTTCCAGGTTCCACCACCGGGGCCAGACGGGTCTTGCCAGACAATGGCGTGCGGAGCCAAACGCAGTATCAAGCCGAGTGGCTT
>Ga0209518_1004705_pt1 | contig 10765 bp, 17 predicted proteins | sample RifGroB1_FD_183993 | JGI IMG/M metagenome (GOLD analysis project Ga0209518, IMG submission 183993) | Groundwater microbial communities from Rifle, Colorado, USA - Groundwater B1 (SPAdes) (version 2) | ecosystem: Environmental > Aquatic > Deep subsurface > Groundwater | place: Rifle, Colorado... | reverse complement strand
CCCTCAAAATATCCCTGGCCTTAGAATCTGAGATAGTAACAATCTTGATGCGCTCATCATGATTTCTACCTAAAAACCATACTGGCCGCAGAATTGATTCTAAAGTAGTCTTCCCATGACCCTGCGGGCCTATAATCACCGCTCGATCATGGGTCTTGATATATTTATCCCGGTCAATATGGATACGTGCTACTGGAAACTCATCAATCGCAATGGCAAAACGCAGAAAATCTTCTCGGGCTAATTGATATTGCTCTTCTATATCTACTTCGGCTGGAGCTTCTATCTGCCTGGATTGAATGCTAGGATTGTCTGTATCCTGATAGCTAAGGACTTTTTCTAAAAGAGAAGCTTTTTTCTGTTTAGGAGAAGGAGCGGATCGTTTCTGCGGTGGTTCCTGGCCCGGCGGAATCCATATTTTCGGGAAATCATCAATTGATTTCTTCATAAAGCCATAATTGCCACTTTTGCAATAGTTTCTTAATTTTTTTAGATTTGATGTGATTAAAAATTGGCATTTTGCTCACATAAGTTGACGGGTACTCCACTCCACTCTGTTCCTCCCAAGGAGATACCACTTGAGCAAATACTCTATTGGATTTTTCTTCATTTTTATCTGAATCTTTTCTTTTCATATTTAACGTGGTTACCTCTTTACGTCTTGTAGTTAATTTGGTGGCGCCGGTTTTAAGAAATCTATTCGAATTGTTACTTCATTCGATTTAGCACTCTCATTATTACTGGTATCTAATGCCGTAGCCCAGAGAATAACATCGGCCTCCTCATTTATTCCTACAGGAACAATAAAAGTAGTGAGAATCGTTCCCCCACTGCCAGGTATAAGCAGAAAGAATAAAACTACATAAAATAAGTAACGTCAGTTTTTTCATCGTTGTCCTCGAAATAAGCTAAAATTACGAGTAATTAACTTATAGCCCAATCCAGCCATCAAGATTAAACCCAAAGGCATATTTTTAATTACCTCGCTAATAGTCATAATCCGCCTGGCAACATACTCGTCAAATCCAATATCCCATGTACCGCTGATTGTTGTTTTATCAATATCATCATTAAAAGCATAGTCAGCATCGGCACTTAAATCCGTGCCTGCATCTATCCAGGTTGTATCCCCAGCCGCTAGATGGAAATCGTCTCCAGCCGCATTGACATACGTAGGAGCGGCATCCTCTGCGGAACAGGTTGTTTGTGTCCATGTGCCGAACCAATCATTAGTATGCCCAGAAGACAAACAATTTTTCGCTATGGCAGTTCCGCCCGTCCGCTCGAACCCATTACCCGCATTGCCTACGGTAGTACAGTTATATAAGTATTTAGTCCCAGTACTACTGCTCCAAAAACCTCTTCCATCGTTATTATGCAATAAACAATTTACGGCAAAAGCCTTATCCGGGCTTGTTGGCTCTAATGTCATACCTACTATAACGCCTGTGCCGGCATTAACCCCATTGAAGGCTATACATCCAATGAAACCAGCGAGGGGACTAGTAGCTCTAAGTATACTTCTACTGGTTACACTATTAATATTGAGTCTGGCGATAATATCCTGGATTTGCGAATTACTTTCAGCTATTAGGAAGCAAGTGGCATCAGTAGTAGAGATAAATGTTACGCCATTGTTTGGCGTTCCATCATGACCCTGCCCAGAGGCAGGGCGTATAATTCTAAAATAACTGGCATTTGTTGTGGCTCCTGCCAGGGATACATAATCATTGAAGCTTGCATCCGTATCGTAGCATTCCAAAACCTCTGACTGAGTAGCCGTAACCAGGTCAATGTCAGTCGCAGCTTCCCAGGTCGCAAGCACCGTATAGGTTTTCCCAGTCCCATAGGTGCTTATATTTTCATTTGTAGCGGTTTTCCTTGAGGAACCCATCTATAAAGTTTCAGGCAAGAAAACTCCCTGATTTATCTGGGAGATGAATTGCCTGCCTCCTGTAAAATAGCTTTTGACTTTTAAGCAAACCGTATGCTATAATATTCCTGACCCTGGGATTACATGGTTTTGGCTTTGGGCCATAGAAGCCCCTGAATTTATTCGGGGGAGTAATCACGATCCTTTTATCTCATCCATATCTGTTTTTTCAAACTTGCGGTTTAATGCTTTATCAAACAATAAGTCAAGACCATCTTCCTTGCTAAAGCTATCTCTCTCTAACGGCTGATAGTTATCATCAGGATCAGCTACCTTATTTAAGTCTATTATTATCCCTTTTAATGAAGCCTTGCTCTTCAGATCATCTAATGGAATTTTGTAGCGTCTTTTTCCGATAACTTCCGGCATTTGTTCAGGATACCACCGCTCACCCGTTAATAATTGAGGGATTTCCAATTTTCTGGCGGTAGCAATATCGCTAATTGCAGCTCCCAGGTCAACAATCACTATAAGGTATTGCTTTCTCTCTGCCGTTCCCCACACCCAGTCTGCGGGCATAACGGCAATAATGTCTCCGGCTTTCTTGCGCTTATGACCGGAGGCAAGATCAGCTTCGTCTCGGATTGCAATAGCCATAGATACTATCATAGATAAAAAACTCCTAAATTTACTGCGTTACCGCAAACGTGATTGTCAAGGTACTTACCGTTCCTGTAACCGTACCTACATCTATTCCAATCCAATCGCCCGAGTCTATAGAAGGGTTAGATAGAGTACCATCATCCGCCGCCCCATCATTATCACAGGTTATTGTAGTCGTTCCGTCTAATCCATTAGTTGCCAGGTCAGTAAAATCACCACTACCGTCCGATTCATACAGTGCTATGACTACGCTCTCACCGGAGTTAGCAGGATCCGCAATACAATTAATTCCTGTAACCGTCCAGGCTGCATTAGCCCGCATAAGAAGTAATCTATCCGCATCTACAGGATTCTCAATTACAACGCTCTTAGGGAGGTAAAGAGAGGTTTGTTCGATAGGCGCAGCAAATAAAAAGAATAGACCTATAGCACAAAGGACAGAGAGGGTAATAGATAGAAGATCATATTTATGGCGCATTAGACTACTCCTTCAAATTTATTGATAGATCTCAATCTCTAATATCAGACCTGCTGTGCTGCTCTGTACATAAAAAATTCGATTAGTCGATAATAGAAGAGGATGATCTGGAAACCAGATTCCTCCTGCTGGGACCGTCTCATAGGTTGTTCCACTTGTGCCTTCTGAGAAGGCTATCTTCCATGGATTGGAAGTCCTGGCCTTGACCGCAAAATAAACCGTATTATTAGGCAAGGTATAGGAATATTCGGTATCAGCACTGGTTAACGTGAGATTAGCTATAGAAATCTTTTGTGCGGGATGGATCGGCTGCGCCTGGCTTTCCGTCCAGCCAATAAATATGAATAACCCAATGATTAAAGCAATATAACTCAATTTTTTTCTCATAAAATATACGGCAAGAAACTCCCTGCTTTAGCGGGAAGAGGAATGCCGTCCTCCTTTCTTGAAAGATTTTGTTTGACATACTCAACCAATTTTTGTAACATATTCTTAACAGTAATAAGTTTAGGGTTCAGTCAATAACCCTTTTGCAGTCCGTTCCGTAAAGGCGTGTTACTGCACGAAATTTGGAACTGCAAGCTCCCAACTTTAGTCGGGGGTAGTTGACCCTTTTTCCCCCTTTTTTTAACTCAATCGAATTAAATTAGCTTCAGCAGCAAACATAACGATAAATGTCTTGCTTACATCCTCATAATCCTCACTCGGATAATCCAATAATCGCATCTGAGCAGCTAAGGTACTGGTCTTGAATTTCTCTCTAGCTATAAGATCATAGAGCGCCTCGTAGATTTGCCAGCATTGTTTATAATGTTTTTGCGAAAGTATCCAGAATTCGATTCGGGGAATAAAATATTTGGGGGCATGAGGATCCCCATCTCCTCCAGCTAGTATATAATTTATACAAGGAAAAGTCATGTCCCTAACTGCAAACATATTAGCGGGATATATATTCGCTCCAATCAATCCCTGCAAAGTAGTATTGTCAGTAATAACGTCTACTATCAACTTTTTCAATTCCTCTGACATAGTTATTCTTCTTGCCTATCCCCAACATCCTGCCGCATTACTTCCAATTCTCTTATCTTCTCACTCATTCGGATAGTTTTTTTGCTTGTCTTGTCTCTACGAGAATCACTTGATATATTATTATTTATTTTAATAATTTGATCAAGAAGAACTTCTAACCCCTTCATTAAATCAGAAAAAGCCGCCTCTTCTGTTTTCTTTCTAAAATTCTTGGTATTAAGAATAATCCCTGTAGCATTAATCAGAGAATAGAAGAGAAAGGCCAGGGCATTATTCTGGCCTTCAGGAGCAAGAGAGATCCCTTCAATCTCTTTGATAATCCTCTCAAACCGGACTAGAGATGCCTTTTTTTCGGTTTCTGGTGGCTCGGGAATAGGGGAAGGCAGCTTTGGTTCTTGCTCGATAGCGGGCGCCAATTTCTTTGATCTGGATGGCTTCGCACCACTTACAGACATTAGAGACCCCCAATTTTAGGCGGCTATTTGTGACCATATATTTGGTGAGTAATACTTCACCACAATAGCTACATATCTTTCGATCAACTGCCTCTATCTGAATTAAAGATAATACTACTCCAGGCTCTGTCTTGTCAATAACCCAATCAATCCGATAGCAATACCATGTACTGGATAATTTGGTCACATGCTGCACCACCTGAGAGATCAGTTGTACATAATATTCGTTCCGATGGCTTACCCGAGGCTTACAGATTGTCATAACAATCCAGAGCTTATTATTATATATCTTTTTTCCCTTCATTTCTTTTTCTAATTCATGAGCCAATCTGACTTTCAATTCTTCAGCTTTCGGACTCAGACCAAATACGGTAGAGTACCGAAAAGTGAGAGTCCATTTCTGGGGAATATTAAATTTAAAGCGTGTCTGTAAAAAAAAAGGATATGATTTCTTTCTACCCCGCTGGTATACTCTCTCACGACATCTCTTAGTATTCTGTGGAGGAACCCAGGCCGATTTCCATAACTCTCCTTGCCTAGAGTAATCTCTACTACAGTCTTTACACCATGGATATATCCCACTTGAACGACTCTTATCATGATAGAAATCCGAGATAGGCTTCTCTTCTCCACAGTGAAAGCATTTCTTATTTTGAATTCGATCTAATAAAGCTTCCATGATTATGCGGATTCACGTTTCAGCTTAGTGATATAGCAAAGAATCATTCGGGACGGTTTTCAGCAAACTGGATATCAGTTTGTTCTAAGAATGTTCTCTCTAACTCATCCAATCCTTCTGGGTAGAGGGTATAGTAGGAGAGCCCCTTATCATCCAATCTTCTCTTGACCTGGTTAAGACTTCTCGATAGTAGCTTTTTCTTTTCTGACATTACTTGAACCTCAATTAATAGTAAGTGAACTACCCTAACCAATCTTTGATTGGTTAGGGCTTCTAAGGCAATGCCTCACCAATCTCCAGCCATTTTTCTTATAGTTTTTAGCTCTTTACGTTCAGTAGCTCTCATTTTCCTAAGCTGGGCTGAATATTCTATCTTAGTACATTAGCGACAGGTTCATGATAGAACTGGTAAATCCCATTCCCAGCCTATTGCCCTGAAAGGGGGCTGATACAATCTAATTTCCTCGATCTCTTCCTGCCAAGAAGCTAAAATCTGAGGGTCAGGGTCAAGCGGCTCCATATCATATTGAGTCTTTTTGACCCGGGCTATCCTACCAGACGAACATCGCTGGCTGCAAGCCGGAACATATCCGGGGAACATTTTTGTTTTTGTATCCACTATAGTTCTTTTCCTGATTACTTCTTTTCCGCAATCAGGGCAAGAAAAAGTTATGTACTCGCAGAAAGGACAATACTTTTTCTTATTATTTTTGCCCATTTTTAAGTTACAATTCGCACAATAGTTTCTTATAGACATGGCTAAGTTTCCTTGATCCTTTCAACCTCCTACTTTATCCTTTGTCTCCTGAAGATTCCTTGTATAATGTTTTCCATGCACAATCAGGACATAGCAGCACAGCTTTCCCTTCAATATTGTCAATTATTCCTTTATTAAAAGGAAAGAGTTCTTTACATAAATCGCAGTAAGTTTGTTCCTCTGATCCTTTTTGAATATATCCCCACACTTTATCATATTTATATAATTTCATAGATTCTCCTTGTTATGAATACAATTCATGTTTAGAATCTCCTCAACCAATTCCCTTACCCGTACTGGTGTAAAGACCCACTTTGCACAAAAATCTGTCCGCCCCTTGGTCCATGTAAGGGTATACGTTAACAGGCTGGTTCAACCTGTTAACGTATACCCTTACAATGTTCCTACTTATCCTTTGTCTCCTGAAGATTCCTTCTCGTATCGCTATATTTCTCGCAATCTCATATCTTAGGGCACTAATCAAATACATATACCCTACTTTTTCCCTCCACTAGCGTCCTTCTCTAATACCTCCATTACGTCCTGGCCATTAGTAAAGATCTCCCTCGTTTATGTCATACTCAAGATCCTCATCGCTGTTATTCTCTGCTGCTTCCTTAATGGCCTGCCAGAGGTTATATAGGATAGCATAGAGAATGTTGTTAGTCAGCAAGAGCCATTCTTTATCAGACAATGTTTCTTTAATATGCTTGCCCAGAAAATGGTCTAAATGCTTAAATTTCTCATAGACTTCTTGTATAACCATAACTTAACCTCCTCCTTTAGTAATCCCATCCGTGAGGCTTTCCTTGTCGGTAAGCATCACACAAATCAAACATTGAAACTGGGTCACACTCATCACCAACATCCGGTCTCAACACATCCCCTGTTTTGTCCTCTATTGTACAGACCAAAGTTTCTTCTTGGTATGCGTTTTGACAGGTGGCACAACACCTAACATGCCCGATACTTCTGAAATTTTCTCCTGGCATATTCCCTCCCATATAAAATGAAGATCTTACTTCCTTTAATTTTATCCTCTAATTTTATCCTCTGCTTCTGCCATCGTTATACCTCCTTTTCATACTTTATTTTCCTTATACACAGGAATAGGCGGGATTCCCCACCCCGCTCCCATATTGATAGGAATTAGCCTCATTCCTCAGTCCATCCCTGATGCGGGCAGACACAACCAGGCTCCAGTCAGCCCCTATTCCCCCTATGTTTAAATTTTTTATTCTTTATATTCATCTTCGTTTTCTTGACACAAACGCTTAATTTTTAGAATGGTATTAACAATAACGCCAATACTTAATACAATAAGTAAAAAACTTACAAGCCAATCCCCCGCTAAATCACCACCAATAAGTAGAGATGTAATACCCACTCCTAATGACACCCCAATAAATACCGCCAGGACATACTTTCCAATTATCTTATCCATCTTCACTTTTATCCTTTACCTTATGTAATTATTTGCTTTTTTGGTGGTCCTTAGCAAGACCAAACCACAATTTAAATCTCTCTTCCCATAATAATCCACACCAATGACACCTATCCCCGTGGTAGGGCTTTCCTCTTGTCCTTCTCCCCCGCCACTGGTGATGCTTTCTATCGTTTAGGCATTTTTTTAGTCTTTCCATCATTTAAATTCATTTATGCAATGGCCTATAAAACTAACCCTATGAAACATATACTCCTCTGATAATAACCGTACTAGAACAGCTTCGTAAAGATCATCTCCGCCTATTTGTCCTGGTTTAGAAAGCAGTTTAGCCCACGCTTCTTTCTTTAGCTTATCAATAAGCTGATCATATTCCTTTTGGGTTAGGGTAGATGGGGCTTCCAAAAGTGCAAACCGATAGGCATCCTCGGACCCTACCGAAAGGATAAAAAGGTTACTTATTCTAATTTTATTTGACATGCTGCCTCCTCCTTTAGGTGGCGGTAGTTGACTCTCCCGAATCTTGCTCATTCATCCCCAGCCCTAAAGGGCGGGGCTTGAGGAATCCCTGGTAATCGTTTTGCCATAAAAGTCACCGTAGCTAATTTATCCTCCCGGCTCAATAGATTGAATAGCTCCAGATATGTCAATAAGTCATGATCTACAATGACTATCGCTGCTTCATCTTCGACCGAAAAACTATTCCTATTATGATCATTTATCCACTTTAACATAAAAATCCTCCCGAGAGTTATTGATCCCTCTAATTTTATTTATCTAGTTTACCAAATCTGCTTAACTCGCAGGTTTGGAAGGCTGCCTTTCTTCAGCCATTAAAATTAATAACTATAAATTAAGCCTTGTGACCTCTGGAGTAGCTTAGTTTTGCTATAACTTACTGGAAAATTACTATCCCATTTAGTTCTTAACATTATTGCTTTAGCCTTTAGACTTCTTATAGAACCAATAATAATTTTTTTAGTCTTATGATCTGCTTTAACAATATCGTAATGTTTAAACCCATTCTTTTCTGTACAAGTTTTTGTAGGATTGCTTTCCCATAATCTAGTTCTCTTTGGTTTTACAATCCATTCCAAACTACTAATAGTAGGGCTCTTATCACACACCATAGCTATCGCATCGTTGCTATGTTTTTTTGGGAGATTCAATTTTAACCTCCGCTTTTTTGTCTCATAGCCAAAAGTTGATACATAGGTTAAACCTAGCTTAAGTATCTGTTCTTTAAGATAGTTCTTTCCTTGCTCAACCAATGAGAATTGTTTGCCCCACCTATGTTTTGCATGGTTAAACCTTACTTCCTCAACCGTTGTCTTGGTTATCTTAACTCTTTTCCCCATATCTTTTAGCGTCCGTAAGATAGCTTCTTTCCGACATTTAATAGATGGGACAAGCTTTTTGCCTATCCGGTTATTAAATCGTGGCTGCCTATGTCTTAGCTTTCTAGTTCTTCTTGCCCTCCGGTAATTCCCTCGTTGCTCCATTAATCTCTTTACGTCTTGCCGGAGTTCAATCCGGCCACTAAAAACTACCTCGTTGGTCCTGTCGTTTATTATCGCTACCCCTACTTTCTTTGCTCCATCATCAATGCCCACCATGAAAGATCCAACGGGATTATCTATTGCACGGTTAAGCTGAATAGTAAATGGCACTACCTGTATCAGCTTGGCCTTACCTTCCCGTAAAAGTTTTCTGCTTCTTGCGGGATGGCATGGTAAGCACGGCTTCCCTTCTGCATCTACTACAAATGTCTTCTGCATTTAAGCACTCTCTCTAAAGGATAATTTTAACCTCGATAATGTTGCCAGCGGATTTGATAGAACTGGTTCCATCCTACCGTCACTTATGCTGGCTAACGTAGGCGGCCATCTTTACCCGTAACAGAGGGCTTATTTCCCGCCTTAATCTTGGAGCCCCACTGGATTTTCGCCCAATGGTTTCTTCAGGATTGCCTACTTTTGGATAGGTTCTCATGAACTGTTACAAGACTCCTGAGACCAAAGGTCCTCAAATAGGGTATATTCGGGCAGCCAGGTCAGATGGATTGACCCGATAGGGGCATAACGTTGTTTGCCCAGCTTTAAAACTTTAATACGATTCTCTTCTTCTTGGTACAAATGCCATACATGAGTAGAATCCTGTATAACAGCAGACCCACAATAAATATCATCATTATCAGGCGGTCGCTTATCACTACGCCGGATATGGTAACTGTATTGGGTAATAACAAATATGGGGACGTTGATCACCTTAGAAAATGCTCGAATATCGTGCATTGCCTTTCGAAAACGATGGGCCTCATTTTCTCCCTCTAAGGTCATAAGAGGCAGATTATCAATTACAATAAATCCGAGATCGGGATAGCGCATTTTGGCCAGCAAGCTCTTAAATTTAAGCTCGTTCATGGAAATGCCACCAGTAGTATCTACCAGGATGGGGAACTCTGATATCTCGGAAAAAGCACGTACTAAACGGGCCATCTCTGAAGCATCCAGATAATTAGCCAGGAGTTTTACTGAATCGATTCGTGCCCACATACAGGCATATCTGAGACTACATTCCCCCAGACTCATCTCGCCACTCCATTTCCATATCGGCCTACCGGTCTTTTTTACAAACCTAAGAATTAGAGAATCCATAAAAGCCGTTTTTCCTTCTCCAGTAAAACCAACGATGGTTACAATTGAGTTATTGGTTAAAACACCAATTTTTTTATCCAGGTCTACAAAATAAGTCTTAATGCCACTTTCTGCTTTTTTATCTATGAATTCTTGAAATAAATATTTTAGTCCTTCTTTCAAGGTAGCAGGTCCGTTGTTTAAGCTTCCCGATCCTAGAGAAAATACCTGATTCATAATGGACGATATCATTTCTTCTATTTCCAAGGTATTCTCCCGGCTAATTGCCATAATATTCTGTCCCAAAGCCATTGCCTTGCGTCGTAGGGATAATTTATGAACAATCTTGGCATAATGGCTCACCGAGGCCGATGTGATTAAATCGTTAATTAGAGAGACTAGATAAGCATAACCTCCCACATTTTCTAACTCATCCTGTTTGCGTAAGCTCTCGGGTAGGGTCAATAAATCTATTGGTTCACCCTGGCCAATCTGTCTCTCTATAGTTTCAAAAATAAGCCGATGCTTATGAACATAAAAATCCTCTGCTTTAAGACAGTCTTGAGCCTTTAGAAAAGTGCTATTATCGATAATAATGGATCCCAATACTGCTTGTTCTGCCATTAAGTCATACGGAGGTACACCTATGCCAATTCCTAATAGTTTCTTCTCAGACATCTGCCTTCTCCTTTCCAAATTTGTCTTTATAATAAATACCGTCCTTCCAATAAAGTCTTAAATCAGGATCCCA
>Ga0209518_1004703_pt1 | contig 10766 bp, 9 predicted proteins | sample RifGroB1_FD_183993 | JGI IMG/M metagenome (GOLD analysis project Ga0209518, IMG submission 183993) | Groundwater microbial communities from Rifle, Colorado, USA - Groundwater B1 (SPAdes) (version 2) | ecosystem: Environmental > Aquatic > Deep subsurface > Groundwater | place: Rifle, Colorado... | reverse complement strand
CTCCTTTTATGATCATGCTGTCGCCGTGAAGACAGGCACCACAAACGATTACCGTGATGCGTGGATAATAGGGTATACGCCGACACTCGCCGTCGGCGCCTGGGCCGGGAATAACGATAATACACCGATGGAAAAACGCGTCGCCGGATTTATCATCGCCCCCCTATGGCGCGAGTTTATAGATTACGCGTTTGAGAAATACCCGCCCGTGGCGTTTACTCCGCCTGCGCCGGAAAGCGACGTCTCCGCGCTACCGCCTGTTCTCCGCGGCGAGTGGAACTCCAATCCTTCCGAGGGGGTACACGAGATACTCTATTGGTTAGACAAAGACAACCCGCGCGGAGGACGCGTCTCCAATCCGGCAAGCGATTCACAGTTCGCCAACTGGGAGTACCCGGTCGCTGTATGGGCAGGAGAGCAACCTGTCTCCACGTTCCCTGGTGGAGTCCCTCCCGGTGGTGGAAATAATGATTTCGTTGTTCTTATGCCATTCCAAAACATATCGCTCTCCGGCGCAGCTGCGATCCCTGTATCGGTCGCGTATCCGGACAGCGCGGGAGTATCGCGCGTATCGTACTTTCTAAATGGTCAGGAGGTTGGTTTCTCGGTAACGCCGCCGTTTTACCACTCATTCTCCACGGCCGCACGTGGTCCAGTGACGTTCCAAGTGATTTTCGAAACCGCTTCAGGACCCGTGGAACGCACGGTTCGATTTACTATTCAGTAGAATTCCCGACGTAGAAAACTAGAGTCTTCGTAAACTGGCTCATTCCGACACCACAGGGCGTTGACCCTGTGGGTCGGAATGCACCCCCTGCGCACAAGCGCGAGTGCTTTCCGCCAGTTTCTGACTCCTCGGCTCGAAAGTGCAAAAGCACTCTTTTGCACTTTGCTCGCTCTACGTCGCCAGTAAAGAAAACCTTATGAACGGCTATCTATTCAACGGCATCACTAGGCACATGAACGAAGGGTCTGACACACCTCGGATAACGAGCGGTTTACCTGCCCCGGAAAAGGAAAGTGTCACGGAGTCGGACTTGACCGACGGCAAACAATCCGCGAGGTAACCTATGTGGAAATTTATATCTATATCCTCTCCGGAAACCGCAGCGTCAATGGAGTCCGACATTTCACCAACGTCTGCGCTCTGCGCGGTTGCTGTAAACACCTTTTTCTTTGGGTAGACATGGAATCCTACATGTTGATCCGCTCCCGCGAACACACGAGCCTTTTTGAGTGTTTCCGAGAAATCACTCTTCAGGGCCGTGGCCTCGACCGAAAACGATTTTGGGATTATCTCTATGTAATTGGGAAACACCCCGTCAACAATGCGGGAAACATAGCGGATGCCGTCTGCCGCTATCGTCAATTGCGATTCATCGGCGCTCATGGATACCTCCTCGGCACTTGAGTGTTCGAGAATATGAATAATCTCGAGGGCGTGCTTAAGCGGTATAAGTAACTCAACATCTTCCTCGCCCCCCCTCTTTCCTTCTTTAATAACCTTCTCAGCAAGACGAAAAGAATCCGTGGCAACACACGTCAATACACCATCCTTCACCGACACGTAGATACTCCCGAGCTCTGGACGAATCATCGACGGCGACGCCGCATAGGAGACTGCCTGGAGACCGTCAATCAGACGCTCACGCGGCACCACGAATGGCTTTTCTTTTTTACTACCGGGAAGTGTTGGGAATTCCTCATGTGGGACCGATTTAATGAGCGTCCTTGTCCCGCGTGATTCAATAATCAAATTTCCTTCACCTAACGAAAGAGTAACCTTATCGCCTCCCATAGAACGTAATGTTTGCGATAGAACACCAGATGGAACTGCCACCAATCCCTTTTCTCCAATATCACCTAGTACACGAACCTCAACCCCAGCCTCTAAATTGGTCGCGCAAATTAGAAGTTCTTTATCAACCCTAAAAAGAACACAAGATAGTACTGGAAGTGTTTCTTTTTTTCCTGTTATACGTTCAGCTATCAGAACTGCGGTAAGTAACTTTTCTTTTATAACAGACATCTTCATAAGTCTTTATTAATTAAATACTATTACTATTATTATAGGTGTGGAGAGTGTTAAGAAGTTAAAAATAGTTCGGTATGTAATGATATATTGACGATGTTGAAATGTTGAGAACATTCGGATAAGTAGTGGTTGGGATGTGAACAACATATATAAATTTGTTTTGGTGAAAATTTTCAATTAGTTTTCCCTACATTCTCCTGGTGTCAATCCACACACTCTCAACACATCACGCACGAATAAGCGCGCGAACATGGTCAATCTCTTGCTCAAGTGATGTGTTTGATTTAAGTTCCTCTTTAATCTTTTCGCACGAGTGAATAACTGTTGTGTGGTCACGGCCGCCAAGTTTCTCCCCTATTGATGGATAAGAGACATTAAACTCTTCACGGAGGATGTACATGATTATTTGACGTGGCTTCACAACCTCCTTTTTTCGCGTCTTTTCGTATATGCTTTTCTCCGGCACATCATAGTATTGCGATATTCTCCTTACGACCTCATCCACAGAAACACCACGCGCAGGCCGCACGTTGTGTTTTATAAGGGAGCGTACATCGAGTAGAGTTATCCCCTTTCCTTTGAGTTGAGATTTACATACGATCATATTCAAGACGCCTTCTAGCTCGCGGATGTTCCCTCTCACGTTCTCGGCTATGAATTGGATAATTTCTTCAGGTATCGAGAAGCCATGACTGTCCAACTTCGCCTTAATTATGGCGACGCGTGACTCCACGTCTGTTTCGGGTATTTCCGCTACCATACCCGCAGAAAATCGCCCCTTGAGACGTTCTTCAAGGCCCGGAAGAAGCGCGGGATGCTTGTCGGAGGAAAACACGATCTGTCTATTGTTATCGTGTAGGGTGTTGAAGAGGTGAAAAAGTTCCTCCTGTGTTTTCTCAGTGTTCGCTATGAATTGTACGTCGTCCATGATGAGAACGTCATGCTGGCGGTATTGATCCTTAAAACTATTGGCACGACCAGCGCGTACAGAGTTCATGTAGTCAACTGCGAAACGCTCGCTCGTAACATAAAGTACTTTTTTGTTTGCGTGCGTCTTTTTGAAGTGATTGCCGATTGCCTGGATGAGGTGTGTCTTTCCGTGCCCCGTTGCGCCATAAATGAAAAGAGGATTGTAGACTAGCCCTGGCCGCTCGAGAACGGCTTTTGCGGCGGCGTGTGCGAGCTGATTGAACGGCCCGACGATGAAGGTGTCAAAAGTATAACGGGGGTTTAGGTTATCGCGCTTATCTATATAGAGGGAGGAAAGGTCGAGTGCGTGTTGCGGCTGTGCGGGTGCACGGGCTTGCTTCACGTTCTCGCGGGCAGGAGAGCGGTGCACCACGTATTCGACGGCACGAATGGCGGTATCAAGGGAGCGCAGGGCCTTCAGAATCGTTTTACCATGCTTTTCCATGAGCCACTCCTTCACAATTTTGGAAGGAACAGCCACCTGCACGACTCCGCCGTCGCGAGATGAAATATCAGTATTCCTGAACCATGTTCGGAAGCTTGCCTCTGACGTGTCGAGCTCTATTTGAACAAGCGCATTCTGCCAAAGTTCCCGATTGTTCATGTGAGTAGTAGTCATGCGCGGTAGTTTGCACATTATACGCGTAGAGAGGCAGTGCGAAAGTCTTGAAGCATGACCCCTCTTGTGTGGGCAGCGCGTGGAAAACGTGGGGACAGCAGAGTAGGAAACATAAAACAGAAAAAAGCAAATAAAACGCGCTCCCCAACGCGGTGGGTACACGCTATTTACTATTTACCATTTTCAATTTACTATGGCAGGCATGGTGAAACGAACATATCAGCCAAAGAAGCGTAAGCGCACGCGAACGCACGGCTTTTTGAAGCGCTCAAGTACGCGCACCGGCCGCGCACTTCTTACACGCCGTCGCAGAAAGGGGCGCGCACGCCTCTCTACATAGGATGCAGAGAACCGTTGGCCTAACGGGTGCAGAATTTAAACAGCTCAAGCCTATTCGGAGAGTCCACGGTCGGCTTTTCTCTTTGCTTGTCGGAGAGCTTCCCTCGGGACACGCGCGGTGTGCGTGTGTCGTTTCAAAAAAGGCATCAGCGCACGCTGTTGTGCGCAATTCAATTAAGCGTCGCTGTCGTGAAGTCCTACGCAAGCAATGCTCAAATATCAAAAAGTCGCTTACTGACGACGTAGGGCGAGCGAAATGCAAAAGTTCTGCTTTTGCATTTCCGAGCCGAGGAGCCAGAAACCCCGCAGGGTTTACGCTCGTTTTCCACGCTAAAGCATCTGCCGCTGGCGCGTCATACGCAGACATTGCAGAAGACGTGCACACACTTATTATGCGCGCTACAATGTCTTGAATATGATTTCTACTGTTTTCAATACGCTCGTGTATGACCCTCTGTACAATGGGCTTATTTTCTTAGTGGACGTTCTTCCCTCACACAATGTAGGTATTGCCGTTGTCGCCCTAACAATTATTGTTCGCATCATTATCTTTCCTCTCTCGAAACGTGCGGTAGAAACACAAAGGAAGATGAAGGAGATAGCACCCGACGTGGAGAAGCTCAAGGAGAAATACAAGGATAAACGCGAAGAACAAGGGCGCGCCATTCTAGAGCTCTATCGCGAAAGAGGGGTGCGCCCACTGGCAAACCTAGGACTTCTTTTTGCGCAGTTCCCTATTCTTATAGGGCTGTATTGGGTTTTTGCGTGGGGGGGACTTCCCGACGTGGATCCGACCATTCTGTACTCGTTCGTTAATGTTCCCAGCACGGTGGACATGCTCTTTCTCGGTTCTATTGCCATGGACGGGCACAGCATTATCCTCGCGCTTCTCGTCAGCGCGTCCCAATTCGTTTATATGCGGCTCTCCATGGGGCCGCGTCAGAAAGCTTCTAAACCAACCGGCACATCGTTTTCAGCCGATATGGCACGTAGCCTTGACCTGCAAATGCGTTATTTCTTGCCCATAATGATTGGAGGTATTTCCTACTACGTTGTAGCCGCGGCACCCCTCTATTGGGCGGTGAGCAATATTTTTATGATAGGTCAGGAGCTTTTTATGGGCCGAAGATTCTAGGACGGCTGCAAGCTGCAAGCTTCTAGCTTCTAGCTTCGAGGTGGCAGACCGGAGAATCTCCCTGATCCTAAAAGTTTTTTGTCTTGAAGCTCGAAGCTGGAAGCTCGTAGCTATCTAAGGTATAGTACCCCGATGAATGCTGACTCCACCATCGAAGCTATACTTAGAGGATTGTTGGATGCGATGGGCGCATCTTATTCTGGTGTCATGAAAAGCGAAGCGGCAGGACAAAAGATTTTTTCTGTGCAAGCCGAAGATGGCCGCACGCTCATTGGGGTTAGAGGCGACACGCTATATGCGCTCGATATTCTGGTAAAAAAAATCGCCGAGAAACAACTCTTCCCTAGGACAGAAGAAGCGAAAAACGCGCTCGACGGTGATGGAACAGAGGGAAATACCTCTCACTTCCTTGTTGATGTTAATGAGTATCGCGCGAAGCAGATAAAGGATTTGCAGAATAAGGCGTTGATGATGGCAGAACGCGCTCGCTCGTTTCAATACGACGTAGAGCTCTCCCCGATGAGCTCCTATGAGCGTCTAATCATCCACACAGCACTTTCGGATGCGCCGAACATAAAAACCGAATCGCAAGGAGAAGGGAGAAGTAGACGTGTCGTGATCCGATATACGAACTAATAGTTAGAAATCCAAAGTATGATTCTCGAACTAGACCCGGAAAAGGTATTTTATTGTGCCAAAACGGGATTCAGCATCAGGATAATTGGATTTTCAAGTTGAATATGTCTGGATTTATCTGATGCAAGATAAGCCATACTGCGAGTAAAAGGAGAAGACCAAGAATTGTTTCGCGGAGGATTTCTTTCGCGTGTTCCTTATTGGTCCATAGATCACTCACCATGTACAAATACCCGGCATAGGCGATGCGTAGTATCGCAAGCATTGATCCTATAGTAATCGCGAATGAGAAAATGCGATTGATAAAGGCCGATAAATCACCTTCTGGACCCGAATACAGACCTGAAAGTTTGGAGCCCGAAGGGATGTCGGCGAGTGGTACGAAGCCTCCTTCTGATGCTGCGTGCGCGACAGACGATAAAATCAGCACGGATAGTATTATCGCGGCTAGTAATATGCCAATTAGGATGACTCTGTTTCGTGTGGTGTGAGAGTGGGTCATATAGTTATTCTGCGATGCGCAATAGCCACAGTGATTTATCGCGCGCATTCATAAAAGCTATATATTCACCGTTTGCGTCAACGGAAGGATTCTCTACGTCAATCTGGAGCATGTTGCCCGGCGCGTACAAGAGTTCCACGCGACTCGCGTTTACATCGACTCTCCACCACGAATCAGATGTGTGCATCTCACCTCGTAAACGCGCCGCGAGCGCGCCTTCTTCCGGTAGGATTTGCGGTACTGCACAATATGCGACAAATTCTTCGTTGGGTGACCATACGCACTTGTCGGCGGTCGTTCGGATGGGGAGTGTGATTGTGCTTGCCTTCGGATTTGTGCGTGCAGAAAGAATAAATCCGGCCGAACTTGAAAGGTAAGCGGAGGAATTCTCCCGGGGCAAAATTACCAAGCCGTTTGCACCATTCAAGACTCGTGAGAGCGCTCCGTCTTTTTTCAATTCGTACGCATTATTCACTATACCCTCTGCCGGATTTTGAGTTAGAAATATCCTCGCGTCTGAAAGCCAACGCATTTGCCAACCAGAAACTCCCAAGGTTGCGAGACGTTTTGATCCCATGCCGTTCCACATTGATTGCACAATTGACGCTCTCCCGTCCTCCTCGCGAAGAAGATAGACGATTTTCTCCCCATTAGGACTCAATACTATGTCCTGTATGTTCTGCGGCAGTATCGAAAGATTTAAAGCGGAAGGGTCCTTGCTCGTGGCCATTGTTGAGGTTGCCAATCCCGCGCTGGTAGTGATAAATCCCGCATCGTTGACTCCGCGCAAAATAACGGCGCCGTTCTCCCCTATAAGCGCCTCGTACACACGAGGCACGAGCGTGTTCGTGATGCGCGCAAACTCTCCACTTTTCGGGTCTGCCTCAAGGACGTATCCGGTGCCACGTTCCACAAATCGTATCGTACTTGAAGCTCTCGCTGTGCTTGGCATGAACCCCGCGCCAGCCACGGGTGTTTTTGTTACCTGCCACAGTCGAGGCGTTTCCGCTGTGCTCGAGGCTCTTGCTTCCCCGCCGAAATCAGAGGGATTCGCAGTAATGTTTTCGTAGGTACTGCCGAAAATGCCTCCGAATGAAGGTGTCGCGCCACCTGTTCCGCGAGCAGTGTCAGTCGCGAACAAAGCACTTTCTTGAGAGCGCAGAAAGAAATACCACGACAGAAGTGCGAGAAGAACTGCGACAATGCTTGCAATAAGAACGTAGCGGAATATTTTAGTGGTACGTGAGTATCTTGGCATACTATTATTGGTTGAACGGTTGGAACGGATCAGACGCTCCCACGCTCCCTGATCCGGCGAGCGTGAGAGCCCACGCGCTGCGCGCGCTTAGGAAAAAATTAGTTGCATGTGTGAGCGCGAGTTCGATACGAGCACGCCCGTCCGTTCCATCGGCGTTCAGAGTAATAGAGCTCGGTCGCGTGAGACTATTTGCTACAATGACATTATTAACCCGCCACTCATAAAGCAGAAGATTACTGTCGGGGTTCTGCACTGGGGCGAAGTACGGCGCTACTGAGAGAGTCACTTCGACTTCCGGAATGGATGTTCCACTCGCAAGCGCGCGATGGTAGAGAACTCCGAACACAGGATGGTTCTCGTAAAGAACAGGCACGGGTTCGGCGGAAGAGATACGAACGGATGCAAACCCTCTCAATTCCCTGTTCGCCGTTCGTATCTCGACCGAGAATGTGTTGGAACCAAAAAGAGTGGGGCCGTTCAAGAGAACCATACTCTTTCCCAGTCCGCTTACGCTCTCCATGATGCGATTGTCATTTCGCCACGTGTAAATGAGCTCGTCGGCCGGCACTGTGGATGAGCTACCGGGACGTTGAAAACGCGGGATTGCATAAAGGAGAACGCTACCCCCTGCCGTTGGTAGAGCACGGCCTCGGTAGAATGGCGGCACGTACGAATCTCCTTCCCAAAGAAGGTCCACCTCCGTCGGTCGCAAAGTTCCTGTTACGGACGCGTTAGCGATTTGCCCACCGACTTCAGCGCGTATGCGCGTTTCCGAACCCAGAGATCCCGCCGTCACCGTTAGTTCCGATACGCCTATCCCCGAAGCGGCTAGGATATCGTTCACATACCAGGAAATCTCGAGCGCGGAGAGGTCAAGCAAAGCACTTCGTGCCGACAGGCGGACACTTTCTCCTGGAGAAGGATATTCAGGCGTGGTGCCGAGCGTTAAGTCTGTACTGAATCCAGGCAGAGTGAACTGTGCGTACGCAGGAGTACTGTGTACGACAAAGGCGATGGATAAGAGTAGTAGAAGAAACATCGGAGAAAGAATTTGAATGACATATCTCATAGTTTTCGTACTTAATGTCCCGGGGCCTCTATATTCGTCGGCCTAGGTATTGACGGACGAGACACCTTTTGCACCAGCTGCGGCATTGTGGGATTTCCTCCAGGGGAAGGCATCGGTGTCCGTGCCATATTGATCGTCTGTTCACGCACTATGCGTGCGAGCGGAGTATCTTCTTGGGTAATTGCCTCCGGCGTAGAAGGCGCGGATGGTGGTGTCACCGTGCGCGCGTCTTGTGTCGAGGCCGGTTTCTCCGGCGCGCCTTGTGCCGACGCCGTCTCGTTGGCATTTTCAAGTTCCCGTTTCGCTTTCTTTATGGAGAGTATTTGAGAAGGATCCGAAGTGATTATCTGATCTTCGGTGTATGAAGCAATGACCTTGACGGCCACGTGCTTCAGTCCGGCAAAGAAGATACCCTCTCCTACGTCGGATTCAAGCAGAAGATATTTTTCTTCGTCGGAGAGTTTGAAAGTTTCTTGCACTAGATTAATAGATGTCGGCGACTGACGCAGAAGTATCTGAATAGACGAGTTCGTTATCATTGGGATGCCATACGGAGAGTTTAGGAAGTCGGAAACATCCTGAGTTATTGTTGAGATGCCGAGATAGTATTTTCGTCCGCGTTTTGCGATACCGAAAAGGAACGAAGCGGTATCTTCGGAGCGCATCATCCACCACGCCTCGTCGATAACGAGCAGTCGTTTACGTAGCTCTTTCCTGACGGTGTTCCAAATATGGTGCGTGATAATGTACATGGCAACCGGCTTCAGATCGTCTTCCATGTCTCGTACGGAAAAGACAACTAGTTTTTTGTTCATGTCCACATTCGTTGGTCGGTTCATGAATCCCGACCATGTCCCTTTAGTGTATTTGGAAAGGCGGGCGACGAGAGATTCCGAACCTTCCATACCAGAAAGAACAAGTTCGAAGTCGGAGAGAAGCGGTGGCTCTATGGTAGCGAAATTTGCCTCCGGGCTTATATCTTTCAGTGCGTATGTTTCCGTTATTGCTCTGTCGATGATGGCGTCTTCCTCCGGTGTCAATCCACCGAGCATGATACGGAAGAGGCCGACTAGCGTGATGATGTTGTTCCGGAGCACGTCTGCGGGATTTTCATCCTCTCGCGGTATAGCCAGGTCGAACGGGTTTATGTGGTGTTCGGACGAAAGCGATATGTTGAAGTAACGTCCACCAACAGTCTCGGCCAAGTATTCATACTCACGCTCAGGGTCTATTACTATGACTTCCGTGTCGAACATAAGTGAGCGCAATATTTCAAGTTTCGTCATGTACGACTTTCCGGCGCCCGATTTGGCGAACATCACAGAGTTGTAGTTCTCAAGCGAAAAGCGGTCAAAGAGAATAAGAGACGAGTTGTGTCGGTTGATGCCGTAGAGAATACCGCGATCAGAGGTGAGGTCGAATGATATGAAAGGGAAAATGGAAGAGAGTGGTGCAGAGTTGAGTTTTGTATGCACATCGAGTTCATCCGTCGCCAAAGGCAGTACGCTTCTGAACCCACTCTCTTGTTGGAAAAGCGCTGGGCGAATATAGACCAGGCGTGATTCGAGGATGGAGCGTACCTCGCTCTCCACTTTGTCCAACTCCTCGCGGGTGTTGCCGTAGAGCGTAAGGTAGAGGCCTACTTCAAAAATGCGTTCTTGAGCCTGCTGAAGAGAGTCACGAAGGCTCTCGAGATCGGAATAAGCGGTGTCGAGCATCGGATCGCGCACCATGCCTTTCTCTTCGCGTGTTGATATCTGGCTTTGCACCTCCGCCACTTTTTTCTGAAACTTTCGGAGCATCTCGTTCGTGTCCATCGGATGGATGTATATAGCGATATCGAGCACCTTATCCATGTTTATGATTGGAGCGAACCATCCCGTTGTAAGAAATCGCGGGTACGAGATGACAAAGAACGTGCGCGCTATCTTCTCGCCGAGATCGAGCTCACGGGAGTTGATGCGCAGTGCATGTGGCGCGATGACGTCCTGAAGGTCTAGAACGCCAGCTCCATATATCTCTTCAGGAAGCACGGGCAAGACTCGCGCTTCAGGCACTTTATTTTTTTCGGATGAAAGAAAGTCAAATATTGCCATAGTGGATAGTAAGTAGTAAGAAAATAAGTACAAAGTGCTAAATAAGTTTTTTGACCATTGCCGTGAACATTCGTACTAATTCTACCGCCTCGTTCATCAACAGTTTTC
>Ga0209518_1004701_pt1 | contig 10767 bp, 11 predicted proteins | sample RifGroB1_FD_183993 | JGI IMG/M metagenome (GOLD analysis project Ga0209518, IMG submission 183993) | Groundwater microbial communities from Rifle, Colorado, USA - Groundwater B1 (SPAdes) (version 2) | ecosystem: Environmental > Aquatic > Deep subsurface > Groundwater | place: Rifle, Colorado... | reverse complement strand
CGAGTCCCTCTACAAAATCCTGTGTATTTGCGACATGAGGCAGAACATTCCTCGCGAAAATCATCCGAGCCGGACCTTTTTCTGTTTTCAGTTTGAGAGCGTTTTCCGAATTCCAAAAAAGGCAACGAGTCGGCACACCCGCTTCATTTGCCATATCGACGACATTCGCTGCCGGGTCAACGCCTAAAACTTCATAGCCGTCCCGCTGAAACGGCAGTAAAAAAGTGCCGTCGTTTGAGGCCACTTCCAATACGTAACCTTCTTTCGGATTTTCGGTGCGAGCGACAAGTTCCTTGTAAAATTGCTCCGAAAAATCCCGCGCTCCTTTTGAAGTTCCGGTAACCCAGACGTAATGGGTAAAAAGTACTTTCGGGTCGACGGTGTAATTAAGCTGAACGAGACTGCAATTAGGACACCATGTGAGAGCGAGCGGATAACGCTCTTCTTTTTGGTCGGCGCTATCGAGTAAGGAATTCGCAAGCGGATGTTTGCCCAAGTCAAAAAATCGCTGCAAGTCCCCGGCCTCACAAACCCGGCAATTATTGTTTTCTAAGCTCGCCATAACCTTGGAAGAATAATAACCCAAAGAACGGAAAAAACGAAAACACGAAAAACCAGAGTCGCGATGGCGAAAAAGGCGCGAGGGTAGTCTTTTTTATAACGCCGGACAACTTTGAGCGTCGCTTTGGCGTCTTTTAATCGGGCAACAATGATGTTTCTTTCCTTGTTGGAAGCTTCGCGATATTTCAGGCAATACTCCGGCAATACGGCCACCTTACCCTTCTTGCCCAATCTCAAAATCAAGTCCAAATCCTTACCGCGCAACAGACCCGAGTCGTAACCTCCCAACGAAAGAGCGACGTCCCGTGGGTACAAAACCGAAGAATGAGCAAAGGGATTGGCGGTAAGCATCAGTCTTCGCAATTCCTTGTCGTCTTCAGGAACCTCTGGTCGAACAACTTCCTTATCATCTGCATAATTTACCACCATCATCCTGGTTCCAATCAAAACATAGCCGGCTCGTTTTTCAAGAAACCCGACCTGCTTGGAGAGTTTGTCCCCGCAAACCCATTCGTCGTCGTCGTCCAAAATGGCGATGTATTTTCCCGTCGCGGTCCCCAAACCGATATTCAAACTTTTAGCCCCGCCGAGATTTTCGCCGTTCCGCAAGTACTTTATCCGGTCATCTCCAAAAGAAGAAACGGTGGCGTCCGTTTCGGTGTCGGCCGGACCGTCGTTTACAACAATTAACTCAAAGTTCCCGAAATCCTGCCCGAGAACACTCGCGATGGCCTTCTTTAAATAAGCCGGTCTCCGAAAAGTGGTAATAACAACGCTGACCTTGGGAATCATAATTTCTTCTTATTCATTCTAAGAAGCTCTTCGTTAATTCCATCAACCGTCCTTAAAAGACGCGGCTCAACGCCCGATTTTTTTGAAAAATCAATGAATGCCTTAACGTCCTTCGGGAAACATCCGCCGCTGTATCCCCGGTAACCAAAGTGAAAAATATCGAGATGGCTCACCCCTATCCGCCTATCAAAACCAACCGCTTCTTTAATGGTGTCATAATCGATTTTCAGCTTCCTGCAAAGGTCGTAGATTTGGTTCGCAAAAACAACTTTTGTTGAAAGAAAGGCGTTGCCGAAATATTTAATCATCTCCGCCTCGGTTGCCGGCATAATTCTTGAAAAGGGAGCTTTGGGAAGCAGGTTTAAAACATCTTTCGCCAAGCCTTTACTTTTCCGGGTGTAGCCCACGATTTGGCGTTCCGGTTTTAGGAAATCGGAATTGGCCGTCTTAGCCCTTAAAAATTCTGGGTTGAAAAGAATCTTGTGCCTGGGAAACTTTTTCTGGAATCTTTCGGTCGAGCCAGGAATGATGGTCGACTTCAAAACGACTATCTTCGGCGACTTCAGGTTTCTCAGCGATTCAATGACCGCCGATTCGTTATAGCCTTTCTTGACATCGTAGGGAGTTGGAACAGAAACAAAGACAAAATCGGCTTTATTGATTTCTTCCACTGACCCGATTTTTTTATATTTGTCGTAAAGGAATAAGTTAACCCGCGGCTTGCGCCTTTTTTCAAACCAATGCCGCAACGCTCCGCCGACATATCCCAATCCTATTATTCCTACCTTTTGTTTCATTGCGTTAACCTAAATAATACCTCATTATATATATTATTCAATCATTATTAACCCATGAAAGGCTACGACAAAACGAAACAATTCCGCCTCACGCCCTGGGAATTTTTGGCGAAACTCGACATTTTAAACTGGCTTCGCTACGCGGCGATCGTAAAAGAGCTTACGAACCAAAAACCGCAATCGGTGCTCGAGGCGGGGCCGGGCGAAGGAGTAATAAAAAGCGTGATGATGAATTTCGTGGAGAATTACGACACAATTGATGTCAACCCAAAACTCTCACCGACTTACCAAGGCGACATTCGCAGTCTTAAGAGTGAATTACGGGAAAAATACGATTGCGTAATCGCGGCCGACATCCTCGAACACATTCCCTTCGCCGATTTGGAGAAAGCGCTCAAAAATTTTCATTCTTACCTCAAGCCCGGCGGCCGGGCGCTCATCACAATACCCCATCGCGCCTGGTTTTTATTCGGTATGTCCTGGCTTTTCAACTATAAACCATGCATTATCCGCGCTCCTGGTTCACTAAGAACTTTTTATCATCGCCTGCGGGGGAGAAAAAAAAATCCCATTGACTTGGACCATGAATGGGAAATTGGCGACGGCGTGCACAACGTTGATGACGTCGAAAACGCAATGAAAAAATCCGGCTTTGAGGTAGGAAAACAGGAAGAACTTCTCTACGTCGATTTTTGGGTTTTGAAGAAATAGGATAATGAAGATCGGTTCTACCACATTATAATTTGACCTTCTTAAGAGAATTTGTTACCATTTAACCAATATGAGAACTTATCATCTTTCTGTTATTGTTGAACGGGATGAAAGCGGCTATTTCGTGTTTTGTCCAGAATTACAGGGCTGTTATAGTCAAGGCGAAACCTATGAAGAGGCATTGGGGAATATTAAAGATGCCGTCAAGCTTCATTTGGAAGACAGAATACAAAGCGGAGAAGAATTGCCTGAAGCGAAATCTTTAAGCCTATCTACCATAGAGGTGGCTGCTTAACGTTTATATTCATATGTCAAAGGAGTTGCCACGAGTCACCGCTAAAGAGATTATTGCCGTCCTAGAAAAGGCCGGCTTTGTTTTAACGCGGCAAAGCGGTAGTCATAGAATTTACAAAAATGCCGACGGTAAACGCGTTACGGTGCCGCACCATGCCGGCAAGACCCTTCATCCAAAAATTTTAAAAAGTATTCTAAGAGACGCCGAAGTTAGTATAGAAAAACTTAAAGAACTGTTTTAAGAATGAAGCATCGCTCAAGTTTAGCCGCTGCAGGCAAAAAGTTCCGAACCAAGAATATTTCCAAACGAGTCCAGAAAATCGTAATCTCGCCTATTAAGGAGATGTCGATTTTAGCCGACCTCGAAGCCGAAAAGAAAGGGTTAAAAATAATATCTTTTGGTCAGGGCATTCCTTATTTCGATACTCCGCCGGTCGTAAAAAGCGGAATGAAAAAAGCGCTCCGCGAACCGGACACCGCCAAGTACACGCTTGAACCAGGAATCAACGAACTCAGGGAACTCATCGCCCGCGACCTTATGCGCCGCAAGGGCGTGAGAGACGCCAAACCGAAAAAGGAAATAATGGTCTCGAGCGGCTGTCAGGAAGCGGTTGCCTGCGCCATCGCGACCGTAATTGACCCCGGCGACCACGTTCTTTTGCCGGAACCGGCTTTCGCTTCGCACATCGAGCAAATCCTTCAGTGGGGCGGCAAACCGATTTTCGTGCCGCTTGATAAAAATAGGCGTTGGACTCTAGACACTAGGATATTAGAGAAAAAAATAACGAAACGGACAAAAGCGATACTTTTCAGTAATCCTTCAAACCCGACCGGTGCTGTCTTCGGAAAAAAAGAATTAACAGAGCTTGCAAAACTCGCGGAAAAGAAAAACCTGATAATAATCACCGACGAAACTTACGACTTTCTGACTTATGATGGCATAAAACATTTCTCGCCGGCGAGTATTCCCTCAATCCGCGACCGGGTGATTTTGTGCGGCAGTTTTTCCAAAAAATACGCAATGACCGGCTACCGAGTGGGCTATGCTTTTGCCGATGAGGGCATTATTGACCACATGCTCAAGGTCCATGATGCTCTGCAGATCTGCGCGCCGGCGATTTCGCAGAAAGGCGCGATTGCGGCTTTAAAGGGTCCGCAAAAAAGCGTCCGCGACTCCGTTGAAATTCTCTCAAAAAATCGGGAAGTAATGTGCGATGAGCTTAATAAACTTGGGAAATTCGTTGAATACCAAAAACCGATGGGCGCTTATTATATTATGGTAAAAATAAACCCCGACGCCCTACGGGGTCAGGACAAGATGGATTCATTCAAGCTGGCGCTCAAAATTCTCCGCGAGGCGCGGATGGTTACGATTCCGGGCGCGGCTTTCGGCCCCTCAGGCGAGGGATATTTGCGCTTTTCCTTCGCCGGCCGCCCGGAAGAAATTAAAGAAGGTTTTAAAAGATTGAATAAGTGGTTGAATTCGGCGTAAACTGAAGTTAATGAAACGCCTGTTCGATATACTCTTCTCCGGACTGGGACTTATAATCCTCTCCCCTGTTTTTCTGGCGCTGGCGATTTGGATAAAGAAAGATTCACCGGGGCCGGTTTTCTACCGCGGCGTGCGGATGGGCAAGGATTGGAAAACTTTTCGTATTTTCAAGTTTCGCTCAATGGTTCAAGAAGCCGAAAAAATCGGCGGACCTTCCTCGCGCGAAGGCGATCCGAGAATGACAAAAAGCGGCCTCTTTATACGCAAATGGAAACTCGATGAGTTCCCCCAACTTATAAACGTATTCTTGGGCGATATGAGTTTGGTGGGACCGCGACCGGAAGTGGTTGAATACGCCAATATGTATAAAGGCAAGGAAAGAATTGTCTATACGATAAAACCGGGCATCACCGACTACGCCTCGCTCTGGAACTCGCACGAAGAAGAAATGCTCGCCAAAGCCAAATCAACCGAGGAGGCGGAGAAAATCTATCTGGAAAAAATCCGGCCGGAAAAAGTGCGGCTCCAGATGAAATACGTCAGAGAAAAATCTTTAATAACTGACGTTAAAATTATTCTTAAAACTATCAAGCAAATTTTTCTCCGATAAAATTGACGTGGTAGAGCCAAGACGTCATAATTAAAATTCAATGACCAACTATAAAAAAATAGCGACTGAAGCGAGGAAGACCGTTTTGACGATGGTTTATAAAGCCCAATCAAGTCACGTAGGATCAAATCTGTCGTCAATAGATATCCTTACCGTTCTGTTCGATAAGATGGACGTGAAGAGAGACAAGTTTATAGCGAGTAAGGGCTGGGTGGCCGCTTCGGTTTACTATTTCCTCGCCCAGAGGGGAATCATTCCGAAAGAAGATTTGGAACGTTATTGGAAACCGGGTGAGGAAAAATACATCGGTCTTGTAGAACCACATGGGGTATTTGGTCTTGAGTTCGCCAGCGGGAGCATGGGATTTGGCTTACCGGCTGGCGTCGGTTTCGCTTTAGCCAAAAAGATGGACAAAGACAGTGGGAAAGTTCACGTCCTGATGAGCGACGGCGAAATGCAGATCGGCACTACCTGGGAGTCAATTTTAATAGCTAAGCAACATAATCTTTCCAATCTCACGGTTTGGGTGGATAACAACCGGCTTCAGGCGATGGGACCGACAAAAGATATCGTAAATATCGAGCCGCTCGACGAACGGGTGAAATCCTTCGGCTGGGCAGTCGAGAGGATTGACGGTCATAATTTTGAGGCGATTGAAAAAGCATTTGAAAACACGTCAAATTCATCCCCGAACATGATTATTTGCGATACCATAAAAGGCAAGGGCTGGAAAAGAGCGGAAAACAACAATCTCTATCACTACAAAATGCTCTCGGAGAAAGAGTATAAAGAAGCGTCGGAAGAATTAGCCAAGCAATGATATGAGTGAAATAGTTCAAAATTTGGACAACCGCCGGGTGTTCATCGACACGCTCTGCGAACTTGCGGAGAAAGACAAAAACATTATCTTCATTATTACCGACGTTGGCTTCAACTATGCGGAAAAGTTCCAGAAACTTTTCCCGGACAGGTTTTTCAACTTCGGCGTGACGGAAGCAAGTTCAACCATCATCGCCGCGGCCATGGCGCTTTCCGGCAAAAAACCGTATTTCTATTCAATGATAAACTTCGTCACGTTCCGGGTGCATGAGATGGTAAGAAACGCCGTCGTTATGCATAAAGCAAACGTAAAAATCCTGGGCGTGAGAGGAAGCGAGAAATACAAATTTCTTGGATTCAGCCATAACCTTCTGCGGGAAGACGAAGAAATAGAATTCTTGAGCAAACTGCCGGGAATGAAAACATACATTCCAAAAAGCCCGGAAGAGACAAGAGAGATTATACTTAAGACATACGAAAACCCGGGTCCGGCATACATCAGACTCTAAAATATGGAATACAAAGTCAGATTCGTAAACCCCCAAAAACAATACGCCGACCACCGCGACGAATTCATTAAAGCGTTCGACGAAACGCTCTCTAGGGGCGCGATTGTAAACCGCGAGGAACTTTGGAAATTTGAAGAAGATTTCGCGAAGTTCTGCGGTACAAAATATGCCGTGGGCGTAAACTCCGGCACATCGGCCTTAGACGTCGCTTTTCAGGCCGCGGGTATTGGCACGGGCGACGAGGTAATCACGGTTGCGCACACCTTCATCGCGAGCATCTCAATCCTTTATTTGGCGGGCGCAAAACCGGTCTTAATCGACGTCCAAGAGGACTTCAATATGGACCCGAAACTAATCGAGAAAGCGCTCACGCCCCGCACTAAAGCCATTGAGCCGGTGCATTTAAACGGACACTTGTGCGATATGGAAATGATACTGGATATCGCCAAACGCAAAGGGCTAATCGTGATAGAAGACGCGGCCCAGGCGCTCGGGGCGACACTCAAAATAGCGGACGGCACCGTAAAGAAAGCCGGTTCTTTCGGGTTAGTGGGATGCTTCAGCTTGTACTGGGCTAAAGCTTTGGGCGGCTGGGGCAATAATGGCATGGCTGTAACCGACAATGAGGAAATTGCAAGGAAAGTAAAACTCATGCGTTATAACGGTGAGGACCGCGAAGACCGGCACTTTTATTACCACGGGCATAATTTTTTGATGGACAATGTCCACGCCGCAATACTCTCGGTAAAATTAAAATATCTGGCCGGGTGGCTGGAACGCAGGCGGCAAATCGCAAAATGGTACCATGAGGGTTTTAAAAATATCCCTGGGGTTAAAGCACCCAACTTCGGCGACGAACGTTTTACCGACACTTATACCAACTATGTCGTCCGGGCCGAGCGCCGCGACGAACTAAAAAAATATCTCGAGGGGCAGGGCGTGGAAACACTAATTTCCTGGGCAACGCCAACGTATAAAGAACCGCTTTTCTCCTCCGGAGGAGGATCTGCCTCTGGCGGAGAGAAACCGCGCCTCGTTGACGCGCGCGGCGATGTTCCGGAACTTCAAGAAACGGAAAAAATATGTCGCGAAGTTTTATCTCTCCCGATGTATCCTGAACTCGCCGATGATGAAATAAACTACGTTATAGAAGCTGTTAAGGGTTTCTACAAGCAGTGATTGACTAAATTCCGATTTAGTTATATTGTAGAAACAACTTTGTGAACAGGATTTATCAATATTTACGCGGGCGAAGGGCAATTGTTTTCGGCTTAGCCGATGTTTTACTCGTCGCCTTGAGCCTTTGGCTCGCTTTCGCTCTTAGATTCGACGGCGCCCTGCCTTTGGAATACCAAGGCCGGTTTTTATATTACTTCCTGATTCTGGCCGCCCTAAACGTCGTTTTCTTATCAAGAGAGCGGCTTTATTCCTTTGCTTGGGAATTTGTAAGCTTAAAAGAGCTTACTCGCCTTTTCCGGGCGGTAACTTACGCCAACGTTGTCTTCGCTCTAATAATCTTCGTGCTTCGTGAAAATACCGTCCTTTTTGCCGGCTTTCCCCGCTCAATAATATTCATCAATTACTTTTTAAACTTGATTTTCGTGGGCGGGGTAAGAATCGCAAAGAGAGTCTGGCATGAAACGGTAAGAAGAAGGCCTATCTCCGACGCTCCCCGGGCTCTTATCGTCGGAGCCGACTCCGAAGGTGAACATTTGATAAGAGACCTCCTCCGGGCCGGCGGCAATTCCCCCTTCCCCATCGCCATAATCGACCACAGAAAAGAAAGAGTGGGCACTTCAATTCACGGCGTCCGGGTTTTGGGCGGAATCGAAATTATTCCCGAAGCGGTCAAAACCCACAACATTGAACACGTAATTGTGGCTTTGGCCGCCGCTGAGGCCGACACAATCCGGGAAGCGGTAAAATACGCGCGGGAAGCCGGGGTAAAAAACATAAAAATCATTCCCGACACCCACGAACTTTTAACCGGCCGGGTGACTTTGACCGATTTCCGAGAAATAGAAATCGAAGACCTCTTGGGCCGGAATCCGGCAAAAATAGAAACGCAAAAAATCAGCGAGTTTGTCAGAGACAAAACGGTTCTTATAACCGGCGCGGCCGGCTCGATCGGCTCGGAACTCTCCCGGCAAACAATGGCTTTCGGACCGAAAACTCTCGTTCTCCTCGACTCCAACGAAAGCGACCTTTACGACCTCCATATGGAACTCTTGAGGAGTTATCCGGCAAAAAACTTACACTCGGTTGTCGCAAATATCGTGAACCGCGACAAGATGTTTAAAATAATTAAAAAGATTTCTCCCGACGTCATTTTCCACGCTGCCGCTTATAAGCACGTGCCCTTGATGGAAGATTTTCCCGATGAAGCGGTTGAAACCAATCTTTTCGGAACCTTAAACGTTGCCGAAGCGGCAATCAGGTCACGGGTCCCGAAGTTCGTTTTAATCTCAACCGACAAAGCGATTAATCCGACTTCGGTTATGGGTAAAACGAAACGGGCGGCGGAAATCGTGACTCAAGAACTCAATAAAAAAGGAATTACCAGGTTCGTCTCGGTCCGGTTCGGAAACGTCATCGGAAGCCGCGGGAGCGTTGTACCGCTCTTTAAAGAACAGATAAAAAGCCGGTCGCCTCTTACGGTTACCCATCCGGATATGACCCGCTATTTCATGACCATACCCGAGGCGGCGCTCCTTGTGATGGAAGCCGGCGCCGCGGGCGAGGGCGGCGAAATTTTCATGCTTGATATGGGCAAACCCGTAAAAATCCTGGAGGTCGCCAAAGAAATGATACGTCTTGCCGGTCTCCGGCCCGACGTGGATATTCCCATAGTTTTCATCGGCATCCGGCCGGGCGAGAAGATATTCGAAGAAGTCGTAAGCGACGAAGAACGACGGGTCGGCCAAACTCAGTGGGACAAAATACTTATTACTAAAAACCAGAATTCAAAATCTTCGGAGTCAGTCGGCGAAAACCTTAGAAACCTGAAGTCCGCTCTTGCCGGAGGCGCAGAGAAAACCGCCGCCGCTCTCGATAGATTCGTAGTTTAGAGTTGGTCCAAAATCTCCCAATTCCCTTTCCGGGCGAGGTCGATAATTACGTCCAGATCGTCGGTCAAAGCCGGTTCCAGAACTTTCATGCTCTCAGCTGTTCGAATAATGCCGTCGGCATCTCTTAAACTCCGATAAAGGGTGATGAGGTCCAGATAGTTTTGCCTTTCCGGAAAGCGCTTCACGGTAACTTCCAGCACTTCGGCCGCTTTCCGGAAATCCTTCCACCGGGTGTAAATGGTGACAAGGTTCCTGAAGTCATAATTTTGGAAAAATAAATAGTCGTTCTCTTTAGCCATTTCCCAGGCCTTATCAAGATTTTCTTTGGCTTCAACTCGCGCAGCATCGCCCTCAGCCGTACCGATTCTCCCCGGCGAGTCGGCCGAGAGAGACAAGGCAATGCCGAGTTGATAAACGGATTTGTAAAGCCGGGGGTCTAAGGCAAGAGCTTCACGGTTTATGGTAACAGCCTCGTCAAAGCGGCCGAGGCCGGCCAAGGTGAAAGATAAATGGTAGAGCAATCCCTGGCGGTTCGGCGAAAGCTCAAGAGCTTTTCGGGCTAAAGGTTCGGATTTTTCAAAATATTTCTCTTCCTGCTTGGCAAGTTCGTTGTAGACTTCCACCAAGCGGACATACTGCCGCGGCTCTTTTTCCAAAGCAGCCGTCTCTTCCAGTGCTTCCACGGCTTTCAAGACGAGCGGCCGGAAAGCCAAAGATTTAATCAAATCATTATCGTAAATCATGTCAGAGAGCTGCGCCCGCAAAGTCGGCTGGAGAAGATTATAGGGATAAAGAAAGTTATCGCTCGCCGCAAGGATCTTATCACCGACTTTAGCTCTCGCGACATCCGCATAAATGAGCGCTTGCTGGACCGGCACGTAGTGCCAAAAGTAGAGGCTGTAGACGATGCCCGCGAGAACGACGATTACAACGAGCGCCGGACCTGTTCGTCTTATAAATCCTATAGGTCTTATCGGACTGATAGGTCCAATAGGACCGATAAGTCCCTGTTCAAAAATCAGGTATCCCCAGACGGCGAAAAGCGGAATGTAGGAAACAATATTGTCAAAAAGGAAAAGATTCTGGACGACGTAAGCTGTAAAAATCCCGACGA
>Ga0209518_1004696_pt1 | contig 10780 bp, 8 predicted proteins | sample RifGroB1_FD_183993 | JGI IMG/M metagenome (GOLD analysis project Ga0209518, IMG submission 183993) | Groundwater microbial communities from Rifle, Colorado, USA - Groundwater B1 (SPAdes) (version 2) | ecosystem: Environmental > Aquatic > Deep subsurface > Groundwater | place: Rifle, Colorado... | reverse complement strand
CCGGTTGAGGTGCCGGTTCTTCTACCTCTTCCTCTTTTTCTTCGTGTAAGGGCTTAATTTTAATAGGTTTTGAAGGCTCTACTCTTAATTTTTCTTGCCCTTCCTTCTCCTCCCAGGGTTCGGGTTGTTTAGCGTGGGGCAGAGTTGGAGCTAGGCTAAAAAGGCCCGTGATTTTACTTAAGAAATCCTTTTCGGCCTCCTCGAGATTAGGGAATATTGTAAGTCCAGGTTCTAACTCCTGTGGTTGCGGTGGTGCTTTGGGTTTAATTGAAACCGGTTCGCTGGGAACAACACCTTGGGGCCCAGTAGTTTGGGAAGGAGGTCCCCCTTTGGGTGGAGTAAGTGGCTGGGGTGGCGTTATTTCTATCGCAAGTTCTGGGTACCCCGGCGGTGGAGGGGGTGTGATAGCTGGCGTCGGGAGAGTTGTCGCCTGGTCTTGAAAGAAAATAGTTTCGGCGGGTAACTTCTTCCAATAAAAAAGAGTTGGAGAATAAATTGATTTTAGGAAGGCAAAAATCCATTTTTCAAGAGGTCTTTCTTGAAAGGGCAAGAAAGCAAGGGCAGCGCCTGTTAAAATCGAAATAATCACCAAAGGCCATTTAATAATTCCAATTATTGGCGTTGAATAGAAGACTAAAGCAATTAGCACGCCTCCCCCTACCTGGAGAAATTGTTTTAGGGTCATGTCCCCCACCAACCGGAATTGGTAAGAAGAAATTTGTTGGGGTATAGGGTGCTGTTCTTCCATGGACAGAATTTTTTTCGCCTAATCCTAGAGTACTGCGTGAACAATCCAATTCAAGGGGAACCATTTTTCACAAAAGTACTTCTTGATATCTAAGGGGTGTATTAATATACTCTTTTTTAAAGGTTGTGTTTAAGGAATCCGGCGAATTTCCGGAGCTGTGCCGCAACTGTTAAAGCCAGAAAACTAACAACTTCGTATCCCGAGCAGGAAAATATGTCATACGCAGAAAATCTCCGTACAGTAGAAGAATTCACCGAAAAAGGCTGGCGAGAAACGCCACACTCAAGGCGCGTAGAGGAAATAATCTCCGTGTATAACGAGACCAGTCGGCTTACAGACAGATACACTTATTTTTACGACCAAAAAGGATTTTACATGTGGGCAAAAGATAAGGCCGATGACGCCCCAAAAAAAATTTACGTCAAAGACATTATAGACAGGCGGTCATATCCGTCTTCGGCAGAGGGAGAAGTCTTTGATAAACTTGAAGACTGGTTTCCCAAAAATACAGAAGGCCAGGCTATATGGGCAAGCCTGCCTTACCCCGGAAGGGATCCCGACCCTAAGGTTATTTTCCATCAAATAGCCTACACCGCCGGGGATATGCAAAAGGTTTTGAAAAATTCAGCAGTCGGATTTAAAGCTACTAATGAAGCGGTTCTTGACATTCTTCACGAGTTTTTCCCGGAAACAATAGATTTTACCAACCCAGAAGCATTTAGGCCTCACCTGATAGCCGTTGATGGCAACTTCGACCTTTCGGGACTATTAACCAGGATTAAGGAAATTGACCCCGAAGCACTAGTGGCGAATGGCAAATTTGAAGAAAAACAACTTAATGAAAGAGCGGCCTATATCTCAAACCTTATCGGATCAGGGGCAGCGGCCAGATTCGTAGCCGTTGAAGCGCGAAGATTGGGCCTTGTCGGCCAACACCCGATAAGCTGTCTCAAAGGACTAAGCTTCTCCGAGCTGATAGCGGGTAGTCAATCAATACAGGACCAATATGGATCGTTGGAATTCAAGTGTCCCACTTGTAGTGCAACAAATAGAAGGCAATCAGGAGTGCTTATCTCCAACTGTCAGCACTGTGGGGCAAATGTCAGATGCTGATTGTTAAAAGACCTCAAAATGGCAAAAAGGCCGTATCAGTGCTAAAATGTAGGCATGTCAGAAGGCGAAAAACCCAGAATTATTATTGCGGGGAAAGATGCCCCAATTGATGATATTAGGCGAAGAGCTGAGGCAACCCGCGTCAGTCCCTTTGAGACCTTACCCCAACCGATTACTGGACCGGAGGGAGAAGATTGGGCTCCATGGATTGTTAAGAGTCGAAAAGAGGTTGAAGATATTAAAAATGACGTACTTCAAGTAGAGATTCGACGTCTTGCAAGAAGACCCGATGTTATGGTAACACAAGATACCCTAACAGGGTCGTATGACAACATTGATCGCCTTGTAAGAGAAAAAGAAATAACCCAAGAAGAAGCCGACCCTTGGCAGCTTCGAATAGTCACGCGATATATAGAGCTACTTGGGAAGGATAAAAAAGGATCAACAATAGATAAAATATTAGAGGCGTTACCTCCATCTGTTGCTGCAGGAGCTGTCCATTTTGCTGACGAACTTGCAGAGAGGTTTCCAGGTGCAGTTTCGGATTTTATAAAAAAAAGAGGTAAAAGGTCAGAGGAAGGTAAAGCCCCGAGCGAGAAAAAGGAAGGCGTTGGCGGGAAAGATGAGGGTGGAGGGCCTCCAGAAAGACCGCCAGATGGACCGCCAAAAGAAAAAGACGATTTACCTGACGATTTTTTGAAACTTAATAAATTGATTCTAAGCGATAAAACCCCAGAGGATAAGAGAAAGAGAGCTATGGAAAAACGGGACAAGATGTGGGAAGAGTTTACCAAGGATAACCCGGGATTTGTCAAGGACGTTACCCAAACTCTCTTAAACAAAATTAGGGATAGTAATTGGAATCATGTTAAGGATGATGTTCGCAACCTAGCCATTGATATCGAGAATGAAGCAAGAATGCTGGGCATCCTAACCCCTGAGACTGAGGGAATGCTTCGAGCCGCCATTGCCGGTGAAGCTTTGAGAATTTCCGTAATAGGCTTCGATAAAAGACCATCTAAAGGTACTCCGCAGGATGCAAGCTGGTTAGCTAGTCAAGGACAGTCGGAAGATGGACTAAAATTAGATGAGAAACGTGTAGAGAGGGAAGCATTTTTCCCATTGGGAATAGAGCCCCACGATTTTGTCGGGGCGTCAGCCCCTAAAGAATTCGAGCCCCCCACGCCCGAAGAACTTGCTAAATTACTAACTGAGAAACTGGCCAAACAAGCACAGGGCGAGGAGATGACGGACCAAGAGAAAAGAGAGTATATGCGTAGATATGCCGCAAGTCCACCGCCCAATGAAGTGGTAGCAATCTTTCAGCAAGGTAGACTAAAAATTTTTAAAGACTCTTGGGAGGAGTCGGTGAGATTTTTGGATATTACCAATAAGGAACAAAGGAATTTATGGGCCCTACTTAACATGGAGGCTTTCAACCACGGTATCATCGCAAACCCCCATGCTAGATGGAAAGGCGTCATTGATTTTTGGATGACTGACTTAAGAGACGCTACAAGGCTCTTACCTGGGGATCAACTGGAGGGGAATCGGGAAGGGATAGCCGATACAGAAAGACTAATTAAGGCTATGATGGCAGTTTCTGCTTCTGCCAGGGTAATGGAGATAACCAGCGGAAGTACTGGTAAATACGCGACATATATGGCGCCTGGGGATAGGGAGGGCCCCGACCTAGACAAAGCAGACGAATGGTCAGAATTTTTACTTCATGACGACGCAGAAAAACTGGCTAGAGTTATCAGTAATCCTCTAGTTCGATATTTCTATACAAGGTTACTATCAGATGCTGGATATGAAGACCTAACAGCTTTGGCAGGCAAAGATAATCTAACTTATAAGGACATTCTTGCAGTTGAAAAATTCAGTAAAGATAAAGCAAGGGGTGTGGGCGAACCTGAAGCTAAAAAGAAGGGGAAATTAATTGAGTTTTTGAGAAAGAGAGGGCTCAAGGTCGATAAAAAAGTCTTCGAATACAGGGGGGGATTTAACGGCTACATCGAGTATCTTCTGACAGAGGATGAAGAGGTTCGAAGATTTGTCAAGGAGCACACTGGTGGAGATGAGGTAGTAGCTTGGTCGGCCGCTAAACTTGCCTGTGATGCCTTTTTGGTAGATAAATACACCCAATGGGAATTCGATATGACCGAGACCCAAGCCAAAACTCAAAATCCTGAAAAATGGGATAGCACATTTCATAAAACAGACATTGATTACGGTCAGCTTTTGCCTTCTCCCGGCTGGGGTGGAAATCCTCTTACGGCTATGATACAGCCGATGTTTTTACCGAGACACATAAAAAGGGTTTGGACCGGGAGGGATAGAGCTATTTTAGATCTCGCAGACCAAGCATTCCATCCTCCTGAAATGGAAGCAGTTTCTAAGCTTAGGCCTAAGGTTCTAGTACCTTCAATGGTTGTCCACCTCAAGGATTATGTGCGATACAACGATGCCCTATGGATATTTCTAGGTGGATCAAGAGGGCAAAAAATACCCCAGTGGACGAGTAGGGTGATGCAAGAGGATTTGCCTCAAATAGTTGACCTTCTCGATCAGGCGTATGGTATTAAAAAACCAAATGATGAGCCAAACTCAGTAGCTTTTAAAGCAGTAACGGCTATTATGATGGCTAGAATTATTCAATGTAAGACCCTGGCCGCAGCTGTAGAATCAAGTAGGCCCGGAGGTAGCGATTACTCGAAAATCATTTTTGACCCAGAAAATAGAGACAGGCCGTTTTTGGAAGTAATGCAATTTTTATGGGGCCCGGATTTAGATGCAAAAAGAGGATTTTTAGCATCAATGGCTGGAGGAAGAACAAGATTTATTTTTGAAGGCAGTGAGTTAGCTGAATTTGCATTGCAAGATACTCACAATCTCTTAGTCACTAATGATCAGGATCCTAAAGGTAGAGGTGTGGCACAAACTGTAAATACAATTGGATTTGTACTGGATGTAGCTAAGGCGTTTGGGGGGGATAAGGGTAGTAGAAGATAGAAGCTTAAAGTCTTTCTAGTCCCCCACTCCCCGTTGCTCCGCCCGCCGTTTTAGGGACAGGAGCCCTTCCAGCCTGAGGACTTGGTTGCAGTTTTGTACCAAATCTTTTTGTATACGCTTCCCCGATTGTTGTCGCAGTACGAGCACCACCAGGAATCGCCCCGATGGGTGCGAAGGCTTCTCCTATGGCCGATCCATATGCAAACGGTCTGCCGGAAACGAGCCCCTGAATCATGTCTGCTGCTTTGGGGACGAGTGTGAATAAAATAAAACTTACTCCAAGAAAAAGAAATGCAACGGCAGCATCTCCGGATCCACCAAGATTCAGAAGAGGGGGCCAGCCGGCCGAGCCGACACCACCCAAGAGGTAGCCAATACCCGAAGCGACTGTACCGCCGATTAGTCTTACTATGACATCAGGGATACTCCCAGAGAAAACGGCATTGGAGATAGAAAGAAGGGCTTGGGAGACGAAGATAAAAGCTAGTAGAAATAACATTCCGACAACGACAAAGACAGCTAAATTCGCCACAAAACTTCTAACCCACCGGCCGAATCCAAGGCTAGGCACGAGGACACCTATTAGTATTTGAAAAGGCGCAAATATTGTTAGTAAAACCACCCCCGCATAGGCCTTAAATAGCATAAAAAGGGTCTTGAAAAACATCCAGACGAGGATAATAAACACAATTAAAAACAGAATAAAAAAGATAGCCATTGATAGCGGAGCAACAGAAAGTGCCAAGATACCCACGAGTAGGGCCGCTATAGTAGAACCTATGAGGCTTACAGAGAAAGCCATAACCAGAATTGCCGCTATGGAAAAAACTAATAAATAAGCTATAAAAAGTCCAACTACTCCCAGCTGGAAATTCAATGACCAAGGCTGTCCCAAAGTCAGCATGTTAAAAATTGCAGGAGAATCGGGCCTTAAGCCTACGGGGAAGAAATTTGTAGCCAGGACGCTAATTAAACCAATGACCACGTACATTAAGTCGATAATAAATCCGGCTATCGCGTAGGAAAAAGTCACAAGTACGACGGCAATTAAAATTTTGGGAAGGGCAGACTGGGCGGTTATTACAACCTGGGGAGAAATTTTTACTCTAAACATGATCATGAATGCCAGAATCAAAGCAACGAGGACAAAGAGTGCATAAGAAACGTCTCTTGAAGCCCGCCACATATGCTGTATAGGAAGAAGCGCTCCTGTAAACCCGAATCCTTCTTGCGCTTCTGCCTGGGGTATTAAGTGAAACTTTCTTACTACCCCTTTCACATAAGTAACTCCCGACAATTCTCTATCCTTGAACATCAATTTTAATAAACTTTCTTGTTTGGGTTTCGGGAGAGAGGCCAGGTCGGAAGGCGTGCCTGCGTCTGAAAGGATCTGACTAAGACAAGTTGCAGCGCTAAGGCTTAGAGCGCAAGTTGTAATTTCAGGCCCCAAAATTCTGGTAAAGGGCCAGGTCAAAATCGAATAGATTACCCATTCTACTTGAGCGGCTGTATAGCGCTCCCCAAATATTTCACTTGGCGGGGCGTCATATACCTTGGAATACCATTCAAACGGTCCCTGGCTATACCAGGTTTGGGCAGACGCTCCTTTAGGGAATATTGAAGTAAGAAGGAAAATTGATAACAAAAAGGCAGCGAGCAGTTTTTTAAACACTTAAGTAATTTTTTCTAAATATTGATTTTATATTTACGAAACTAATATTTAGACAAGACCATTATATAGATAATTTAGGACAAAAAGAAAGGCGATTTATACTTATTCGCAAAAACTTAGTCTGTAATTAGTTCCGGCCTCATTCGGGTTTAAGGTTCTGGGAGTAGTTATATAAACAGCGAGCTTACAAGCACCTTCTTTGTCCAATGAGAGGACAGATAAAAACTTTAGTTCTGCCTCGGCCCTTACGATATCAAACGGCGAGGCCATGATATTAATTAAAAAAGCCTCATCTTGGGGAAAGTAAGTTGCTTTAAAATCTTTCTCGTCTATAAATCTTGTATCTCCGATTTTGCCTTTATATATAGCGAAATTATTAAAATTATTCATCTCCACCCCTGAAATTGTTATCTTGTCTGCCCCAGGAAGAAGGCTGGTACCAGTTTCATCGCCAGCCCTCTCGGTTGTAGGTGTTTCACCCGTTTTTGAAGTTTGCGAAGATAAATAGCCCAAGACAATGCCGAATAAGACAATGACCCCAATTGTAATTTTGGCTAATTTTTTCTTCATTTTCTCAACAACCAGTAGCTATTCCACAACTCCTCGCCGCGGCCCAAGAACACCATTGGCCGTCCATAATCATTCTCACCGCTTTATCGATATTTGTTTCCGGGTCCAGATAGTCCTGGGTGCATTGTTGAAGGGCCTCAAGGTCATTAATTGTACAAGAAGGTGGACTCCAGGTGTATCCCGAAAAAGCTCCGGGGCACCTGTTCGAGGGGAGCAAGTTAATTTGAAATAAGCCGACGGAATAGTCGACGGACCTCCCACACAAACAGCCGTCGTTCAATGCGTTGGTGTACCCACCGCTTTCGATATTGCAGACAATTGAGGCGTTTCTGAGGGTACTTGCCGAAGTTCCCGGAGGGAAATACCGCCTAAGAGTACTTACGCTGCACCAACCGGCCACTGCGGGTTCGCAGCGAGCTCCAGGGACCGGAAGCGGAGGCTCCGCCTCGCCCGGGAAGGTGTTTGTGCATACGCCGGTCACCAGGCCCTCGGGTATTTCTCCGACCGGACAAACTTCACCAAAGCCTTGAGGCCTTAGGGCGGTTTGGATACATTGCAAGAAATATTGCTCGATTCCGCCTATATGGGGGAAGTAAAGCTCAGCCGCTTGTCCACGTCTCCTTCCCGGATTACCAGCGGTCAGCGATACTCCCGGGACAGGAGGGTTAAGCGAATATGTTACTCCGGTAGCCGCCGGAATATCATAAAAGCCCTCAACCGGTGCACCCTCACCGACCTGTGGAAAAATTCTTCTGAATACACTTGCACCTCCGGCCACAAGTCTCGACCATATATCATCGACAAGCGGCGTTCTGGTTTGCGTATTTAAAACCACTCGGGCATTTCTTGTACAAGAAGGGTTAGGAGGGTCGGGATTACAACTGTCTGGTGGAGAACCACACCTATATCCGGATGGGCAGATAAGGGATGAGCTAGGTCTCCAGTTGTCGCAGTCATAGTCGTCTGTGTAGCATCTGCCTCCCAAATAATCACACCAGTAAGTATCAATAGGGTCAGCAGGATCAAAAACTTCAAAACCACAGGAAAATTCGGCAGTATAGGTAAGGTTTACTCCAATTTCCCCGGCAAACAAGTCGTCTCCGGGATTAGTTCTAATTTGGGTAAGGTCACAATACTGATTAGGTCGAATAACCCCGACAACAGGACCCGACTTAGGATTCCCCTGTGGTACGTAAGTATCCTGCAAAATGTCGGCAAGACCCTGCGCTTCTTCCATGTGGGAAAAGAATAGATCGGCAGGAGAGGTGAGGATACTCACGTTTGAAATTGTTACGTCGGGTTGAACGGCTTGTATAGAGGGATTTATGACCTCAATTTGCCCCAGCCTATCTTCTGTCGACGAATTAACATCCTCGTCGGTTGATGATAGGGGAACATAGGAGAATAAATCTGCCCATTTATTTAATACTAAAGGATTATCCACACAGAAAAGCGACCTGGAAAAAAATGGCGGAAAGGGTACTAGGATACAAGAATTTCCTCTCCATTCTAAGTAATGCTTCATAAACTCTTTATCGTCGTCGTAATTCCAGGGAAGCGGAGGATATCTATTGTTCCAGTGGTCTCCCAAAGACGTTCTAATCGCACTTCTTGCAACTCCCGGAAGAAGCCCTACAAAAATATTTTCCAAAGTATTAATTGCGCTGTTCCAAAAAGAGAGGTCTTCTTCTGCCCAAGTACTCAATCTATAGACGTCGCCTCCTTGGTTGCAGGGATTCACATTGCTGGGTCCGATTAATCCCAAAAAAGCTTGGTTTGCGCAAACAACGACCTGGTCGTGCCTTTCTACTTCCCTTCGGTTAAGTGTTTCTATTTGACTTTTGTGCTGGATTGACAGAGGGAGAAGTTTTCTTATCGGCCCCGAATAATTAACCACTTGCTCTTCTTCGCTAAATCCGTATTCGGCCTTGTGGTCGACTCCACTTAAGTACCAGCTGACATAATCGTTAATTTTTGAGGCGTCGCTTCTCGTCTCATTTTGGTTTTGACTATTTACTACGTCGTCTTCGGTCCTACCCATGATAGGGAGTTCCGCCCCTGAGACGTCTATTGCAAGCTGGCGGTTTTGTGTAACCCTAAAGAAGCACTCCTCTTCGGTGGGGGAGAATCTTTGACAATAACGCGCGTCACCTCTTCTTACGGTTATGGTATCGGTTAAAACCAAATCGTTTCCGCAAAATAAAGCGGAGGGTTCCGTTTCGTCACTACAAGGACTTGCTTGATAAGGACGAAGTGAGTGAAATTCATCTTCGTCAAAAGGATTTAATGGTCTTGGCCTGATTTGGTCACACGGAACGGTAGGGTCAGGCACTTGGGCGCTGGCCAGCTTGGTTGAAAAAAAGAGGGTGGCAACCAAAAGAAGAATGAAAGTTAACAGCGCAAATATTTGTAGCCTTGGAGTCTTAAGTTGTAAATTTAAATTCCTAAATCTTGGTAATTTGGGCAGTTGATTCATGAGACATTTAGGCTTATCGATAAACTCTAAAGTTGACAACATCCACTCCGGTAAAGACATTTATGAAGCGAAGGATTAAGTAGGCGGAGGCGACCAAAACCATTCCGGCAATTGCGTAAGTCAAAGTTTTTTTCGCGGACTCAACAGCCTTAGGGTCTCCGCCGGCGGATATGAATTTAAATCCTCCGGCAAGAAGCATGATAAAAAGGACAATCGCGGCCAGCCCCAAAATTACCGAAACAACCCTCGCAAAAACGGCCTCAAAATCTCTGAGGCTCGCTGCATTTTCTGCGTTTGCAGACCAATTTTGAGCTAAGTTCATATCAATAAAAGTGTAGATAGAAGTTACACAAAATGCAATCTGGGTTTAACTAAGGACTTCGAAAGACTAATTAAGGTGTTCCTGTGGGGATACTTATTTCTCCTAGTATTGCGATTCCAAAGAAGGTTTCAAGGAGCTTAATTATTGCCCAAGCAGCAAAGACGATAACAAGTCCAACCAAAGCCGCCGTAATTTGGTTTCTAGCGGTTTCCGTGTTTGCTTTGTCTCCACCCGAGGTGATCCACCTAATTCCTCCAATCACGAGGATGAAGAAAAATATTACCGCAGCGACAATTAGAATTAAATTGACAAATCCTCCGAGAAGTGAACCAATCGTAAGGTTATTGAGGTTGGTAAAACCTGTTTGGCTAGGGCTTAAATTAATTTGGGCTAACATGACCTAATCCATTATTGAATCGCCAGATTAAGAATGTCAAGGGTTAAAATATTTGTCCCGAAAAATCCTTCAATAAGGTTAATAATTGCCCAAGCAGAGAATAGAAGTACAAGCCCTACAATTGCCGATATAACTTTTCCTCTTGCGCTTTCGACTTGGGATTTATCTCCTCCGGAAGTCATCCAACTTATGGCCCCCCAAATAAGAACAAAAAGAAAGATTACAACCGCAATGATAAGAGCCAAGTTAATAAGCATTGGCACAAATTGCCCAAAGAAATTTGCTCCCGTCAGGTTTTGAATATTATTGCCTAAGGCTGGATTAGTTACTCTATCTGTACTCGGAACTTGAGCTAGCATTTTATCAAATTATCCAGGGAGGAATTCTTTGTATAAATTCTCCCGGGTTGAGTATTAGGTCAAATCCAAATAGGGTACCGACAAGCTCTATTATAAAAATTCCGGCGA
>Ga0209518_1004695_pt1 | contig 10780 bp, 6 predicted proteins | sample RifGroB1_FD_183993 | JGI IMG/M metagenome (GOLD analysis project Ga0209518, IMG submission 183993) | Groundwater microbial communities from Rifle, Colorado, USA - Groundwater B1 (SPAdes) (version 2) | ecosystem: Environmental > Aquatic > Deep subsurface > Groundwater | place: Rifle, Colorado... | reverse complement strand
CCAGCCGTGGGATATGCGGGGGTCCTAACAAGAAAAGTTCTTAACTCTGCGCCTCTGGAGGGAGCGGGTCCAGCCGTCTCTCCCGCCCCCAAAGTTTCCTTCTCCAAGAATCTCTACTACGGGCTTGAGAACGATCAGGATGTGACCGCGCTTCAAGAACTTCTGACCAAACTGGATTTCTATTCCGGCCCCATTACCGGCAATTTCTACTCCTTAACGCGGAACGCTGTCATCAAATTCCAAAAGGCACATGACATTGTTCCGGCTGTGGGATATGCGGGGGCTTTGACGAGGGAAGTGCTGAACGGGATGTAGCTTTCCTGATTGAATCAAACTACTTGTTTGCGGAGTGTTTTTTGGCCTGTTAATTTGAAGGGCTCCGTGCTAAATTAATTTAAATGAAAAGTTCCCGAGGTCTGCTTTTTAGCGCAGGATTTATAGTTTTCGCGGGGCTTTTGGAAATATCGAGTATTTCGACGAGACTCTTTTTAACGCAGCTTTCTTGGGTTGTTTTGGGTGCCGGGCTTATCTTTGCGTTTTTATATTTTGATTGGCATTCGATTTTACGCTCCAGGCCTATAGTTATGGTGATTTACGCGGTGAGTTTGGGACTTTTGATCCTAACTTATTTTGCCGCGCCGGAAATCAGGAATACGCGTAGCTGGTTGGTTTTGGGACCGATAAGATTCCAGCCAGTGGAACTTTCGAAAATTGCGCTTATCTTGATGTATGCGAGTTATTTTGCGCGGCGGCATTTGTCTATCGCAAAATTTTCGAATATCTTCGGTTCTTTCATTCTCTTTCTTTTGCCGGCATTCGCCACGCTTAAGTTGAATGATACCGGGTCGACTCTCGTGCTTTTTGGAATCTGGCTCGGGTTTCTCTTGGTTTCCGGACTTCCGCGCAAGTGGATTATCGCTGGACTGATTGCGCTTATGATTTTGGGTCCCATTTCGTGGGTATACCTTCTAAAAGATTACCAAAAAGCCAGAGTTGTCGGAGTTTTAAACCCGGAATCGAATTCATTGGGGATAAATTACAGTACCTCGCAGGCAAAGATTGCCATCGGTTCCGCCGGACTTTGGGGCAAGGGTTATAAACAAGGTCCGCAGACCCAGCTTGGATTCCTGACCGAACCGGCGACAGACTTTATTTTTCCTGCTTTAATAGAGGAGTGGGGATTGGTCGCAGGGCTTTTGGTTCTTGCGGCTTTTCTTTCGCTTATATTCCATATCTTGCGCATAGGTTTATATGCAGACCAAAATATGGAAAAGTTTATCTGCCTGGGCGCGGCTATAATGTTCGGATTACATCTGCTCCTAAATGGCGGAATGGCCGTGGGACTTACTCCGGTCGTGGGTGTGCCGTTTCCGTTCTTGAGTTACGGAGGGTCGAACATCTTGATGAGTTCGCTTTTGCTCGCAATAATCAATGCAATTTGGAGACGATCTTAAAATTAAATTAAGGGTGCGCCTGGTCCTCCTTTGTTTCGCGGGACTTATTTTGGGTTTCGCGGTCTGGTTTGCCGCGGCCCTAAAGCCGGTTTTAGCAGAGAAAAAATTTTTTACCGTGTCCGGGGGCGACGGATTTAGGGATGTGGCCGAGAAATTGGAAGCGGGAGGATTCGTTCGTTCGGACTTGGCGGCAAAAATGTTCTTTTTAATTTCCGGTTCCGCCTTCCATCTTCAACCCGGGTCATATGTTTTGGACCCCGGAGATGGAGTGCCGAAGATTTCTGCAATTTTGCGGAATGGGGAAAAACAAACGGTAAAAGTTGTGATTCCGGAAGGTTCTTCTATCTATGATATTGATGAGATTCTCGCCAAAAATTTCGTGGTTGGAAAGGGAGAGTTTGTCGCTTGGGCGAAAACGCAAAGCCCCGCGATTGAGGGATATCTTTTTCCGGACACTTACGATTTTTTCCTGGAATCAAATTCGGAAGAGGTCGCGGGTAGAATGAGGGCGAATTTTGATCTGAAAGCAAAGCCCATTCTCGACAAAGATCCAAAGCAGGTAACCCGGAATTTAATTTTAGCTTCGCTTCTAGAAAAGGAAGTGCCGGACTTTAAAGATCGACAGGTGGTTGCCGGCGTGCTTCTTAAACGTATCAAGGTGGGAATGCCGCTTCAGGTGGACGCGACCATCTGCTACCTCAAAGAAATGGCGGGGGAGAAGAGCTGCTATCCCTTTTCAAGCGCGGACTTTAGGGCGAATTCTCCTTATAATACCTACCTAAATAGAGGTTTGCCCCCGGGCCCAATCGGAAATCCTGGGACAGAATCGATCAAAGCCGCTATGTCCCCGATAGCCTCCGCGTACTGGTTCTATCTCAGTGATCCAGCCACGGGAAAGACCATCTTTAGCGAGACTCTTGACATACACGCCTCAAATAGAGTTAAATATCTTAAGAAATAGCAAACAACCAAGCCCCCTTGGCTTATTGTTTTTTTACGTCTTTGGGTTCGGCCCCCAAAAAATCATTAATCATTTTTAATAAATCATAACCAATGCCTCACCGACTTCCGGTCAAGGATTTTTCAAAGTCCAAATCGTTCGCGTTTCCGAGCAACCTGAACGAAGTGCAGATCAAGTCGTATGAATGGTTCCTGAAAGAGGGGCTGAAGGAGCTTTTGAAAGAAGTTTCTCCGATTCTGGATCACACCGGAAAGGAATTTGAGTTAACTTTTGACGACTATAGTTTTGGAGAGCCGAAATATGACGAAGTAACAGCCCGCTATAAAGATGCGAGTTTGGAGGCGCCGCTTCACATTCGGGTAAAACTTTTTAACAAATTGACCGGCAAGGCCGACGTACAGGAGGTCTATTTCGGCGAATTCCCGATGATGACCGACAGAGGCACGTTTATTATGAACGGAGTTGAGCGCGTAGTTGTGTCTCAGCTTATCAGGAGCGCGGGTGTATACTTTACCGCCAACCAATATCGAGATCGCCGCCTTTTCGGCGCCAAGGTTATTCCGAATCGCGGAAGTTGGCTCGAATTTGAAACCGACGTAGACGGTTCCATTGGTGTGAAGATCGACCGCCACAGGAAAGTCCCGGTGACGGACCTTTTGCGTATTTTTGGGGTGACCGATGAGGAGATAAGAAAAGCTTTTACCGATATAGACACCGGACCCCTTCAGCACATTGACGCTACTCTCAAAAAAGACGTGGCCGCAAATGTTGGAGAATCTTATCTGGAAATTTATCGCCGCCTTCGCCCGGGAGATCCGGCGACAGTGGATGGCGCTCAATCTTTGGTGGACGGCATGTTCCAGAGGCCGGATCGCTATGATCTTTCCGCGGTGGGCCGCTTTAAAGCCAATCAGAGGCTTAATTTCGGGAAGACTAAGCAGAATATGCTTTTGGATGGCACTGATATTATCGCCATTGTTCGCGAGATTATCCGTTTGAATAATGATCCCATAGCTAAGCCTGACGACATTGACCATTTGGGCAACCGCCGCGTTAAAGCCGTCGGCGAGCTTCTCCAGGGCAGGCTCCGCGTCGGTATCGCGAGGCTTCGTCGTATTATTCAGGACAGAATGTCCACGCTCGAGAAAGACACCATCGTTCCGGCTCAACTTATAAACTTTCGCCCTATCGCCGCGGTGGTCAAAGAATTTTTTGCATCCTCTCAGCTTTCCCAGTTCATGGACCAGGTTAACCCTCTGGCCGAATTGGAGCACAAGCGGCGTTTGTCCGCGCTCGGTCCCGGAGGTTTGACCCGCGAGCGCGCGTCTTTTGAAGTCCGCGATGTGCACAGCTCTCACTACGGCCGCATTTGTCCGATTCAAACTCCGGAAGGAGCGAACATTGGTTTGATTTCTTATCTCGCGAGCTTTGCGCGCGTGAACGACTTAGGATTCCTGGAAACTCCTTATATGAAAGTTAATAACGGGAAGGCGACCGAGGAAATGGTTTGGATGGACGCCATTGAGGAAGAAAAATTTAGAATTATTCACGCGGCGATTCCGAGAGATAATTCCGGGAAAATTATTCCGGAAATTGTTGAGGCCCGCGTTTATGGCGCGCCGGGTACCTGCCAGAGATCGGAAGTCGATCTTTTGGAACTTGCTCCGCATCAATTCGTTTCCGTCGCCACTTCTTTGATTCCGTTCTTGCAGCACGATGAACCGCACCGCGCGCTTATGGCTTCGAACATGCAACGCCAAGCAGTCAGCTCCATTAAGCCGGTCGCTCCGCTTGTCGGTACCGGCGAAGAAGAAAGGGTTGCGGCCGATTCCGGTTATGTCATTAAAGCCGAAGGCCCGGGCGAAGTTACGGCGGTGGATGCAGATCACATAACTGTTAAGTATGCGAAAGACACCAAGACCTATCGTTTGGAACGTTTCAAGAGATCTAACCAGTTTACCCGCATTTCCCAGAAACCCTTGGCAAATAAGGGCCAAATAGTGAAGAAGGGAGACAACCTGGTGGACGGAAGCTCTATAGATAACGGAGTCCTGGCCCTCGGTCAGAATCTTTTGGTTTCCTTTATCTCTTGGGACGGCGCGAATTTCGAAGATGCCATTATTCTTTCCGAACAGGTTGTCCGCAACGATCTTTTCACCTCTATTCACATTGAGGAATACACCTGCGATGTGCGTGACACGAAACTCGGTCCCGAGATAACCACCCCGGATATCCCGAACGTCTCCGAAGAAAAACTTAAGAACCTGGATGAAGAGGGAATAATCCGCATCGGCGCAGAGGTTATGGCCGGTGATATTCTCGTCGGAAAAATTTCTCCGCGCGGCGAAGCCGAGCTTACCGCGGAAGAAAGATTGCTTCGCGCCATCTTCGGTGAGAAAGCCCGCGATGTTAAAGACACCTCGCTTACTTTGCCTCACGGCAAGCGCGGGCGCATCGTTGGCATAAAAGTTTTCTCCCGCGATCAGGGCGACAAACTGGAAGCAGGTATTATCAAGAGAATTCATGTGGAAGTCGCGAGTTTGAGAAAGGTGCAGGTGGGTGACAAGCTCGCCGGTCGTCACGGTAACAAGGGTGTCATCTCCCAAATACGCCCGGTGCAGGATATGCCTCACTTGGCCGACGGTACTCCGGTAGACATCATTTTGAATCCGCTCGGTGTTGCTTCCCGTATGAACCTCGGGCAAATTTTAGAAACTCATTTGGGCTGGGCCGCGAAAAAACTCGGCTATCGCGCTGTTGTGCCGTCGTTCAATCCGGTAAGCGAAGAAGAAATTAAAGATGAACTTAGGAAGGCCGGTTTGCCGGAAGACGGAAAGGTAGATCTTTACGATGGCCGCACCGGAGACAAGTTTGATCAGAAAGTTATGGTCGGACAGATATACATGTTGAAACTCAACCACTTGGTTGAAGACAAGGTTCACATGCGTTCCATCGGTCCCTACTCCTTAATCACCCAGCAGCCTTTGGGAGGTAAGGCGCAATTCGGCGGACAACGTTTCGGAGAAATGGAAGTTTGGGCGCTCGAAGGTTATGGCGCCCGCCATATGCTTCAGGAAATGCTGACCATCAAGTCCGACGACGTGATGGGCCGTTCCGCCGCATACGAATCCATTATTAGAAGCGAACCGATTCGCGAGCCGAACATTCCTGCTTCGTTTAATGTTTTGATAAACGAACTTAAAGCTTTGGGTTTGCGCGTGGACCAGGTTCCGAAGCCGGAAGAAGGCGGCAAGCAAAATGTCTTTGAAGCTTTGGAGATTGGAGTGGCGTCTCCCGCAGACATTATGGGTTGGTCTCATGGTGAGGTCATAAAGCCGGAAACTATCAACTATCGCACTCAACGTCCGGAAAAAGACGGGCTTTTCTCCGAACGCATTTTCGGACCCAGCAAAGATTACGAATGTTACTGCGGCAAATACCGCCGGATCCGCTATAAGGGCGTGGTCTGCGATAAGTGTGGCGTAGAAGTCACCCGTTCCGTCGTTCGCCGTGAACGATTGGGCCATATCACTCTTGCTGCGCCGGTTGCGCACATTTGGTTCTTGAAGAGCGCTCCATCGCCCTTGAGCCTTCTTTTGGACGTCCCCGCGCAGAAACTTGAAAGAGTTATGTACTACGTCGACTACGTGGTTACCCACGTGGATGAAGAGCAACGTACGCGCGTTATCGGCGAATTGGATAAGGAGCTTAAGGCAAAACTTAAAGCTACCGAAGAAAAAGACAAGACCATGAAGAAAGAACTTCTTTCTTCCGCGGAAGGTTTGCGTGAAATAATCGATGACCTGCGCCTCGGTCTTGTGCTTTCCGAGGACGAATACTTCAAGCTGTCCAAGCGTTTTGGCGATATCTTTAAAGCCGGAACCGGGGCTGAAGCCGTCCGCTCCATCCTGGAACAATTGGATCTTCGAAGCGAAGTCAAAAAAATTGAAAAGGAGGTTGCCGGAGTGAAAGACCCGCTTAACGAGGCGAAGCTTTTGCGCAGGTTGAAAATCGTGCGCTCTATGATCAAGAACAATGCCCGCCCCGAGTGGCTGGTGCTCTCTGTGCTTCCTGTCCTTCCTCCGGATTTGAGGCCTATGGTTGCCTTAGACGGCGGCCGTTACGCGACCTCCGACTTGAACGACCTCTACAGGCGCGTTATCAACCGCAACAATCGCTTGAAGAAACTCCTGGAGATTAAGGCTCCGGAAATAATTGTGAAGAATGAAAAGAGAATGCTCCAAGAAGCTGTGGACGCATTGATCGACAACTCCGCCCGCTTCGGCGCACAGCAGATGAATGCTACCAGGCGGCCGCTTCGATCTTTGGCCGACATGTTGAAGGGTAAGCAGGGCCGTTTCCGTCAGAACTTGCTCGGTAAGCGCGTGGATTATTCCGGCCGGTCTGTCATCGTTGTCGGACCACGTCTTAAGATCGACGAGTGCGGTCTGCCGAAGAAAATGGCTTTGGAACTTTTCCGCCCGTTCGTAATAGGCGAAATAATTCGCCGCGGTATCGCGCATAACATCCGAAACGCTAATCGTGTTATCGAACAAGGGACGGATGAGGTCTGGGCGATACTCGAAGAAATAATCAAAGACAGGAGAGTTCTCTTGAACCGCGCTCCGACCCTGCACCGCCTTTCCGTTCAGGCCTTTAGGCCGCGCCTTGTGGAGGGCTTGGCGATACAATTCCCGCCGCTCGTTTGTAACGCGTTCAACGCGGACTTTGACGGCGACCAAATGGCCGTGCATGTTCCGCTTTCCGTTGAAGCTCAGCGTGAAGCTTGGGAGATAATGGCTGCGGGCAAAAACCTTTTGAAGCCTGCGACCGGAGATATCGTGACCAACCTTACCCAGGATTCCGTTTTGGGTATTTACTACCTCACTATGAATAACGCGTTTGTCGCGGACCGCAACAAAGCCTTTGTTGATATCAACGAGGCGATGATGGCCTATGCGACCGGCGCCATAAAGGTGCATGAGCAGATATTCGTGGAGGAGCTTGGGCTCAAAGATAAGACCACCATCGGCAGGGTGATATTTAACCAGGCCTTGGGCGGGGCTGTTCCTTATGTGAACGACGCTCTGAATAAAAAGAAACTCGAGAAAGTAATGGAATTAGTTTTCCGCACCAAAGGTACGGAAAAAACCGCGGAGGTTTTGGACACCGTGAAGCTTTTGGGTTTTGAATCCGCGACCCGTTCCGGTATAACTTGGTCCATCATGGATTTGACCGTTCCTATAGAGAAGAAAGCGATTCTTGCAAAGTTTGAAGGTGAGGCCGCGAAAGTTAGAGAGCACTTCAGCGAAGGACTCTTGACCGCCCCCGAGCGCCGCGCCCGCATTATCGGTATTTGGGAAAAAGCCAAAAATGAGATTGCGGAGAAGGTTACCGTTTCTTTGGGCAAGGATAATCCGATTTATCAAATAATCGATTCCGGAGCTCGTGGAACTTGGGCCCAGCCGGTGCAGATGATGGGTATGAAGGGTGTCGTTCGTGACCCGCAAGGTGAACCTATTGAATTGCCGATAAAATCTTCACTCAAAGAAGGACTTTCCGTTTTGGAATACTTTATCTCCACTCACGGTTCAAGAAAGGGTGTTACGGACACCGCTCTTAAGACCGCTCAAGCCGGTTATCTTACCCGCCGCTTGGTGGACGTTTCCCAGGATCTTGTTATCCGCGAAGAAGATTGTCATACCAAGGAAGGCGTCGTGATGTTCCGCGCCGAAAGCGAAGAGCAGGGAAGACAGACTCTTGCCGCCCGGGTGTTCTCTCGCGTTCTCATTGAAGACGTTAAATCCGGCAACAAGATAGTTGCTCATGCCGGAGATGTAATTACCAAGGATATTGCGGAGGAAATCGATAAATCTAAGGCGGATGGAATAAAAGTGCGCTCTCCTTTGACTTGTAAGACGCTCTACGGGCTTTGCGCTCAATGTTACGGTTTGGATCTCGGCCGCAATACTCCGGTCAAGATCGGGGAAGCGGTCGGCGTTATAGCCGCCCAGTCCATCGGTGAACCCGGAACTCAGCTCACAATGAAAACTTTCCACGCCGGTGGTGTGGCTTCTTCCGACATCACTTACGGTTTGCCTCGCGTCGAAGAACTTTTCGAAGCCAGGCCGCCGAAAGGAAAAGCTATACTTTCGGAAGGAGACGGAGTCATCGAGGACATTGAGGAGAAAGGCACTTTGAAGAATATTATCGTCAAACTTGATGCCGGCAAGAAAAGCGAGATCGGCAAGAAGTCGAAATCCAAGAAGCCGGCCGAGAAAGCGGAATATTCCGTTCCGCGCTCTCTGGTTTTGCGCTTTAAGGTTGGCGACAAGGTGAAAGCCGGCGATCAGCTTTCCGAAGGGCACATCGATCTTAGAGAACTTCTCGCGCTAAAGGGCTCTCAAGAGGTTATTCGCTACATTATCGGCGAAATACAAAAGATCTATTCGAGCGAAGGTGCGCCGATCAACAACAAACACATTGAAATAATCGCGAGGCAGATGTTCTCCCGCGTGCGCATCACCGACCCCGGCGATTCTCCGGAATTGGTTATTGGGGAGCTCATTGAGAAGTCTAGATTCCTTGAAACTAACCGCGCTTTGAAACGCGCAGGCAAGGCTCCGGCAAAGGCAAGGCAGCTGCTCCTCGGAATCACCCGCGTTGCCCTTTCCACGGAGTCCTTCTTGTCCGCCGCATCTTTCCAGGACACCGCTCGCGTACTTGTTAACGCCGCAGTCGAAGGAAGGGTTGACACACTGCGCGGTCTCAAGGAGAATGTCATCATCGGTCGACTCATTCCAGCCGGCACGGTAAAGGACTTTGTCCTGACCGATGCAGGCGATGCGGCCGACGAAGAAGTTAAATAAACCCACACATGGAAACAAAAGAAATAGAAAAAAAGCAGTATGAGATGTCTTTCCTTGTAAAGGAGGAAGACGGCGCGAAGACCGTCCTTAAGTTCATCAAGGAACTGGGAGGGGATATCGAGCTTGAAGGGCCGGTTATGAAGATTGCCCTCTCTTATCCGATTAAAAAGCAGACTAGCGGATTTTTCGGATATTTTCACTTTGCTTTCTCTCCGGCGGAGGTAAAGCATTTGGAGCACGAGATGGAAACCTCAGTTGAGATATTGAGGCACCTGATTATCACCCCTCCTTTCAAGAAGATGGAGCCAAGGCCGCGTCCCGAAGTTTCTCACGTTTCGTCCGCCAGGGTGCAGGCTCCAAGGGCGCCGGAAGGAGTAAAACCCGAAGCGCTGACCAACGAGGACTTGGAAAAAAAGATCGAGGAAATCTTAGGATAGTATCTCCAGCGAAATCACATGAATCTAAATAAAGTATTCCTAGTAGGACGAACTACGGCTCAGCCGGAACTCAGAAAAACGGCCGGAGGCCAGTCCGTAACCACCTTTAGCGTGGCTACGAACCGCGTCTGGACGGATAAGGCTGGAGCTCGGCAGGAGGACACGGAATTTCACAATGTCGTTGTCTGGGGCCGCCAGGCGGAGATTGCGAGCCAATTTCTCGTGAAGGGCGCGATGGTAATGGTGGAGGGCAGGCTTGCTACCCGTTCCTGGCAAGATAAGCAGGGCTCCACGCACAAAACTACGGAAATAATCTGCGAACGCTTCCAGCTCGGTCCGAAGCCTCAGGGTTCAACCGGACGCTCGGGCGAATGGGGAGGATCTAAGCCCCAGGCTCAAAACGAACCGGCTTCTCAAGCTCCGGCCCAGGAAGACATCCCGGTTATTGACCTGGACAGCGAGGAACCAAAAATGGACGATATTCCGTTTTAAATCTTGACTTAAATCTAACTTTCCGCGATACTTATAACCCAAATGACCAAACAGTGTTTCTTCTGCTCGCAAAACCTTAACGACATTGATTATAAGGAAGTTGACCTCGTTCGAAGGTTTATTTCGAGTCAGGCAAAGATAATCGATCCGAAGCATACCGGTATTTGCGCCAAACACCAACGCAAGCTTTCCGAGGCCATAAAGCGCGCTCGGCATATGGCCCTTCTGCCGTTCGTTTCCAGATAAAATAAATTTTGAAACTTTACAAATGCCCCAATGGGGCATTTGTGGTATTTGCGCGTTCTTGCGCGCGAAGCCAAACCTTGAACCGTGTTGTATAATTAATCTATTATGCCCCCGTTTAAACGGAGAGAGCCTCCCCTCATCGAACTTTTGGTAGTCTCGGTCCCTGTTTCGCTAAAGCTTCGTAGGGTGAACATCGCAGCCCAACCATGCCAAAGTCCAGAAAATCATTTACGTTAATCGAACTCCTGGTCGTCCTAGCCATCGTGGCTATTTTGTCCGTCGTCGTCATCATGACCCTGAACCCAAGTGAACTCCTGAAGC
>Ga0209518_1004692_pt1 | contig 10786 bp, 13 predicted proteins | sample RifGroB1_FD_183993 | JGI IMG/M metagenome (GOLD analysis project Ga0209518, IMG submission 183993) | Groundwater microbial communities from Rifle, Colorado, USA - Groundwater B1 (SPAdes) (version 2) | ecosystem: Environmental > Aquatic > Deep subsurface > Groundwater | place: Rifle, Colorado... | reverse complement strand
CTTTCTTCGTTCTAGGCGACAATTACCGTAAATTCCCCTCTTATCTTTTTATTACCAGCCAGAGGCTGGTCAGCCTTGGGCTTAAAATATTCAAAAATTTCTTCAGGCGTGCCAGTTTTAAACTCTTCATAAATTTTCGTCAGCTCGCGAGCGACACAAACTTTTTTGTTCGGGCAAAACTTCACAAGTGATTCCAAAGTTTTTAAAATCCGATGCGGAGATTCATAAAAAACCATCGTCCTTTTCGCTTGCGCAATTTCTTTAAATAAAGTTTCCCTTCCTTTCTTATGCGGGAGAAAACCCAAAAAAGTGAATTCATGAATCGGTAATCCTGAAGCCGAAAGCGCAGTAATAACAGCCGAAGGGCCCGGTATCGGAATTACATCTACGCCATGGCTGAGATGCTCTTTTATTTTGGAAACCAATAATGCACCAGGGTCGGAAATCCCGGGCGTGCCGGCGTCGGAAACCAGCGCCAAATCTTTCCCTTCTTCTAAAAGCTCAAAAATTTTATCCGTCTTTGAAAGTTTACTCTGCGCATGATAGCTCATCGTCGGCTTATTGATATTATATTTATCCAAAATTTTTTTTGTTTCTCGAGTATCTTCGCACAATATCATGTCAACGCTCTTCAGCGTCTCGATTGCTCGAAGCGTAATGTCTCCCATATTCCCGATTGGCGTCGCTACAACGTAAAATTTTGGCATTATAGTTTTACTACGATATATCGTAGTGTAATTACTTTCTGTATTTCTTATTGCGCCATTTGTCGGCGATTTTGACGCGGGTCAGCGAACGTTCGAGTTCGGCTTCAAAATGCTCGAAGTCCACAACTTCTTTATTTTCCATTTGTTTTTTTAATTCCTCCGCGCGGGCTTTGGCCTTGGCTATCGCTCCCTCGGAAATTTCGGAAACATGTTCGGCAAAATCAGCCAACACCGCCACCTCCGTCTCGCCTTTCTTGTTTTGTTTCACTTCCACAAATCCTCCGACCACCGCCATCGGCACATGTTCACCGTTAACATAGGCAACCACATCGCCGGAGGCCAAACCAGCCACTAAAGGAATATGCTCCGGCAAAACCGTAATCTCGCCAAGCAAAGTCGGCAAACTTACCTGGTCCGCCATTTCTTCCAGAACTATGCGTTCCGGCGTAACTATTTTCAATTTCAATTGTTTGGTATTCATAGGCTTTAGGCCTTAGGCTTTAGGCTTTAGCTAGTTTCCTAGCGCCTAGCGCCTAGCGGTCTGTTATAGCGCACCTCGCATATAAAAATCATTTTCTGATTTATTATCATGTTTGCCATCCAAAATTTCTTTAAATGATCTAATCGTTTCTTTTAATGGTACATACTGCCCTTTCGTTCCAGTAAATACTTCTGCCACGAAAAATGGTTGCGAAAGAAATTTTTGAATCTTGCGCGCTCTTGACACCAATTCTTTATCCGTTTCAGAAAGTTCTTCCATACCCAAAATCGCGATGATATCCTGCAGATCTTTGTAGCGCTGAAGCACGCGTTGAACTTCACGGGCGACGGCGTAATGTTCTTGCCCCACAATATTAGGATCAAGAATAACGGAAGATGAATCAAGCGGATCGACAGCCGGATAAATGCCGATTTCCGTAAGCGAACGGTTCAAAACCACCGTCGAGTCTAGGTGCGCAAAAGTCGTCGCCGGAGCCGGATCGGTCAAGTCGTCGGCCGGCACATACACCGCCTGCATGGAAGTCACTGAACCTTTATCGGTAGAGGTTATGCGTTCCTGCAAAATTCCCATTTCTGTCGATAAAGTCGGTTGGTAACCCACGGCCGAAGGAATACGGCCAAGCAAAGCGGATACTTCGGATCCGGCTTGAGTAAAACGGAAAATATTATCGATAAAAAGAAGCACATCTTTGCCTTCCGCGTCGCGGAAATGCTCCGCCATAGTGAGACCGGACAACGCCACGCGCAGACGAGCTCCCGGCGGCTCATTCATCTGTCCGAAAACCATGGCGACCTTGTCAATTACTTTTGATTCCTTCATTTCGTGATACAAATCATTTCCTTCGCGGGTACGCTCTCCAACTCCGGCAAAAACCGAATACCCTCCGTGCTTCGAAGCGATATTATGAATCAATTCCTGAATGACGACGGTTTTTCCCACTCCTGCGCCTCCGAAAAGCCCGACTTTTCCGCCTTTCAGAACCGGACAAATGAGGTCCACAACTTTGATGCCGGTTTCCAGAATTTCAACTTTTGTCGATTGCGCGACATATTCCGGAGCCTTGCGGTGAATCGGCAGTTTTTTTGCACTTTCTATTGCTTTTCCATCATCAATAGTTTCTCCTAAAACATTAAAAATACGCCCAAGAGTCGCGGGGCCGACAGGTACAGAAATCGGCGCGCCTGTATTTTTTACTTCCATTCCGCGCGAAAGGCCGTCAGTCGTATCCATAGCCACTGCTCGAACAATTCCGCCACCCAAGTGCTGTTCAACTTCCAAGACAAGTTTTTTGCCTCCGTTGTCCACATTCAAGGCGGTATAAACATCCGGCAGATTTTCTCCGAAATCCACGTCTACGACCGGTCCGATAATTCTCTTGATTGTGCCTGTTTTCATGTTTTTTTCTTATAATTTATAACTTTATAAATTTTTTACTATATTACTTTTAATTTACTGAGGCCATACCGGCGCTGATTTCTGATATCTCCCTGGTGATATTCGCCTGCCGGGCTTTGTTGAACATCAAAGTCAAATCATCGATCATTTCGCCGGAGGCCTCGCTGGCATTTTTCATCGCCACCATGCGGGATGACTGCTCCGAAGCGTTCGATTCCAAAATCAGCTGATAAAATTTAGTGCGGACAATTTTCTCGACAATAATGTTCATCAGTTCTCCATAATTCGGCTCAAAAATATATTCAGTTCCGTTTCGCGGAGCTTGTTTTTTTATTTCTTCCAAAGTTTCCAGAATTTTTTTCTTTTCCACCGGGAACAGCTGTTCCATGCCCGCTTTCTGGAAAATCGCGGAAACAAAAGAGGTCGAAGCGACCAAAACCCTGTCATATTCTCCTTTTTTGTAGGACTCCGTCGCCATGTTTATAACCGGAAGAATTTCCGCCAACCTGGGTTTTTCGGAAAGCTGATTGAAGGAAGCGATTATATTCTGCCCCAGCCGCCGCAGCATTGCCTCTCCTTTTTTCCCCACTGATATAAAATCAATTTTCTTGTCCTTATTTTCTTTCAGGGTCGAGAGAGCGCTTTTGATTACTTGGGAATTATATCCACCGCATAGCCCTCGATTGGAAGTAAGCAAGATAATCAGAAGCTTTTGCGGTTCCCGCACAACAAAAAGCGGATGGGTGCTTTCCGCTATGTATTGGGTCAGAGCTTCGAGAACCTCCCACGAGTATCTAGCATACGGACGGGATGCCAAAGTAGAAGAAATGGCATGTTTCATCTTCGAAGCCGCCACCAGTTCCATCGCTTTGGTGATTTTTTTGGTGTTCTTTACGCTTTTTATTCTCCTTTTTATTTCCTTTGTTCCGGCCATTTTATTATAAAATTAATTACTAAAAGATGTTTTAAAATCAGTAATCACTTTTTTTAATTCTTCTTCCCCTTTGTCGCTCCACATTTTCGCTTCTTTTATCTCTTTGAAAAAAACTTTCGCGTTGCGTTCGCTGTAATCAACCAGCCCATTCTCAAATTCTTTTATTTTTTCAATCGGCACATCGTCCATAAACCCCTTGGTCAGGGCATAGAGGGTAACCACCTGATGCTCGGTCTTGACCGGCGCGTATTGAAGCTGTTTGAGAACCTCTACGGCTCTTTTGCCGCGCTCGAGCTGGCGTTTAGTGGCATCGTCTAAATCGGAACCGAACTGGGCAAAGGCCTCGAGCTCGCGGAACTGCGCCAAGTCGAGCTTCAAAGTCCCGGCTACTTTTTTCATTGCTTTGATTTGCGCGCTGGAACCGACACGAGACACCGATAAGCCGACGTTCACTGCCGGGCGGATACCTTTGTAAAAAAGATCGGTTTCCAGAAAAATCTGCCCGTCGGTAATGGAAATGACGTTGGTCGGAATATAGGCGGTCACGTCGCCGGCCTGTGTTTCGACGATCGGCAAAGCGGTGATGGATCCGCCCCCGTATTCTTTACTTCTCCGGCAAGCGCGTTCGAGCAGGCGGGAATGGAGATAAAAAACGTCTCCGGGATACGCTTCGCGGCCCGGCGGGCGGCGCAAGAGAAGAGAAATTTCCCGATAGGCAACGGCGTGCTTGGAAAGATCGTCATAAATAATCAAAACATCCTTGCCTTGTTCCATAAAATATTCCGCGATTGCCACGCCGGTATAGGGCGCAACGTAAGCCAACGAAGCTGCTTCCGACGCGCCGGCCGATACGATAACCGTATAATCCATCGCTCCGCCTTCTTCCAGCCGCGCCTCGATTTTTCTTAATTTGGAATCCTTCTGGCCGATGGAAACATAAACGCAGATCATATCCTGCCCTTTTTGGTTCAAAATCGTATCGACAGCAATGGCTGTTTTGCCGGTCTGGCGGTCGCCGATGATAAGCTCGCGCTGTCCCCGGCCAATCGGGATGATGGTGTCGATAACCTTGATGCCGGTGGCAACCGATTCGGAAACGGACTGGCGGGTGATAACGCCGGGAGCAACTTTTTCAATCGGGTGGGTCTTAGCGCTCTTTATCGTCCCCTTGCCGTCAATCGGAATGCCGATGGCGTTTACGACTCGTCCTAAAATATCGTCAGAGACGGGAATTTCCAAAATTCGGCCGGTCGCTTTTACTTCATCACCTTCCTTGATTTTCGAGAAATCGCCGAAAATAATCACTCCGACCGTATCCTCTTCCAGATTGAGCGCGACACCTGTTTCGCCGTTTTGGAAAGCTACCATTTCAGAGGACTTGATATCCGAAAGGCCCGAGACCTTCGCGATGCCGTCGAAAACTTCCAATACTTTACCCACTTTCTCGACTTTTATCTGGGTGGAAAAATTTTCTATCTCCCTTTTTAAACTTTCTATGATGTGGTGTGTGCTCATACTCGGCTTGTTAAATATTCTTGTAATTTTCCTATTCTATTTTTGATTGTTAAATCTATGACTTCGTCCCCCACTTCCACCTTAAATCCGCCCAGTAACTTTTCGTCCAAATGCTCGTCCAGTACGATTTCTTTGGCGGCATAACGTTTAGCCAGGGCGTGAACAAGCTCTTCCTTCATTTTTTCATTTAAATTGCTCCGGCTTGATACTTTGGCGACGACTCGCCCTTCTTTGTCGTTGATTATTTTATCCAAACGCAAAAGTATGTCCGGAGCTTTGGACAGCAACCTTCTGCGAAATAAAAATCGGACCACGTTTGAAAAAAATTGCTCCGAACGGCCCTCTGTTTTTGACGCCAGATATATGGCCTGCGCTATGTTGTTGTTTGATAAAGTCGCCATATTATAAATTATTTAAATCCTGCTTGGTGCTGAGTAGTTTTTCCGTAGCCAGCATAGCGAGGTTTACAATATCTTTTTTTGCGTCTTCCACCATTTTTGTCTTTTCCGCTTCCAGCATTTTTTTCCCGTTTTCAATGATGGTTGTTGTTTCTTTCTTCGCCTCTTCCAACATCAGTGTTTTTTTGGCTTCAGCCTCTTTTTTTCCGTCTTGAAAAATTTTGTTCGCCTCGAGGCGGGCTTTCTGCAGAGCTTCGTCGTATTCCGCGCGAGTTTTTTCCAAAAGATTCGCGTTGGCCTTTGCGTCATCAATTCCCTTGGCAATCTTCTCACTGCGCTCCGCCATCAGCTTGGAAAGCGGTTTTAGGGCAAAAATGTACAGAACCACAAAAACAACGCCAAAATTGACTGCCTGAGCAATAATAATTTTCCAATCTATGTGAAATGTGGAAATGATTGAATCCATTGTTTTAAAAAACCCTCTGAAAATTTAAAATAGTTCTTAAGAAAAGCATTGCGCAGGCCGACTGGGCCGAGCATAACAAATTTTCAGTAGAAAATTATGTGCGCTTTTCGAGAGAAGCTATTTTAAATTTTCAAATCTCCTTAAATCGAAAACGCGATAACCAACGCGTAAATGGCGATGGCTTCCGCGAAGGCGCAGGCCAAAAGCATCGGCACCAGGATTTTGCCTGCCGCTTCCGGATTGCGTCCGATCGATTCCATGGCTTTGGAACCAATCATACCGATGGCGATGGCAGGACCCAGGGCTCCGACGGCCATTACGATTGCTTTTGCAAAAAATTCTGTCATGTGATTTTTTGATTAATTAATAATAATTTTGACCTTTAATAAAATTTATGCCAATTTTTTGACGAATTCTTCGACTAATTCCTTGTCTCCTTCCGCGCGAATAGACGGATTCTCCTCTTCTTTCTTGTGCGCGGACTCGTGCTCGTCGTGGTCGCTCGAAGAAATCGTAAAATAAACGACAAGCAAAATCGAGAAGATAAGCGCCTGAATGACTCCGACCAACAGTTCCAGAAAAAGAAAAGGTATCGGAACCACATAGGCCACCAGGGCGGCCATGGAAACCAAAAGCACCTCCCCGGCGAAGACATTGCCGAAAAGACGAAAAGAGAGCGAAGCGATTTTGGCAAACTCGCCAACAATCTCAATCAGGCCGACAAAGAACGTAATCGGGGCGACGATGACAATCGTCGGGTCATGGCGGATTTTCGTGAAAATTCCCCCCAATACTTTCAGATTAACATATTTATTGAAAGTTTTCCATAAACCGACGGAAAAAATGCCGAAGACATTCGCGCCTAGGACGGCCATGATCGCCAGCGCCAGAGTAGTGTTGATATCAGCCGTGCCTCCGCGCAGGAACGGAATGAAGGACAATCCATGCTCGCCTTCTTCCACGATTCCGAATCCCCCGAGCGGAAGTATTCCCAGCCAATTGTTTATAAGAATAAAAAAGAAAACCGAAATAGCAATCGGGAAAATTTTCACAGAAAGTGCCCGACTGCCTGTCACCTGATCGCACAAACCAAGCGCGCCCTCCACCGCTATTTCAAAAACATTCTGCAATTTGCCCGGTACCACCGAGATTTTTGAGCGTAAAACCAAAGACAAGACAGCGATGATGGCGACGACTACCCAGCTGGTCAGAAGCGCGTTGGTAACGATAAAATTTCCAAAGTGAAAAATGGGCTCGGCAAAAAGTGTTATGTTGTGCGATATTTCTTCCATATATTAATTGTTTTTTGAATTTTTCTTTTCTGCTTCTTCTTTTAATTTTTTCATATAATTCTTCATAACTTGGTATATACCAAAACAGGTGATCAAAAATCCGATTCCTGCGAGGACAAGAAAGATGGTCGGCTTCGTTCCATAGCGCGCGTCCAATATTTTGCCGAAAACGAGCGCCAGCACGATAGGCGCCACAATCCAGGTCGAAACCTCGGAAAGCAACTGGACCCCCGGCTTCCACCATGGGCCGTTGCCGTTTAAATTTTGTTTGTTTTCATCCATAAAAACAAAGCCATTACGGCCTTAACTCATTATATTATAAAGGGTAAAACCGCGCAATGTTGAAAAATATTACTTTTTCCGCGATTGAATTTCTAATCTTATTCTTTTGATTGCATCTTTCAATTCATTCAACCTGATAGGTTTACTCATGCAGATGGCTCCCAAACTTTCAATTTCCGATTTTAAACTATCACTGTCAAAGGCCGTCAATATAATTATTGGCATGTTGTAGCCCGCCGCGCGAATCCTTCTGACAGCTTCAATGCCATCCATTTCTCTCATGTTATTATCTGTGACTATGAAATCACATTCACGACCTTCCTCTAAAACTTTTTTAACTAATTCCGCGCCGTCCGTCACACTTTCCACGCAAGAATATTCTTCACTAAGCACCTCTTGAATAGGACCCCGGATCAGTTCTTCATCGTCCGCAACCAAAATTCTTAGATCTATTTTTTCATTTTGTTCTGGTTGGATATTCGGTTTTGGCGTACCTTCATCTGGCATAGGTAACCTAATTATATCCTTTGCGCGAAATTATTTCCAGCCCTCGCCATCCCCACTCCGTGTTTTTCAATATTATTCATTACTTTTCGCTGGGTTTTGGGTTGTATTTTGGTCGTCGGGCATAAAATTATTTTTTCTTTTGTTTGTTTTGATACTCCAGTAATTTTTCGGCTGGTGATAAACCACCTATAATTTTATGCGGAAAATAATTCCAAGCATCACTTGCTAATTCAAGTATATTACTTAATTCTGAAGTATCTCCACCACGATCAAATACCGCAATAATTTTTTGCATATCATCGTTGTCCTCCTCGTGGAAAATAATATCTTTGATGTGTTCCAAAGAAAAAGGGCTTTTAGTTTTTTTGAGCATGTCCACAAGTTCCTGCTCAATTTCTTTCCGCCTTTTTAGAATTTGTTGTTTTGATGTTATCTCCATAAAAATTATAACTTCAAGACTTCCCATTCATCCCAATCGCCACGCTCGCATTTTTCCCAATCAAAAGTTTTTTTATCATTAATCAGCCATGCGTGATTTCTCTCTATAACAATACCGCCGAGTAATTTTTTATTGCCTTGATTTGCGATATATTTTTGCAAAGCTTCGGCCTTAGCTTTAGTATAAGTTTTTCCATCACGATCGCCAGCATCCTTAACTTCAAACAAACCGAGACGACCTCCAGTCAATTTAACTAAGTAGTCGGGATAAAAAGTATAAATACTATTTTGATATTCATATTTAACGCCAAAATAATCCTGCTTGTTTTCTCCATTTTTCCACCACCAATCAATTTTTGAAGCGTTAGTATTTAAAAAAGTTTCAAATTCTCTTTCTGGGTTAGATCGGTCTGTATTTAAGTAGCACGGCTCATAAGCATAATTTTTAACCTTAACTATTTCGTCGGTATATTCATTATAAAATTGCTCTGCTTGAAGTTCAAAAGAATACTTTTGCTCACTTTCCTCAACACGCTTGCGAACTTCCTTTTCTTTGACTATTACATATTCACTAATAGCTTTTGATAGTATGTGTTCAAAAATAATTCGGTTTTTATTGTGTAAAAATATTGTTTGACTTAATAACGAAGGGTTAGGCCAATTTTCAGCGTCAAGATTATTATTAAACCAAAGATAAATTGCAGTTTTAACAGCCGGAACCGAGCGCTTAACATTTTTAAACGATCCTAGATTATTCTTTATGACTTGCTCAAAAAAAATCTGTAATTCGTCAGTCGCAACATTCAACCTAGCCCAAGCATCGGGATTTATTTTCCCCTCTATCTGATCAAAACTTTTTACATCAAGCGATGTATCAGCAATTAATTGTTGTTGGTATTTCTTAATATCAAGATTAATATCTTTAGCTTCAACCAAATTAATATTTTCTTTTAATTTCCCATTTTTAACAATACCAAAGTAAGCATTGGCTGTTTTTTCAAATACTGGCGTAAAGCTAGAAGTTACATCGCCATAATCAGCGCGAGATTTATAATATGACTCAATTTTAATCGGTTTGTATTTTTTAACACGAATCGCCTTGAGATGTTTAATAATATTCGGATTGTATTCTTCTTTTTTAACCGAGATTGATTGCAAATTGGTGTAAATATAACCTTTATTCAAAACCTCATTATCATAATGTTTCTGTTCCGGCATTCGTAAAATACGACCAACGGTTTGGATTTCAAAAACAATATTATGAGTTTCTCGGAATTTAACCAAAATGTGAGCTCGGGGACAATCCCAGCCAGTATCAATAGCTTGCTTAAAAATTAAAAATTCAATTTTATTATCTGGTTCGGAAATCCAATCAAGCGTGTCCGATTTTTGTTCGGCTAACCAAATGGCAAGCTTGCCATTTTTTTCAGTTATATTTTTAGTTGTTAAAAACTTCCTAACCGCTTGAATTTTCTGCTCGCCGGCTTCCGCCGTTGGAATTTGCACCAAAATCAGAGGATTTATGTCTGATTTTTCTTTTTTAAAAGCTTTCAAAAGCTCAAGTCGCTTTTGAAAAGACGCTTCGAGCACAGCTGTCTGTGAATCTTCTTCTGACTTTGCAATTTTTTCTATATCTTCATTAATAATCAATTCTTTTTTAATCATTCCTTCGTCAATTACATCTTTTGGATTAACTTTCACAAAACCGGCTTTGGTTTCAAACAACTGAGCCGCAGTCGGCATTAATTTTGGCGTAGCGCTCATTTCCATAACCAAGTCAGCAGAAATAATCTGCCTTAATTCTTGAGCCCTTTCGCTAGTGGCATTTGTGTGGCTTTCGTCAATAATTAAAATTATTTTTCTCTGTTCTCGAGTTTTTTCCAATACATCACGGAAATTTAATTTTTCCCCGTCTTTCATTAAAAGCACTTTCCATTCGTCGGTCTTGCTGTCTTTGCTTCGCAATTTTTCCCAATTAGCCACCACAACCTCGTTTTTAACAATTCTCTCTCGTCCACCCGAAAATTCTTCCTCCGCCAAGGTGACACGAGGAAATCCAGCAAAAACTTTTTCCAAAGAATGTTTGCTTTGTAAATGCAGTTCGCCCTTGCCGATACTCATCCAAACAAAACAAATATCGTCATTGGGAAGTTCTTTGATAAGCCCCTCAATAAATTTTGCGGTCATTATAGTTTTACCCGAGCCGGTGGGAGCTTGAAAGACTAGGGCTTCACCCGGTCCGTCAAAAGCTAATAATTTAACAGCATTTTCAATCAACTGATCAACGGCTTTTTCTTGGTATGGTTTTAGATTAATATTCATAAATTTGTTTATATACATCTAATATTTT
>Ga0209518_1004685_pt1 | contig 10793 bp, 15 predicted proteins | sample RifGroB1_FD_183993 | JGI IMG/M metagenome (GOLD analysis project Ga0209518, IMG submission 183993) | Groundwater microbial communities from Rifle, Colorado, USA - Groundwater B1 (SPAdes) (version 2) | ecosystem: Environmental > Aquatic > Deep subsurface > Groundwater | place: Rifle, Colorado... | reverse complement strand
CACCCGCGGGATTTATTCGCGGCAGATTGAACCATTGCAATAAAAATCAGAACAATAAAAATCGATAAGATTATTGCAAGAAAATTCCCTCTTTTCATTTGATTATTAATAATAACAATTTTTTAAAGATTTCTTTTAACTAACGGCAAAATTTATGACGGAATTTCCCCTATTTTCAATGGAGAGCTTGTATGGTGTGGGTGATTGACTTAACAATTTTGTTGAGTTCTCATTGTTATATGTTAAGTCATAATTGTTAAACGTCCTTGTTAGCGTGACCTTGTTTGCACTTCCAACCTTTTCCGTCAATGCAACAAGATTTCCCGCCAAATTTATTTCCGTTCCGGGTTCGCTGTAAACAAATTCACTTTCCATTTCAAATTTTATGGAATTGTTTTCCCCGCTGATGATGAACGTACCTTTTTTTATTGTTATATCAACCACTCTTTTATTTCCCGGCACCAACGACAAAGAAGATATTTTGTTGTCTATGTTTTCCATCATCACAACACTTTGTTCTATCACTGCCCTGTCCCTAATCTCTTCTATTTTGGGTATTGTGAAAGCGAGAACAGCACCTATTAGACTCAAGGCAATTAGAGTGTAAATGACTACCTCAACGCCAATCTGTCCTCTCTTTTTCATTAAAGAAAAAAGGAAAGCGTGTTTATTAATTTTTTTAAAATTTAGCAGGCAAATATCTCGCTCAAGGAATCTGAAACCTCACATTGATTATCATTTATTATGGGGGCAATTTTTATGGAATCTCCGTCGCTGATTCCCAGCGATGAAAGGGAAATCACATAAGTGAGTCCCGAATTTTTTTCAGGAAGTCCCAAAACCTGTCCATAGGTTCCCCCGAACATTTTTGCGTAGGCATAACTTGAGGAATTTTTTATTTCCATGCTTTTTGATCCGGATTGTCCTGAGATCGAAACCAAAATACCTGTTATAGTTATATCCTTAACTTCTAATGAGATTTGCATTTCACCGTTTGCAGAGTTTTTGCAGGTGTACTGTTTGTTTAAACTTACTTTGCCAAAATTCCCAAAGCAAGATTCAGTTGAGGCGATTTCCTTATTAACGAGGCTGTTTATTGAAGCCCAAACAACAGCCACCAAGCCTATTACAAGAGCAATCATAATCACAGTTGCCAAAATCCCAGAAACGCCTTTTTTTGAAATCATTTTATAGGTTTATCTTTAGTCCGTACTTGTTCTCGTCGCAGGTGTAAGATTTTTCTCCTGAGACCGATTTTCCAACAAGAACAGGAACAAGCGTGATGCTATCGGAATTTCCAACTGTGCCACTTAAATCGTCAGAGAATGTTCCTCCCTGATTCAATCCAGAAGCAGGCCATTCTGAAATCTCACCGAGTTCTTTCGTATTGAAACTTTCGCCGTTTGAAAACAACACCTTCATTTCATAAACAGGGACGTTGCCTATGTTTGAAATTGCCAAGCTCCCCTCAGAATAACTCGCCTGGAATTTGACTTCATCGCAAACCAGTTCAACGTTTTTGTCGAATTTTACAACCGCTTCTTTTGTCAGTCCCTTGAACCATAAAAAAATAATGAGCGAAATTACGACAACCATGCCGATGAGCAACACTGTTGCAATCGTCGGAGACACGCCCTTTTTTCTCTTAATCAAAGAACCTCTTTTAATCATTTTCAACTCAGGTTTTTTTTGTTTAAATATTTTTACAATTCTTAATACGGCAATCAAAGTTTCCTAGATTTTCCGGACACATTCCTCTTACTTCATTAGAAATTCTAAACTCAGTATAGTTACTTTTACATAGTGGTATCACAATAGAAAGATTTATAAATTTGGAGAATATAAGATTTATATGAAAAACTTAACGAAAAAAATAGTGGGTGGGTTGGCTTTAGTAGCGACTCTTGGAGGATGTGTGACAACTTCTCCTTCAAAGGGTGTTGCACCAACACGAGTTGATGACTTGACAAAACTTGAATATATAATATCAACACCGAGCGGGAAAGTCAGAAAATCTTTCAAGGAAGTTAATCCTAAATTCAAAGTTGGATGGACAGGAAGCGAAATTTCCGCGGGCTCCGGAATAAACACAAGCTACTTCGGCGGACAGTTTTATCACAATGTTTACAATGTCACAAACTCAGATGTTAACAATGATGGTTATCTTGGAGACGAAGAATTAACGCGCCACATTATTGCAATGCAGGCAATTAATGTTCTTCCTTCTGGAGTTGACAGGGAAAAACTTGAAAATGTTCGTATAGACCTTTGCTACAACAAAAATAATGTCTGCACACCGATTGTTTCAGGAATAAGAATTTCAGACAAATCTCAAGCACGAAGTTTTGGAGATTATTTTTCAGAAAGGATAGACCCAAACTCTTCTGAAGGGAGAGTATTTGAAGATGTGAGAAAGGCAATCAGTGAGTCTGGCGGTGGCGACGGAGGAGGCTCTAGTGGAGGCGGAGGAGGCGACACTGGAGGGGGAGGAGGTACTGGTGGTCAGTAATTTTTTTTAGAAATTTATCATAAAAAAGATTAAATATCACTTATTATTCTATAATAAATGGAAAACCTTGAAGAAAGTTCGAAAAAAGATGCGGAAAAAACATCTGAAAATGTGACAGAGATAAGAAGTTATGAATGGCTTAAATTAGTGGAATATAGAATTTATACGGGGCCTACAAGCGTTAAATACTGGATGTAAGTTTTTCAATAAATTAAAATGAGTTTTTCTTTTATTTTTGTAGGGAGCACTCACGGATTTGCGGATGATTTCAAAAAACAAAAAGAGGTTATATCATCTACACTACCAGAGTTTGTGTTATGTGGGGATTTGGAGAATAATGTTTTGGATTCTAAAGAAAAATTTAATGAAGTCCTAAATAAAAAGGAAATCTCAGACATGACTTCTTTTGAAGATGTTGAAAAGTTGGTTAGATTGTGTCTTGACAAAAACATAAAACTTGTAGGGATTGATTTTCATAATTTTGGATTTGATGACAATTTGCAGAGAAAAATTAAGAATCAAGAAGAACTTACAAAAGAAGAGGAAGAAAAACTAAGCGAAATAGTTGAGTCAAGAGAAAAAAATCACCTCTCTAAAATCTTGGAATATCGGAAAAAAACTTCCAAGCCACTTGTTGTCATTCTTGGCTGTTGGCATTTAAGAGAAGATTCTTTATTAAGGAAAAATCTCAGAAACTATAAGATTATTGCCCCTATAGATGAGAATGGGAAAATCTTATTTGAGCCAAATAAAAACGAGGAAATTAAATATGGAGAAATAACCCCAAATGACTCAGAAATTAAAAATTAAAGATTCCTTGTATATATTAAGAGATTCCGAGGATAATTATGTCTTTGTTTCAACTGCAACCAGGAGAGTAAAAAAGTTTCAAGTGGACTCTTTAGTTAAGGATGTAATTCGTTTTCTTGATTCAGAATCTTCAGAAAAAGATTTAGTCGGAAAACTATCTCTGAATTATAATATCAAGGACATAAATCTGTGCTTGCAAGCTTTAGAAAAAGAAGGAATAGTTAGAAGATATGAAGAAGATTTTGGTAAGGGAAAATACCATCGGCAATTATTGTTTTTAGACGAACTAACTGATTCAAAAGAAGAAACTTTAAAATTACAAAGAAGAATAGAAAATTCCAAGGTCGCCGTTTTTGGTGTTGGGGGAATCGGAACATGGGTTGTAAATGGTTTGCATCAGATTGGTGTCGGAGAAATAAGAATTATTGATACTGATAAGATAGAAGAAACCAACTTGAACAGACAATTATTTTTTGATTCAGGAGATATCGGAGAATATAAAGTTGATGTTCTAAAACAAAAATTAAAGGATGCTAATATTATTCCTTTTAATAAAAGAGTATCTGATAATGAAAATCTTGAAGATATTGTTTCTGATTGCAATTTTTTAGTAAATTGTGCTGATTCTCCTTCTATTGAGGAAACGACACAAATAATTGATAAATATGCCTCCAAAAACGGAATTGCTTATTGTGTTGCGGGAGGATACAATTTACATTTAGGAATGATTGGCCCTACTATTATTCCAGGAGTTACTAAAACTTTTGATGATTTCATAGAATACCAAAAAAGAATGGATCCATTAAAAGATTTGGAAAAAATAAGGGACATTAGGCAAACAGGAAATTTAGGACCGATTGCTGGAGCAATAGCAAATATTCAGGTCATGGAAATTTTCAAATATCTGACTGGAAAAGGAGAAGTGAATTTAAACAAATTTGCAGAAATAGATTTTATGAATTTAAGCATTGAATGGAGAAAATTCTGATTTAAGCAGTTACAGTAAATGTGTAACTATCGCTTACAAAATTTAAATTGTCGTCTGTTCCGTTGAATGTTTCTGTTAATGTCACAGATGCTTCATGCGTGTAGATATAATTTCCAGTGTTACTAATTTGTCCTCCTGCAATAATATAATCTGTTCCATAAAATTGCGAGATGGTTGTTCTTACAGGATCACAGAAATTTAAACTTGGTGTGATATAACACTTCTGCCTACTGTTAACAGTTATTCCTTCAATTCCACCAAGTTCTTGGAGTGTTGATGTGAAGTACCACCAATGGCAACCTTGGCTTGGTTTACAGTTCGTAGGATCAGGGTTGCTTCCAGTGTCTTTTGACAAACTGCTGTAAGTCGCGTTGAAAATGCCGAGGCCAGTGCATGTGCTTGGAGTTCCCGAACAAGAATATCCCAATTCTATTAAACAACTTGAAGAACATCCATCGCCACTTGCAGAATTTGAATCATCACACTGCTCACCCGAGTTAATAATTCCATTGCCACATAATGGTGTTTCGGTTTGGCATGTTGAAGAACAGCCATCTCCGTTGTTTGTGTTGCCGTCGTCGCATTGCTCTCCTGTTTCCGTTATGGAGTTTCCGCAGATGGGATTTGAACTTGTCGTTGAGTTGTAGCATGAAAGAGGAAAAGTGATTCTTGATTCTGCGCAACTTACTATTCTGTCGTTGTTGCCGACTTTTTGATATCTTATTGGAATTATTTCAATTGATTTTAGAATGTTAAAACTTGCACTTGAAAAGGAGAAGGAATTATTTATTTTGTTCCCCGGATTTAATCCATTTTCATTTCCCTCGAATATGATTGCTCCCCCTGTTCCTTGCGGACTGAATGATGAAAGTTCAAGTATTGCAAGGCTTTGTGTCGACGAATTTGTCCCGCGAATGTAATACCCTCCAACAGAGAATTTTCCGTTGTTTTTTATTGTCAATGTTAAATTGTCAATGTAACATTTGTAAACCGAATTTTCGACAAAAAGAGAAATGCCGTCAGGACATGCAATCTCGTCTGTTGGAATATAACTCTTCAGCCATTGGAAAACCAGTATGCTTATCACAACAGCCATGCTCACCAAAAGAATGTATCCTATAACATTGTTCACACCCTTTTTGTTTTTTATCATCTTTTATCAAATGTCAAATATGTTTATAAGTTTTATTTAATATGGACATAACAAACCATAAAAGTTTTTCAGTATAATTCTTCTTACAGGGAAAAAAATGGTTCGCTTCGCTCACGGATTAAGATATTTTAAGTAAACAAACTTTAACAAAATTCATCATCGGTTTTTGTATTAATCTTGGAAAACTTGCAAGAGATAGTGGGCACAAATCTCTCAAATTAAAATTTATTGCAATGTTCCTCTCACATCTCCTTGCAATGTCCATGTGATAAAGTTGCTTCCTACAACTGCAGCTCCACCGTTTCCGCCGGTTCCTCCAGGATATGTCGCTCCGTTTTGCCCGTTTTGCCCGCCGGTTCCCAAATCTCCGCCGTTGCCACCATTGCCTGCTTGCTGATACTCGGCTGAACCTCCATGCGGACTTACGGTTCCCCCTGCTCCCCCTAAAAGAAGACTTCCAGGAGAACCTGTGTAAGTTCCTGTTTCTGGTGATGTTCCTCCTGTTCCCGAGTTGTATCCGGCACCCCCACCTCCCCCTGCACCAGGGTCATCATAACATTCCTCGCAATCACTTCCTCCTCCCGCACCCCCTCCTCCACCCCCTCCTGCAATTATTCCATTGTTAGATACCGACGCTGCAAGAGTTATTTCCAAGCCAGGACCTCCATTTCCACCAGGCAAACCAGAGGTTTGTCCTCCGGGATAATTTCCACCGTTTCCACCTTTTCCTAAAATGTATCCATTGTTGATTATTGTAACTTCGGATCCGGCAGGAAGGTTTCCCGTCGTTAATGCCGGAGAAGATATTGAAGTGCTTCCGACAACAACTCCCGAGTTTATTGTTAAAGTTACATTGACAGGACTTGCAGGAGAATTTAATGCATTGTAAATATTATAATTTGTCGTGTTAGAAGTTATTGTCAACTGCAGAATTTCCGGACCGCTTTCTGACTCCACTGAAACTTGGGCGATTTCATCTTGACTGGTTATAATATGTCTCTCATCGTTTATTTCTTTTAAGATTAAAAAATGAAAATTCTCCCCTTCGTTTATGGGAAAGGTATATCCAATGCCGTTTAGGATTATCTTTGCATTTTTCTGCGGCGAGGAAAATTCAACATATTTGTAAATTCCTTCTTGGAAACTAACTGATTCGTCATTTCCGGAGATATTTACCTTGACAGGATTTGATATCGGATTTTGATAGCCGGCGAAGATAATTTTGTTTGAATTTCCGAAGACAAAGTAGAGTTCTCCTTGTTTTGAGTAATCCGCATATTCCTTAGTGAAATTAATCATCAGTTGCGTCAAGTTTGCGCCGTTTTTCAATCCGTAGTCAAGAACTTTTTCGCTTTCTATTTGCAATTCGTCTTTTGTGTAGTCAAAATTGACGTTGCTTTCCTTTGAGAAATTGACGACAGAAGCAAATCCTATGATGATTGTTACAATTATTATCGTCGTTAAAAGGTAAAATTGCCCCCCATTTTTCATTAATCAAAGAGATTAAGAATCTTTATTAAGATTTTTATTTGCTTCCCAAAGTAATCTTATTGATTCTTCATCGCTAACTTGTTCAAAATTCTCGTAATATTGTCCGATGGCTGCAAGACCGCTATCAACTTTAAGACAAACTATATCATCAGATTCATCTTTTATTTTCTCAATTGCGTCAGTATGCGAGACAGGGATAGCAATTATTACTTTTTTAGGCTTGTTTTTTTTAACGATATTTATCGCCGCTAGGATAGTACTGCCTGTGGCAATTCCGTCGTCCGTTATAATCACATTCTTATCCTTTAAGTCTAATGGCTGACTTTTACCAATATAAGTTTTGTACATTTTTTTCAACAAATCCCGCAGTCTTTTTGTTTCTTTTTTGATGTACTCTTCCGGGACGCTGTTATCGGTTATTATTTTTCCATGAATGCTTACTGCACCGATTGCGTACTCTTTGTTGAAGGGATGTCCTATCTTTTTTGTCAATATAATATCTAATGGCAAGCCGAGTTTTTTTGATATGACAAATCCAACTTCAAGTCCGCCACGAGGGATGGCAAGAACAACACTTTTAGTGTTCCTGTATTTTGAAAGTTTTTCTGCCAATTTGCTCCCCGCATAGTATCTGTCTTTGAAAATCATGTTACTTGTTATAGTATAGATTTAAATAAATATTTAACTAAATAGATTAAACAATTTTCAATCATGGAAATTAAAACAACCGGATTTGATGTCCTCAACGAGCAAGATAGAAAAGATTTTGAAAAATTATCCAATGAGTATTCTGAGAAGCTCCTAAGAAAATTAAAGAATATTTCTTCTCTCGCAATTCATTTGAAAGATTACAGCAAAGAAGGAAAGAGGAGCAAGTATAGCATCCACGCCCGTGTTCTCGCGCCGACAAAAAGAGATTTCAAGGCAGAGGCATTTGACTGGGATTTCAAGAGAACTCTGCACAAGGTTTTCAAAAAGCTGGAAAATGAGATAGAACACGAGTTTCATGCCAGCGACGAGCATAAGAGATGAATCGGCAAGATTCACAATAAACTATTTAAATAAAATAATGTCTAAAAATTTATTCAAAGGCAAGGCGCTGGTTTTTATATTGGTGTTGGTTGTCTTGATTTTAATTGGAGCATATATGATGAGTCAGAATCAAACAAAAGGAAAGAAAGTTTTTATTGAGACAACTATGGGAAAAATCGTGATTGAATTGGATTCCAATATGCCGATAACTGCGGGAAATTTTGAGAAGTTGGTTTCGGAGGGATTTTACGACAGGACAATTTTTCACAGAGTAATCAGCGGATTCATGATTCAAGGAGGCGACCCTCAAGGAACAGGGATGGGTGGTCCAGGATATACAATAAAAGATGAATTCAAGCAGGGAAACAAAAATAATCGGGGAACAATTTCAATGGCCAATTCCGGAATGAATACCGGCGGAAGCCAATTTTTCATAAATCTCGTTGACAACAATTTCTTGGACACAAAACATCCTGTCTTCGGAAAAGTCGTTGAGGGAATGGAAATTGTTGATGCAATCGCACTCGTTGATACAGACAGAAATGACAGACCTCTTGAAGAAGTTAGGATAATTAGCGCGAAGATGGTGGGGTAGGATTACTATTTTCAAAGATTTTTTTTAATCTTTTTATTTCGTTTTATATGGTAGCAACACCACCAGATGCAAGGAAGAGAAAACTTGATTACAACGTGTCACAAGAAGTTTATGATGCTTTTGTGAAGGCATATAGTAGAAAAGGATTCGCACCCAAGATAATTTTGGAACAAGCAACGAAAAAGTTTGTTCAAGATGAAGCAATGCGAGGAAGTGGGTAATTCTGAAAATATTTATAATTATGGGTTTTATAGATCTCTATGAAGTCAGAGATTATTTCTATTTTTAAAAAAGATGACGATATTAAAAAGATAACTGATAGAATAAAAAATTACTCATTTGATGATTTCTTAAGACATGAACATTTTGAATTCTCCGTTATGGAAAAAGCAACAGATGAAAAGGTGTTGAAAGAAGTTTTTACAAAATTCAATCTGATAAAAACAATAGAATTGAGAGAAAACGAGAAAGGAGAAAAATATTATGGTTTTAATTATGAACTTAAAGACGGGACGTTTGTCGTTATTTCTTTATCATTGGAAGGAAAAACTCCAATGATTATAAATGGATATTATGCAAAAAGAAATTACAAGCAATTTGAAAAAAATCTGAGAAAAAATTACAGCAATAGATTCATCTAATTTGCAATAGGGGGCATACTCATCAAAGTGATGGGTATCTTTGCTTCTTGGTTCTTAAACATTAAAACTAATGCTACAAATAAACAATTTTCTTTTTGCCCAGTTATCAAACTAACATTTTTCAAATCGGATAAATTAGATTTTATATTGTAATCTTGTAAGACTTCGGAAGCATTTAATACCTGAATTCCCACAATTTTTCCTCTACCAGTTAAGTTAAATATAAAATTCCCAAAATTGAACCTATCTTTTACATTTTCTTTGTCGTCTTTACAAGAAACTATTAAACTATCATCAAAATCACTATAAGAAAATCTACAGTCTCTATTTTCCATGTTATCTAATATGGTGTGTACTTTATAAATATTATAGTTAAAGTGAAATGGGACCTAGGGTTGCGGTGCAAACCTAGTGAGTATATATCTATAATTAATAATAATATCTTAAAAAGCTTTTCGTTTTCCAAGCATTTATTTCAAACTTTCCTCAATGATTTTCTGCTCTTCTTTCGTGATTTCATATAAATCGTAGATGATTTTGTAAGGATGAAAATATGCGTGGGGGTGGTTAGGGAAGAAAATAATAAAAATAGACAATTCTTAACAAATTCATGAACAAAAAGCAAATGTCAGAGACTGAAATATGTCTGAATTTCATTACTCCTGCAATTGAAAAATCTGGCTGGAATAAGAAACAGGTAAGAATGAATGTATATTTTACTGATGGACGAATAATTGTTGCAGGTAAAACCGTAAAAAGGGGAAAAAGAAACTTTGCAGACTATATTTTAGAATATAAGCCTAATGTCCCTTTAGCAGTCGTAGAAGCAAAAGATAATAATCACTCTATTGGTGATGGAATGCAACAAGGTTTAGAATATGCAGAAAAATTAGATTTACCCTTTGTTTTTAGTTCTAATGGGGACGGGTTTGTTTTTCATGATAGGGAAACTGGAAAAGAGACGAAATTAACTTTGGATAATTTTCCTTCTCAAAAAGAGCTATGGGAAAAATACAAAAGATATAAAGGAATTACTGAAAAAATTGAAGATACCATAACTTCAGATTATTTTTATGAGCCTGGATTTAAACAACCTAGATATTATCAAAGAATTGCTATCAATAGAACAATTGAAGCTGTTGCAAAAGGAAATAAAAGAGCATTACTGGTTATGGCAACTGGAACTGGCAAAACCTATGTTGCCTTTCAAACAATTTGGAGATTAAAACAAGCTGGATTAGCTAAAAGAGTTCTATATCTTGCGGATAGAAATATTCTCATAGATCAGCCTAAGAATAATGATTTAAAACCCCTATCTAAAGTTATTACAAAGATATCCAAAAGAAAAGCAGATCCTTCGTATGAGGTTTATCTGGCATTATACCAGGCAGTTTCTGGAGAAGAAGATATTAAGAATATTTACAAACAATTTTCTCCAGAGTTCTTTGATTTGATAATTGTTGATGAATGCCATAGAGGAAGTGCAAAGGCAGACTCTCAATGGCGTGAAATTTTAGAATATTTTAAACCAGCAGTTCAAATAGGTATGACAGCTACTCCTAAAGAAACAAGGG
>Ga0209518_1004680_pt1 | contig 10804 bp, 18 predicted proteins | sample RifGroB1_FD_183993 | JGI IMG/M metagenome (GOLD analysis project Ga0209518, IMG submission 183993) | Groundwater microbial communities from Rifle, Colorado, USA - Groundwater B1 (SPAdes) (version 2) | ecosystem: Environmental > Aquatic > Deep subsurface > Groundwater | place: Rifle, Colorado... | reverse complement strand
AGTTGCTGAAAAAGTAAATCCTTTTCTGTTTGCTAATGAGAACGCTACGCCATCTACTGGAACGCCTTCATTTAATAAGTTCATGAAAAATCTATCATCGTTGATATCTACAGAAGCTGATATAGTATATTCCTTTTTACCTGGAACAAACTCATATGGAATTCTATTTATTCCGCCAGTATCATCAGAAATATAATATCTGGGCTCTAAATTATTATTTACTTCTATAGCAAATCTTCTTACTCTAGCAAACTCAGTGCCAAAAAATGCTAACGAGCCTTGAGAAAATAAATATCTCTCTGTGCTAGGTAATGTAAATGTAGGTCTAGTTTGAACAGCATATCTTTCATTAGTGCTTGCATAAGTATCCGGGCTTTCAAATCTCACATCTCTAAACATCATATCGTCTAAAGAAATTCTTAATTCTTCTCCCTCAGAAGCAAAAATTGAAGCTCTGCTAACTTTGCCACCATAATACTTTCTTTCCAAACCTACACTCAAATCATCTTTAATATTTGTAACTGCTAATGTAATAGGATATACGTCATAGGCATCATAAATAGTATGTGTCCAATAATTAGGAGAACTTGAAGTTATTGTTTGTAGATCTACACCAGTCTCAATAGTAGTAGAAGTATGCGCATAAGTTAAAGGCTGAGTAAAAGTAACTGGACTTACTGCATTACTTGTAACCTGTCTTAACTCAGCATTTCTAGATCCCGCGCCAATACAAATGTAGGTATTAGTTGCAAAGGGAGTTCCATCAGTTACTGCCACTGAAACATCCCCTGCAGCAGCATCTGAAGATAAAATTCCATTTACTTCTACTACAGCTTCGCCTGCAGCATGCGCATAAGTTAAAGCTACTACTGCAAATGGATTTGGCGCGCCTGTAATTTGTCTGTATTCTACATTCCAAGCACCCTCATCACCAATTCTAACATAGTCATTGTCAGTAAAATTTGTACTAGAAATTAAATCTATAGCTGTATCCCCAGCAGCAGTTGCTGCATTTAAAGTAGTGCTTCCTTTTGTTCCGCTAGTAGTTCCTTTAGAAGCACAAGTTCCCACAGCTAATCTTAAAACTCTGCCGTCTAACAACCAAATATCTGGTATCGAACCACGCAAATCTAACTTGCCAACATACATTTTATACCAATTACGGTATGTAGTTGTAGCGTACGACCATACTGGTTGCCAATCATATGTAGGATCTGGCAAAGTAGCAGAATTAATAATACCAAACACATTCGTCATAAAAGTTACAGCATTAGCTGCACTAGAAGGAGTATCTGTTCTGGCTTTCTCAGGACCCCAAGTTAATTCGTATTGTTCTCCCCTATAAACTGCGCACATAATTAAATCCTCCGATAATATTTATGGATAATAATATTTATTTGGATCAGTTACTGAAATTTTACAATCATTAGCAATAAATTCTAAATCTGCAGTAATTATAGAAGAATCTGTCATTATATTATAGGGAGCTCTTCTTAAAAAACAGCCTTCATTACCCGCTCCAACATTTGGTCTAGGAACTGTTGGGAGAGAAATATATATTCTATCATTGATACTAGTAAAATCGGGACCTCTAATAAAAGTTAAAGTTATGCGATAACCCTGTCTATTTGCACCTGAATATGCAACACCATCCACAGGAACACCCTCGTTTAGCAAATGCATAAAAATATCGTCATTTTCAATAGCGATTGTTACTGTTACAATATATTCCTTACGACCTTCTCTAAATTCGTGTGGTATTTGAAGTAAAGTATCATCAGCTACAAAGTATTCTGGAGTTAAATTATTATTTATTTCTAAATTAACTCTTTTTATTCTAGCAAAATAAGTATCCCAAAAAGCGATAGCCCCACCTGAAAATAAATATCTTTCAGTAGAAGGCAATGCAAAAGTAGGTCTAGTTTGAACAGCGTACTTATTTACTGCACTAGCATTAACATCTGGACTTTCAAAACCAATATCTCTAAAGAGAAAATCATCAATGCTTACTCTAGCTTCTTCACCCTCAGAAGCCGAAATAGTCATTCTTCCAACCTTACCACCATAATATTTTCTTTCTAGGCCAACAGAAAGATCGTCTTTTATATTTGTGACAGCTAGTGTTATAGGTGTTAAATTATACGCTTCATATATATAATGATTCCAAAAATATGGAGTGCCCGCGCCAGTAAAAATTGTATGCTTTACTACAGCTTCTCCATTTCCGTGATAATAACTAAGCGGGACTGCAAATGAATATGGACTAGTGCTATTAGTTAGTAATCTTATTTCTCTTTTTCTAGTAGTTGCACCGCCAATACAAATGTATTCTCCTGAAGAAAATGAGTTTGCTACAGTAGAAATAGTTATAGCTCCGGCTTCTACTGCAGCAGATAATGTTGTATTTGCGGCTTCTGCATTACCCACACTATCACAAGTTCCAACAGCTAACCTTAGCGGCGTTGCGTCCAATAGCCAAATATCTGGAATAGCTCCGCGATATTCTACTTTTCCAATATACATTTTGTACCAGTTTCGATACGTATTAGTCGCATAAGACCAAGTGGGCTGCCAATCATATACTGGATCTGGTAAATTTGCTGTATTAATTATACCAAAAACATTATTAATATTCGCTGCAGAAAATGCCCCATCTTTTGGGTCATCCCATCTTATTACTCCGCCAGTGTCTGTTTTTTCTGGGGCCCAAGTTAATTCATATTGTTCACCACGATAAATTGACATATTTATATCTCCCTACTAAGGTACTTTTATTCCTAATGAAACTCCAAACACATTCGCGATAATTATCACTGGAATTAATTTTTTATAGTCTTTCCAATCTTTACAAAAATACATACTAGCCCACCAATTTAATGACACAATTATTTCAAGTACAACCGCCCAATAAGATTGTGAAACCACATACCGCATTCCTGCCGTACTAACCCAAGAACCGATAAATGAAAATAACCAAACAAGAAGCCACATGAGGGTGGCTCCTCATTAATGTTTTCAAATATTTTTAAAGCCATTTACTAAATCTAACCTCGGCTATTTTTTCGTTTATTCCATTTAGAACTTCTTCTAACTCAGGCTTAAAATTATTTTCTTGTTCAGAAATAATCTTATCCTTTATCTGTAATAATTGTAACACTTTAGCTTTAATTTTGACATCTGCTAAAATTAGTTCCGCCTGTATTCTTGTTAAATCTTCTACTTTATCCAATATAAATTCCTTTAGATTCTAATGATATCCTGCAAAAACCTGCCCAAAAATTTAATTGCTCCTGTGTTAATTCGCTGAAACTAACATATCTAGCTAATTGATACGCGCCCACATTATGTTTTTGAGCTCTAATAATTCTTCTAACTTCTTGCATTAAATCATATAATCTTTGACGACTCGCTATGGTGTATATCTCAACACGAATAAATACTGTCCAATCAGCATAAGCATAATGATCCCTCCAATTTTCTTGTATTCCCGCATCTTCAGATCTAATGATAATGACATCATCACCTTCTACAGATAAATTAAGCCTCGGTTCAACTGAAGTAGCTTCAAGTAGTAATGGTTTTGGAATATTACCCTCATTATCATCCCAATTTGTATCCAATAAACTTTGAATAACACTTGTGCCAATACTTTCCGAAGAATAAACCATTTAATATAAAACTACCCCCACCATTTCATCCAATTTTGTTTCTATTTCCATGTCCCATATTCTAGCTTTTTCTGATAATGGAATTTTATCTATCCCGCTTGAAGTTAAAATAGAATAATCAGAACTTTCAATCACGCCTATGGCTACCATTTTTGTTGCGATATCATCAACAATATAAAAAGTTGGATCTATTCTTCCATCTTTACCCCAACTATAATCAACTTGAACAGATTTCTTATATTCGCCAAAACCAAAATGAAAATATCTCCCAGTCATCCCATACATCGCCGGAAGTAAAAATAACCTAGTGATATAAATTATTCCTGTAGCATTGTCTACAAAATAGTCGTTATTTCTGCCTTCTGTCAAAGTATCCCAAGAGCCACCATTCCAAATTTTGACAGAATATATTTTCTGTATATCTGGATGTTTTAATTTTATACCATATCTATTATAGTCATATAATTCATAAATATCTTCTGTGTTATCTCTATATTTTTCAGAGACATTAAATCTCCAAGATTTTCTTGCTCTATAATCAATTCTATCTTCAGCTCTTTGAATAAGACTTAAAATTGATTTTAGAGTGGGCTTAGTTTCATCAGTAAAAGATATTTTTAATTGCAAAAATCTAGACACTTTATCTGGGGTAGTATAAAAAACTTGAGGAATACATAATATTTGATTTATTCTAGCTGCCGTTGTAATAGCTGTTGCTTCAATTTTTATCCAGTATCTAGAACTATTATCCGGCAATGTAGTTATTGCATGTTCGTTAGCATCATTTAAGTTTCTTTTTACCCAATTATTTGGAATTGTAAATACAAAATATTTGCTTTGAGAAAAGCTATATTCTCTTAGTGGAACTACTCTAATCCAAGAAGCCCCATCCCAATATTTGTAAGTTAAATCCGTATAACTTCCAGCAGTTGAAACATTACAAACAAATCCTTTAAATGGTAATGAATAACCTAAATATAGATCATCATTTGCTTGAGCGATTATTTCAAATGAAGTTCCAACTTCAGAAACAGCTTCTAGCGTATTATCTACATAACTGCTAACTGAATCATCCCATAACCAAACATTAGAAAAATTATCCATATTGTCTCACATTATTACGAATCAGAACGCACATAAACAGTAGCTTCATTACTTTCAGGAACACTATATTTCGTCATATCTGGTGAAGTATTTGGATACACCCAACACCACAATTTATACGGGCTTTCACTAGCAACAAAAGTTATTGAAGTAGTATATGTCGTACTATACGGATAAAAAGTTACTAACCCAGAAGCTGGAGTTGTAATTACACATCCAGACGTACTAATAGCAGAATCATGCACAGATAAAATACCGTTAATACTTCTAATTTTTATAATAACTTTTTGCGCCGAAGTTAAATTGATTGCTACATCATCCGCAAGTAGATATAAGTTTATTCCAGAAGTAGTTCCCTGACGAAGCGTTATAACATTTGTGGTAGTCATTACGATTCCACCACTATACCTTTAATGCTTAATTTATTATACGATCTTGTCGTATCTAAAATAGTACTTGAATATGCCGAACCCAAATATATTCTCTTTTCAAAATTTATTTTATTAACCACTTTAACAGTATTTAATAATATCTCATTAAATCCATAAGTTGCAAATGAAGAATCATAATTATTGCTATCTTTAACCCAAGTGCTTCCTGAATCAGAAGAAGTCATATAAAAGCCTCTAGTATATGAATCACTATCAGTAATATTATATACTAAATTATCAGTAATTGTAGCTGAAGGAGCTCTCCAAATCAATGCATAAGAATTATTTACAGCAAGAACTAATGCATAGGAAAATTTGAAATCTAACCATTGTAGCGTATCCCAAGTTATAGTAGAACCTGTAATAGCTACACTCACTATATCATTTTCGATGGGAACCTCTTCATACCGGGTATTTTTTATACTCATTGTTACATTACCAGCTATTACAGAAGTAGGTGAAGACCTTTTGCAATATAATCTAGCTCTACTTATAATAAAATTTTCTTGTGGCCTAAAAACTTGACCCGCCCAGTTAGAATCATATAAAGCAATATTTGACACTATATTCTACTTGAATCCCAAAACTCCAATTATTGGATCTTTAAGATATGTAATAATAAACATAATTGCAGCAAATATTCCAATATAAAATTTTTGATTCCCCTTTACAGAATCTACTTTTGTATTAATATCTCTTATATCTTTCTTAATTTCAATTATGGCATCATTTTTTTCTCTTTTTAGTTCTTCAACATCTTTATCTATATCTTTTTTAAGCTCTATAATTGCAAAGCAAGTCCCAGGCGTATGTATAGACTTAATTTCTGTGCGTAATTGCTTTATTTCATCAAGAATAATAGCATGAACTTCATCAATGGTCATTTTATTCTCTCCAAACGCCATTTTTTATATCTAAATCAATAGAAATATCATTAATAACATCCTCAGCAACCTCTATGAGTGCTTTCAGAATATCTGTATCTGTAGCTCCCCCAGATCTTGCATTTACTTTGCAATCATCAATCCATTTCTTAATGATGGATCTACTAATCGTCAACTTCGACCTGCAAGGAAATATAACTGATTTGTTTTTCTTTTCTTACCCCGAATATAAAGGCTATAATTTTTATAATTAAATCCCAGAACCACATTATTGCACCTTCAAAGTTATAGTACTATTCTCTTTCCCTATAGAAAAGGGCACAAGCAAACTAGAAGCTGCTAAATATTTATCATGCTCTAAAGCAAAAACTTGAACAATATAATTACCCGGCTCTCCAGTATATATATGTTCAATAAAACCCTGAGAATCTGTAGAAATATTTATTTCACTCACAAGAACTCCAGTATCTTGTTTCTTAACCACAAAATATAAATCCCTCTGTGCTGCAGGCTCTACTTTCACTGAAAACTTAACCATAGTATACACTCCACTTACTATTTCACTAAGCAAACGTTCTAATTTTTGTATGTCAACGGGAGAATTTGAAGTAAATTTATTTTTATTATCTATTATAGCATACGCTTCATCTATATATCTATCAACAAATTCCCAAGACATTCTTTTTATTATTCCCCAAGTAACACAATAAACTCCAGTTTCATCATATCCCTTTATAAAAACTAAATGCCTTCCCCAAGAAGCTGGAACTGAATCTGGTCCATCTACTACTTCCCAATCTTGACTGTTTGAATATTGTGTTGCAGCAGAATTGGGTAAAGAGATTCCAACTTCTATGCCATTAAGAAAATAAATAGATGCTTTAACCTCTGTGTGGTTTCTCCAATTTATTCCAGCAAAAGCATAAATATTATATTCTTCGCCACCAGCAATCCACCCCAAATTACGCCAATCTTTTAAAGAGTTTATAACATAAAGACCACTATCAGCACCTCCGCTTTCCTTAAAATACTCATCCACAACTTCTTTTTCTGTTATTGGAATAATTTTCTTCTGCTCAAAAGCCTCAAAACGTAAAGTTTGATGCCCTCTTCCAGCTATTACACAGTCACCGAAAAGTAAGTTACTAAATGTGGGAATAGGAAAAGAAAATTCTTGAAATAAACTATCGGTGTCAAATTTACTAGGAATAGGAGGTAACGCCTTCAAAAAACTTTGAAGTTTTAAAGTCCTATTGTCGTGTATAGCGGGTAATCTGCCTAATTTGACCATACAACTCTCTTATTCATTTAGCCATCTCAAAATTCTTTTTCCATATATTATACAAGCTATAATAAATCCTAATGAAGTGGGAATAAGCCCACCTTGCCAATACCATTTTACAGCCTCAGTAAAGCCATAAAATAATTGTCCCAGTCCCAACGCTACAAGAGCAAAAGTATCATCAATATCCCATTCCGAAAAATTTAAAGATTTTTGTCGTATAACCCAATAAAACGCAAAAAACAAAGCGACTGTAATTCCACCACCTAGACGCACCAAAAAATCTTGTGTAGATGTTGGGATAAAGCCCTCTGGGTAAAAATAAAATCCATTAAAAAATGTAAATTCTACTCTTCCGCCAGGAACACCAACCCATTGAGCTGTTTGCCAATGGCCATACTCATGCAAACCTGTGAATCCCGCTCCAAATAATATCAAACTTCCTATTATGCTAGATATTTTTGTTAATAATTTTTCCATTTATTTATTCTGCCCCAGTCAATTTTATTTCTTACTTCCGACAAAATTATTTACAATATTGGGTATGGGCACTCCCATTTCTTTTAAATTATCTTTTATCTTAGACACAAGCAAAGCTACAAGAGCTATCCATGCAACATCTCTTAATTGCACAAAATCAGCTATCTTTATACTGACAATTGCCACTGACAGATATCCTCCGAAAACACCTAGAGTAGTTTTCCAAAAATCTGCTAGTTTAGCGAATTCAAATTCTCCGATAACTACTGCTCGCACAACGCCCAAAATTAAGTTTGCAATTACTAGATAAATAAGAATTTGGGCCTCTGTCTTACTTATCACACTTAAAATAAAATTCTCCACTTATTTCTCCTTATTTTGTATTCTCAGCTTTCTTTAACATAATCTCTTTAGCTTTAGGAAACTTAGAGTCAAGATATTTAACAGCTCTTTTACAGTATGCTAAGCCTGCTTCTAGTTCTCTTTGCTCAGCAGCGTGCTTTAATGCTTGTTCTTTATTTCCAACTCCAGTATTCGCTGTTTCAGAAAGCTTAGAAATCTCTAATCTTGACTTAAGTCGTTGATATGAAACTACATTTATAAGCCTTTCATCAGCCATAATTTCGTCAACTACTTTTGATGGAAGATTCATATCTACTAAACTGAAATCTTCTACAATTTCATCTGGCGAATCTTTTATTTCATTCTCCACATCTTTTACGCCGTTCAATCTTTATTTTTCCTCCCTAACATACTCATTTAATATTACGCAACCCTTATCCTTTCCAGGCTCGTCATGCAGACAATTATGTATGCTCACTTTGCCCCTAAGAACTGGCAGTTGAATCATTTTGTCTTTTACGAACTGAAATAGCTCCTGCATATCAGGAGCATTCTCGAACCTTATCTCCATGCCGTGAGCAGGTTTGCCATCCTGCCCTGTGCTTTTAGTGATAAGACTTTTTCCCCAGGTAGGCTTGCCCGCAATCTTTGCCAGGAAGCCATTATGCAAGGTGTCGGCCTGAGCAGGAGTAGTAAAGGTTAGTGAACTCATTACAGTATATTTCATATCCTAATCTTCACACCAATTGCTTATATCATCATCTTCGTCTATCCATCCGGCTTTTCCTGCATAGCCAAACTCAGGATTTACTTCCCTCATGACTTTTATATTCTCTAGCATTTCCAATATATCTTTATTCAATTCTTTTCTCATGGCAAGTTAGCCCACGGCAATCTTTGTTTGGCAGCTAGATAGTAATTCTTATGCTCATTAGCAGTTATTACTTTGTTGAGCACCTGTAATTCTGACATAACCATATTTGAGTAGACGTCTGCTAAATTCCGCCTTTCAGCACATAAGCAGTATCCCGCATCATATGGAGCATCTACCGCCACAGCTCCTACGCCTACAGTGCCATTCCCCAGATACGTACCTTGTCGGTACAGTTCTACCAGCCCGGTAGAATAAGTATAACTAACAGCCACCTGAGTATAAACACCACTATCAGTCAAAGCGGCGGAGACTGCGTAGTTATTAGCGTCACCTACCCGTCTTGCCAATACTAAAGAGTTAGACAGCAAGCGGAATTCTATGCCGTAATAAAAAACATCAAAAATCATATTTCTGCTAATAATATATGCTGTTGCCGAGACTCGCTTAATAATTGCCAGTATCGTAAAGTCGGCATTTGATAATGGCGTACTAATACTATTTGGCACTTGTAAAAAATCATCTATGCCATCCGAAGTATAGCCATAAGGCGGCGTCCAGATAGCGCCCGTGACGGTAGCATTATTATGATATTTAGACTTATCTATAGCTTTTCCCCCATCACACAGCCCATTTTTGTAAAATGGCATGTCTAGGACCACATTCTGGCTAGTTAATAATTTATCATAATGTAGTAACGGCATTAAATCTCCCTAAGTTGACCAAGACATACTTCATTATATTTCATGGCAAGTTAGCCCACGGCATCCTTCGTTTGGCGGCTAAATAATGCTGAGTAACTTCTGACTGGGTTAGAAAAGAACTATTAACCTTTAGTTCGGAAATTATACCTTTATAATAATTAGAGGGTGTAAAGTCCCACCGTCCAATAATGGCCGCTGCAGTATAACTAACAGGATTAATATGTGAAGCGGAAACAGAAGTAACCTCTACCGCATTACGGTAGATTTTAGCAACCGCCCCTTGCCTGGCCACTATTAAGTGCCAGTAGCTGTTCATGGCAAAGCCGGTTCCCTCCGACACTTGATCAGCCACTAGCTGTCGGGTAGTAAAATAAATTATTCCTGCGCTATCTATTGCCAGGTTGTAACCCCCAACCAGAGTTTGCCCTCGTGACAGAATTAGTCCATATGAAACCGCAAGAGTACATTTTAAAACTACTTCAATTGAGAAATCCTGGCTTGTAAAATTTAACGACGACCCAGCTCCAGTATCAGCTAATTGGAGATAATCATCCGTTCCATCCAGAGTGCGACCATAAGGCGGAGTCCAGACAGCGCCTGTTACGGTGATGCTATGCCCTGTTTTGTCAAAACTGACAAACGGGCTTACCTTACTACGAGGATGCCAGAGAGGAGCGTAAAGGACACAGTTCGTGAAGTCCACACCCCTACTGAAAAGAGTCTGGTCTAGCTTCCGATGTCCAGCGTATTGATTTAAAAGAGGCATTAGGTAGCCTCTAGTTGGTATTTGTATGTTATTGCTACGGACTCGCTTGTATCGGAGTAAACTTCTACCCTTACCACCCCCATGATGTAATGGTTGTTAGCTATTTCCAACTCATCCGGTTGGCTCGCTAAAGCATCCGCCTGGCGGACATATTGTTCGTCATAAAATTTTGTCGTTGTGTCAACGTTGTAAAGTCTTACGTGAATAACCGCACCAGCAGTACAGGCTCCAATGCCTATTTTCAGATACCGTAGTTTTTGAACTGTAGCCGT
>Ga0209518_1004670_pt1 | contig 10823 bp, 7 predicted proteins | sample RifGroB1_FD_183993 | JGI IMG/M metagenome (GOLD analysis project Ga0209518, IMG submission 183993) | Groundwater microbial communities from Rifle, Colorado, USA - Groundwater B1 (SPAdes) (version 2) | ecosystem: Environmental > Aquatic > Deep subsurface > Groundwater | place: Rifle, Colorado... | reverse complement strand
AAAGTAGACGGTTTCTTTTTTTTTGGCCAAAGCAATGACCGGAATGTGAGCTGGGATGACTGGGCTAACGATGGACAGCTGAGGTATCCCACCATCGAGAACAATGAGGTCTGGTGTCCCCCACTCAGGGTGATTAAAGCGTCTCTCCAAAATTTGTCTCATGGCGAAAGGGTCAGAACGATCGGGTAAACGAATGTTGAAGTGGCGATAGTCGGCAACAGAGGAGGTTCCTTTGATAAAGACAGACATGGAACCGACATAGTTTTCTCCTTGTAGGTGGGCTAAGTCGAAACACTCTATTCTGACCGGGGCTTGGGTGAGAAAAGGATGTTTAAGTTTTTTGACTATTTGGTATTGGAGGTGGTCGGTGGCATCGGACAGTTTGAGAAGCAGGCTAGTGTCTTGAGTGCTCAGAATGTAGTGCAGTCCGTTGATTTGATTCTTGATTTCTTCGGCTAGTTCGAAGTTATGTTTTTTGATGGCGGTCTTTATTTCCCGATGAAGTGACTTGTCCAAAAGGATAAAATGACCTGACAAAAACTTTTTTAACCGTCCGAGATGAGCAGTATACTGGGCAGATGTGATGGCACCCACGCAGGTCCCCGGGCAATGTCCCAAGTGATAGTTAAAACAAGCCCGTTGCCTGGCATTGAAAGGGGCCAGACAGTAGCCAAATATATTTCTGAGTTGTTTGATAAGAGTTTTGGGAACTGCTCCGGAAGAATATGGACCAAAGACCTGGCTTTGGACACTGTCTAGATTGAGGGAGGCAATATCTGTCGCCCGAACAACGGCGATTTTACTATCAGGCGAATTGGTAAAAATGATGTAAAGATTAGAGCGATCGTCCTTGATTATGGAGTTATATCTTGGCTGGTACTGCTTGATGAGATTGGCTTCGGTGATGACGGCCTCAATATCGTTCTTGACCGGTTTGAGGTAGAGCGTCTTAGTCTGGGGGAAAAATTGGAGAGCTTTTGTGGTTCCCTCTTTGAAACCTTCGAAGTGTTGCTTGATTCTGGACTTGAGACTGATGGACTTACCGATATAAAGAGGTTTTTTGTTTTTGTCTTCGAAGATGTAGACCCCAGGCACTGAGAGAAGTGAGTCCCAAAAAGCTGCCGATGCCGGCGAGAAGATAAGTCTGAGCGGAGGCTGAGCCGATAGAAACGGTGGTTTCGTGTGGTTCTCCATTTAGATTAATTATAACCTTCAGATCATTTTTGCTGATAAAGGGCTGTCTAAGTATTTTTGCTCGAAAAAATTCTTCCGAAAAGGGGGCGATATTTAAGACTTGGTCGGTAGCTTCCAGATAGTCGTTGCCTACTGACTTAGCGCTGCCCGCAAATGAGACACCGGAAAGATTCGAGATACGGAAAATAAGCTCGTCTTTTTCCTGTTTGATAAATTGAAGAGAAAAAGATGGTGCGGGGAAGCTAATTTCCTCTATCGGCTCGATAGAAATACTTTTGGAATTTTCGCCATTTTTGTACCCGCCGGCTGGAATGGGGTATTCGGGATTTATACCGTGAATAGCAAAGACAAGATGATTGAAGTCTAGCTTGTTAAAGTAATCAATGCCTCTCGTAGTATTGGCCCAGGTAGGGTCTATCTGGATCCAGGTCGATTTTTGTTTATCAAAGTACTCTGGCCAGGCATGGAGAACATCTTGTGTCAGTGATAAGGGCTTGAGATCCGGATTTTCGGAAATAGCGAAGCCTTCCAATTCTCTGGAGTAGATACCACCCTTTCTCGCTATAGCCACAAAAACATCGGTAAAGTCGGTACAGATAGCACTCAAATTATTTATCAAGGACTCGGCAGCCGGAGTTCTGGCTGGCTTTTGCCGATTCAGTTTGCCGTAGTCGTACTTCAGCTTGTCCACCACAAAGTCATAAATAGATTTGGGGGTGGTTAAATTTTTTATTTCTGCAGTAGAAAAGACGCTATTATTGTAGTTCCAGATATTGCTTGGAGAAAGATAAGTGTCTAGTGGCTGGATCAGAGTTGGGCGAGGAAGGAAGTCTAGCTTGAAAACTATATCCAGAGTCACATCCAGGTTTTCTTTGGGACCGAGGAGGTATTTTGCCATAATGTTACGGTCCTTGTCGGTGTAAATTTCTTCGGGTTTGGGTAGAAGTTTTTGGTAGAAGATTGTCTGATAGGCGGTGTCCGGGGGCAAGGCAATTTCAGTTTTGATTTTTTCGTTAGTGCTGTTGGTCAGGTGATAAACGATTTTGCCTTGGTAATATTGGGTCTTGCCAAAGATAGCACTAATGGGTTTGTTGCTGATTTTTTTTCCACTAAAGTAGTACGTGTTCTCGTTGATCACATCCGGCTTGGGATCTATGTACGCGGGAGTAGAAAAACCTTTCGGAACAGTTAAGATAATTATTTGGTCGGCGACATTTTCATCTGGCTCAAGCCTAGGAATATCAATTTGCCAGGTGCTACCATGCTTGGTCGCGATGTCGGGGGTATCGTAATCGATGGTAAAGGTGTGGGTTTTGTCTTTGCCCACTATCTTGTTTGCAAAGGGAAAGGAGATAGAGGTTTGATTTAGAGTCTTGATCACGTCGGGAGTAATCTGCATTCCTTCATCCCTTACCCTAATGTTTTCCAGTTTGGTTTCATTGAGGCTAATACCGTAGTCGGTAGCGTAGACGACGGAAAGATTATTCTTTTGTTTGATGACAAAACTGACATGGGTAATCCCGGTATCTTCCACACGGTAACTTATTTGATAGGTCGTGCTGAACTTGGCTAGGGCTTGGACATCTTTGGGAAATAAGAACATTAGTCCTACGATGAGGAGTGTGACCAGGGCAGAGATTTTCTTCGTCAATTTTAGAAACTTAGTTTTTTTAATTCCTGGGCAGTGGGAGTATTGTATTTTTCCGCCACTTTACCGGGAGTTCCTGAGGCAATCAGCTCTCCCCCGCCGTCCCCACCTTCGGGGCCGATGTCAATAATATAGTCGGCATTTTTGATGATGTCTAGATTATGTTCGATGACAATAACGGTGTTGTTTTGGATTACTAAGTCGACCAGGGTTTGCACTAACTTGTTTAAATCGTCAAAGTGAAGGCCGGTAGTAGGCTCGTCGAGAATGTACACGGTGTGGCCGCTGCCGGTCTTGGCGAGCTCGGTGGCCAGCTTGACTCTCTGAGCTTCTCCGCCCGAAAGAGTGGGAGCACTTTGGCCGAGCTTGATGTAGCCAAGACCAACTTTCTTGATGGTGTCAACTTTTTTACTGATAGCAGGGACATTCTTAAAAAAATCGCTGGCTTGGTCCATGGTCATTTCGAGAACTTGGGAAATATTTTTGCCTTTGTACTCGACCTCTAAAGTAGGGTCGTTAAAGCGAGTGCCTTTGCAGGTTTCGCAGGTAATATAGATGTCACCCAGGAACTGCATTTCAATTTTGAGCTGGCCGTCACCTTCGCAAGTTTCACACCGACCGCCTTTGACATTAAAACTAAATCGTCCGGGAGTGTAGCCCCGATATCTCGCCTCTTGAGTATTGGCAAAAAGCTGCCGAATATAGTCAAAAACTTTGGTATAAGTGGCGGGGTTACTGCGGGGAGTTTTACCGATCGGACTTTGATCAATCAAAGAGACTCTCCGAACAACATCGGGAATGGTGATGGTCCCAAATTTGATATCTTCTTTGTGGTGTAACGGGTTCAACTTTTGAGACAGGGCCTCGTAGAGGGTATCGACGACAAGAGATGACTTACCGGAACCGGAAACACCTGTGACCGCCACAAACTTGTTGAGAGGAAAATCGACATCGATGTCTTTTAGATTATGATGGACACAGCCGGTGAGGCGAATGGAAGCCGGACTTTCTACCGGCTCTTTGGGTTTTTTGGCGGTGATGGTTTTCTTACCTGAGAGGTACTGGCCGGTAAGACAGTCCGAATTTTTTATCTCATCTATCGTCCCTTCAAAAGTAATTTCTCCCCCCAGATAGCCAGCGTGAGGGCCAAACTCGACAACGTGATCGGCGCTCTCCATTGTCTGTTGATCGTGTTCGACCACCACGAGGGAGTTTCCTAAAGTGACTAAGCCTTGCAAGGTTTTGATAAGCTTAGCGTTGTCCCGCTGATGGAGGCCGATAGTGGGCTCGTCTAAGACATAAAGAATGCCGGTAAGGTGAGAGCCGATTTGACTGGCTAGGCGGATACGCTGAAGTTCTCCTCCGGATAAAGTGCCGGACTCACGAGCTAGCGTAATGTAATCAAGACCCACGGAGGTGAGAAAGCTTAGCCTGTCCCCTATTTCTTTGACGATAGGCTCGCAGATTTGCTGCTCGGTGCTGGTAAGCTTGTTCGACAAGTCTTGAAAAAATTGGAGGGACTTGGCGGTAGACCAGGAGGTGACATCACTGATGGAAAAATTGTCAATGTGGACGGCCAAAACTTCCGGCTTTAAACGGGTACCGAGACACACGGGACAAGTCTTGCGAATAAGATACTTTGAGATTTCTTCTTTAAAAGATTCGGAGCTGGATTCTTCGTAACGTCTTTCAAATTCCTTTGAGAGACCATCATAGGTCATTTTGCGGATGACTTTTTTGCCGTGACGATTGGTACCTTTGATAGCGTAAATTTTGGTACCTGTTCCGGTGAATAAAGCCTTTTTTTGATCTTCCGTCAGATCAAGTAAGGGCTGATTGCCAAGGAAACCAACTGACTCCATCGCTTCGAGTACCAGTTTGGCAAGCCAGGTGCGCTGTTCAAATTGTGAAGCCAAAGGGATAATAGCGCCTTCCAAAAGATTTAGTGTAGGAGAAATGACGGCGTCGGTGTCCAGCACCATCTTGGTTCCTAAGCCTGTGCATTCGGGACACGCGCCTTCCGGAGCGTTGAAGGAAAAATATCTAGGCTCGATCTCTGGAATAGAAATATTATCCACCGGGCAGGCTAGCTTTTGGGAAAATAAGTGGTCTTCCATCTCTTCCGGGTTTTCCGGGAAAGAAAGAGAAGCATCGGTGACAAAACTGACGTAGACTTCGCCATCGGAAATTTTGAGTGCTTGCTCGAGAGAGTCGACAAGTCTTTGTTTTTCGTATTCCGGACTACCTCCCACCTGGCCGATGACTAATTTATCTATCACTGCTTCGATGTGGTGGCGGTTATTTTTGAAGAGTGACAGGGTCGAGGTGGTGGAGAGAAGTTTGCGATCGACCCGAACTTGCTGGATGCCTTGCTTTTGGAGACTAGGGAAAAGCTCGCGGAACTCGCCTTTTTGATTCTTGACTATAGGAGCGAGAATGAGAAGTCGAACACCTTTTTGCTTGTGGTAAGTGGGGTGGGTGACGGCCAGCTCGACGACGGCTTTGTAAATTTGATTGATATCCTGAGGCATGATTTCGCGACCGCACTGTGGGCAATGAGGGTGTCCAATACGGGCGAAGAGGAGGCGGAGGTAGTCATAAATCTCGGTGACGGTACCGACGGTACTTCGGGGATTGTGACTCCCCTGCTTCTGGTCGATGAGGATGGCCGGGGAAAGTCCCTCAATCTGGTCTACATCGGGCTTGTCCATGACACCTAAAAATTGACGGGCGTAGGAGGAAAGAGACTCGACGTAGCGGCGCTGACCCTCGGCGTAGATTGTGTCGTGGGCCATACTGGACTTACCCGACCCGGAGACGCCGGTGAAGACCACCAGCTTATTTTTGGGCAGGGTAAGATTGACGTTTTTGAGATTGTGCTGGCGAGCGCCTTTGATGATGAGATGGGTGGAGGGTGAAGTATCAGACATGACAGTCTATTTTACACCACTTTACCTTAGAAGACCCGAATGGGTATAGTATTATAAATTTGGTTTGGTGATTGTATAATTTAGAGCACATTTTGTTTTCTTGTTCAAAAAATTTTAGATTTTTATGGTTTTTTACGGATTGGATTTTGGCACCACGAATACCTCACTCAGCACCCTCGTGGATGGCGAGGCGGTTTTGCTGCCTATAGACCCGGTGGCTGAGGATCTGGGGGTAGCCAGATCAGCTCTTTACTTCTACCCGAGGAAACTGATGATCTCGAACAAGGTGACTCCGGAACAACTGGTGTCTCAGACCTTTATGGCCGACCAGGTCTGGTATGAGGGTGAAGAGAAGATTATTACCGGGAGCTTGGCGGTCAGTACCTACCTAAACGACAATCGATCCAGGCATGAGGGAGTCAAGAGAAAAATCTACACCGGTAAGTACAACAATGTAATCCTCTACACGACACCAAGTGGCAAAGTGGTGACGGGAGACATACCTGACTACTATGAAGAAATTGATTTTGGAACCGGCAGACTATTTCATGCACTCAAGACGGCTCTAAAGTCCCCCCACTTTAAAGGAGCGAGAGTTTTTGGCCAGGAATACACCCTGGAAGAAATGATTGGGATCTTCGTGAATAACCTCAAGAAAGCGGCAGACACCTTCGTGGGTGAGGAGAAGAAGTCAGTGGTCTGTGGCCGGCCGGTGTCTTTCTCTACGGATCCTGTGGCAGACAAGAAGGCACAAGACAGACTGGAGAAAGCTATCCTGGCGGCCGGATTTGATGAGGTGAAGTTTCAGTTTGAGCCAGTAGCTGCAGCCAAGTACTATCTCTCACGCTTCCCCAGCAAGGGAAAGAAAGTGTTGGTGTTTGACTTTGGTGGTGGGACTTTTGATACGACGATAATGGAGGTCAAGGACCAAAAACTCGAAAAATCAAAAACTCAAAATGAGGAATACAAAGTGTTGGCGACGGATGGGGTCTATGTGGGTGGAGACCTTCTTAACTCCGATATTTTTTATCATAAACTGGGCAAATTCTTTGGGACTGAAGTGCGCTTTGGCGAAATGCAGATGAGGATGCCGGGGCACATTATCTCCGGACTCAGATCTTGGTTTGGGATACCGAACTTGAACAACCCTGACGATATTGGCTTTCTGACCGGGAATGTGAAGTATAAAAATATGGATCCGGAAGCAATCCTTCGACTTTTGTATCTTATCCAAAAAAACCTTGGATTTGAAATGTATGAAGCCATTGAAGTAGCGAAGAAACAGCTGACACATAACGAAGAAACGACCATTGTCTTTAAGGATGGACTGATCGATATTGAGGAGAAGATTACCAGAGAGGAATTTGAAGAAATGATTGAACCTCGGATAATTGCCGTGAGAGAAACGATACTCAGAACCTTGAAGAGTGCCGGTCTGACAACTGCGGATATCGACATTGTAGTGCGGACTGGCGGATCTTCCCTGGTACCAGTGTTCGAGCAGATGCTGGTGGAGATGTTTGGGAAGGAAAAAGTCACCGAGTTTGATCCCTTTACTTCCGTAGCGGCCGGACTGGCACTAGAGTGAGTAATTCTTTGGTAGAATTTAGAAGTGAGAGTTTCCGTGTATAAAGATAGTTTAATTTACGGTTTGACACAGGTGACAAATTACAGGAGTGAGGTGTGGCTGACAATCCTTAATAAGTTTGTGTACTTGGCGTCGATTGTTTTTTTGTGGTCATTAATCGGGAAAGCTGTTAATGGAATTGTCGGAGTGACTTCTTTGATATCTTACTTTTTAATTGCGAATGGGGTCCAAGGTTTGGTAGATGGAGAGTCACTTAGATACTCTAAAGTGATTAATCATGAGGTAAAGCTAGGAGGTTTAAGCGCACATTTACTAAGACCGATTAACCCTGTGTTGTTTTTGTATTTTTCGTTTTTGGGTACTCGTGGAGTGACACTACTAATGACAATTATTTTGATGCTGGTAGGATTCGCATTTTTGCCTTCAATCACCATACTGCAAGTTATTTTGTTTTTAGCTAGCTTGCTAATGGCATTTATAATGGGGTTTGTTTTTAACTTGTTTGTGGGAAGTCTTTCCTTTTGGACGCCAGAAGCGAATCACTTGCAAAACGTGTTTTCCCATGTGATACGAGTATTTAGCGGGGTGCTGATACCAATCTCTTTTTTCTCCGGAAATATGAAGACGATTTTGTTACTCTCACCATTTCCATCTATGGCATATTTGCCGTCGATCATTATGCAGAGCAAAACGATGTCAGCGGACATGTGGATGATTTTCAGTGCTTCGATACTTTGGTCGGTTTTACTTTTACCACTAGGCTTTTGGTTTTGGAAGAAAGGATTAAGGCGCTATGAAGCCATCGGTATTTGAAGAAATAAAAATCAGGTGGGTAGTTTTGAAGGCGAACACTATGTTCTCCGTCAAAGAATCTCTTGTGTACAGCTTAAACAATTGGGGAGGACTGGCTTCTACAGTTGTATACATGGTGACCTACTTGGTATTTTTGTCGGCGATATTTGGGAGAGTGGAGACATTGGCGGGCTATAACTACTCAGAAATACTTTTACTTACCTTGGTAAGTCAGTTAAATTTTTATCTAGCCTGGGTGTGGAGCATCCGAAACCTTGATCAACTAGGAGAGGATGTAAAAACAGGTAAATTGGACCTCATATTGACCAAACCTCTACCTGCCCTCTGGTATATGACTTTTCAGAAAGTTAACTTATTTATGTTGGTTTTTGAGATGTGGCCAGCAACTCTTCCTTTGGTCTATCTGTTGATAAAAAATGCGGATTTTCATATCAGCTTATGGGGAACCTTTTTGGGACTGTTAACATTTATTTTTGGAAGTATTGCTATTCATTGTTTTCAGTTTGTTTTGACCTTAATTTCATTTTGGACTGGCGAATACCGAGGACTAAATGGGCTAAGCTATCAGATAGCATTTTTTGGCGATGCAATACCTTTGGAAGCCTATCCGAAACGGATAATGAGCTTGGGTTTAACAGCGATACCTTTTTTGGCTCACACAGCATTAACCACCTCACTCGTACTGGGAAAAACGACCAGTGTGAACTGGGTACTATTAACATTTATGGTTATGATCGCTTTTATAATTATTAAAGTTAAAATGTGGAATTTGGCGTTGCGCCACTATTCTTCGGCATCGTCGTAATAAATATGGAAAATATTATAAAAGTCAAAAATCTGACTAAGATCTACCAAGTACCGACAAAACAGAGTTTCTGGCGAAGTGTCTTCTTTGCCAAAAATATGCCACTGGTGGCGGTAGATAAGATTAGTTTTTCAATAGAAGAAGGAGAGTCGGTGGCCTTACTTGGACCCAATGGTGCGGGGAAAACTACAACCTTAAAAATGCTGACAGGATTACTTTATCCAAGTGATGGTGATATAAAAGTTTTGGGATTTACACCGACTGATAGGAAAAGAGAATATCTGAAACAGATCGCACTGGTGATGGGAAACAAGAGTGGACTATCTTGGGACTTGTCTGCGCGACAAAGTTTTAATTTGTTTAAAACAATTTACCAAATAACGGAAGAGGATTTTGAAAATAGATTAGTCGAGCTAACCAAGCTTTTGGACGCCGAGAAACAGCTAGATACACCAATCCGAAAACTATCACTAGGCCAGAGACTTAAAATGGAACTGATTGGAGCTATTTTACATAGACCAAAATTACTATTTTTGGATGAGCCGACTATTGGACTTGATGTGGTTTCCAAGAGAAGAATACGAAATTTCTTGAGATATTTACACGACAAGGAAAAAACTACAATTATTCTGACAAGTCACGAAATGGCGGATATTGAGATGGTCTCTGATAGGGTGATGGTGATTAATCAAGGGAAGATAGTCTTTGACGATTCACTGGAGAAATTACTGCATAAATATCAGGATAAAAAGTATTTGACGGTGACTTTTTATAAACCGGTAAAAAGGGTGAAATTAGAAAAGCTAGGTGAAGTAATTAGCAGTAAAGAGTTATCTCATACTTTGGAGATACCGAAAGCAAATCAAGGAAAGGTGATGGCTTATTTGACGGACAACTTTGAAGTGGATGATATAGATGTGAGGAGTATCCCGCTAGATGAAATTATTGAAGACCTATTTAATACAACAAAATGAGGACAAATAATCGAGTTGGAGCAATTCTGAGACGAGGTGATGAGGTGCTCCTGATTCATAGACATAAGAATGGAGAAGAGTACTGGGTCTTGCCAGGAGGAGGCGTGGAAGATGAAGAGACAAACGAAGAAGCACTTATTCGAGAAGTGATGGAAGAAACTTCCATGGAAATTTCAAGCTTTGTACTTTTGGGTGAGCATGATAGAGATGATGGAGGTGAACATATATTTTTTGAAGTGATAGCTGGTGGGGATCCTATCTTGGGGGGACCAGAAAACGAAAATATGGACGAAAACAATATCTATATTTTGGAATGGGTAAATAAAGATCAGGCTAAAACTATAAAGGATTTCTTCCCGAAAGAAGCGCAGGTGTATTTCTAATTTTTTGTCCTTCAACGCCTGGCCTTGAAGGTAGATAGTGGAGAGATTATAGGAACGAGATTCGTATTGAACGGACCAAGCTTGGAACAACCTGCAAGTAACCTGCAAGGATGGTCCTTGCAGGTGGAAATAGTCGATATGCGGTTATCAAGTGCGCGGAAATTGACCTGCAAGGATGATCCTCGCAGACTCCTTGTAGATATGTTGATGGAGTGAGATTGCCACTCCGCCATAGGCGGATCGCAATGGCGGATTTGCGGAGAGTTTTGAAAGGTGGAAAATAACTTCGGTGTTACCTGCAAGGATACTCCTTGCAGGTCTTGCAGATGTTTATGGATGCTGAAAGGGGGATGGATTCCGGATCAAGTCCGGAATGACAAGGGGGTTATGTGTGGAGGGAGTGATAGAGTTGGGTGGCTTGGGAGAAGATGGTGGCTCCGGTAGTACCCCAGTCGAAATAATCAGTGATTTTGGATGGGTCCACAAAA
>Ga0209518_1004668_pt1 | contig 10826 bp, 3 predicted proteins | sample RifGroB1_FD_183993 | JGI IMG/M metagenome (GOLD analysis project Ga0209518, IMG submission 183993) | Groundwater microbial communities from Rifle, Colorado, USA - Groundwater B1 (SPAdes) (version 2) | ecosystem: Environmental > Aquatic > Deep subsurface > Groundwater | place: Rifle, Colorado... | reverse complement strand
GGCGTTCACACCCTCCAGAGCCTCCTCCCGCGCGTCGAAGTCGTTCTCCAGGGTCGCCTCGGTCACCCGGCGTAAGAGGAGCGACCTGCGCTGCCTGATCTCCGTGGAGAGTTTCGCCACATCCCTGCGCTCCTCCTGAGCCAGCATCACCTCGGCCGGGTTGATGCCCAGAAGCTGGAGCGCGATGGAGGTAGGCGAGATGTCCTCCGGCTGGATCATGGTGCGCCCGCCGGCGCCCACCGCCCCCTTGTCGTACAGCTCCGTTCCCTTGATAAAATCTTTCAGGATCTTGGGGGAGGTGAGTTTGGTGAACTCCACCAAGTCCCCCTCGGCGAGAGCGTCCGCACCTCGCATGGCGTCGGAGACGATGCCGAAAGCAGGACCCGCCAGGCGGCCGGCGTACCACTGCGCCTTCTCGGTCGCGGTCATCCCCGGAGGGGGCTCGCCGTTCACGATATTCGACAGGCCTCCCAGCCCGATCCTCTTGTGGACGTCGATGCCGAAGAGCGTCGGCAGGCCGTAAAGGACTGTGTTGCCCGCCTCCTCGCCCAGCGCCTCGCGCACAAACTGCGCCGCATCCCGCTCCAGGTCCCAGGGGTCATCCGGGTCGCCGAAGGCCAAAGCGATGCCGGCCAGGATCGCACTGGAGGCAGGGTTTGCCACCAGCATGGTGAGGGGTGTCCCGGCGGCGCCGGCAAGCCCCAGGCTCATGGTGAGCATGTAGGCCATCTCCTTCTTCCTCTCCCCCCACCCCTCTTCCTGGTATGCGTCCTTGGCCAGCTGGATGGTCTTGCCCAGCATGTGGACCTGGAAGAAGCGGAACTGGCCGAACAGGCGCCCCACGTTCCCCCGGAGGATCTGCGGCCGGTTCTCCGAGGTAAAGTCCCCCAGGGTGTCGCTGATGATGTCGGCGGCGTAGTCGTTGGCGATGGCGAAGTCGTTACCCCGCGCCATGGCGAGCTTGAAGGAGGCGACCGCCGCTGCGCGCCGGGACCCGGCCTCGGACTTCTGCATGAAGAAGGCGGCCTTCGATATCACCTTGTCAGCCAGCTTCTTCCCTTCGCCCGAGCCTGCGATCAGGTCCATGAACTCGTGGGAGGAGGAGATGTCCAGAACGCCCTGGAGCCCCAGCACCTTCAGGATGAGGAGCTTCTGGTCGTTCTCGTTGAAGCCGTTGTAGATCACCTTCATGGCGGTCCTGAGACCCCCGCGCTTGTCGGCCGGCGCCTTGCGCTCCTCCTCGATCAGAGCATAGAGCCGCTCCCCTACGTTCTCGTGCCGGGTGTTGAACTCCTCGATCCGGTCATCCGAAAACTTGCCGCCCATGAACTGCTTGGCCTCGGCGACGTACATCGAGAGCGCTTTGCCGAACCCGTGGCGCGCCGCCAGCTTGGGGATGGTGATGAGGAAAGGCTGCGACCACTGCACCGCGTAGATCGAGGGCGAGGAGAGGAACCAGATGAAGGAGGCCTTCCCCATCCACTTGACCAATTCGTTGATGCGCTCGGCGTCGTGGGTCTTGTCCAGCGCGTAGAGCTTGTCCTTGAGGGACGTCATGCGCTCCACGGCGTGGGGCTGCCACCCCGGGGTCTTGCCGTACTCCCTGATAGCCGAGTCCATGTCACGGAAGAGCTTCTCGATCTCGCGCCCGTACTTGGCGTAGGCGATGGCGTGCGACGCCTTGTTGACGTAGGCGCCGTAGGAGCGCAGCATGTCGGGGTCGTAGCCCTCCACCCCCTCGCGCTTCAAGCCCGTCCCGGCCAGCGAGGTCTTGGGCATGGTCTGCACCCGGGCCGCCGCGAAATCATCCATCAGGAGATCCAGGTCGTCGCCCGTGATGCCACGCTTCTCCGCCGCGGCGCGCATCCGGTTCAGGAACGCCTCGGGGATGTTGGCCACCTGCCGGTTCGACTCGGGCAGGAGCTCATACTCGACCCTGAAGCCTGCGGCCTGCTGCGAGACCACCGCCTGGTCCGCCTTCTTCTTGGACTCGAAGGCCTGGAGCTTGACACGGTTACCTTCGGCATCGAAGGAGCGCACGATGTGGTTACCGAAGCGGGACAGGGGGGCGTAGTCGCCCTTCAGCCGACCCTTCGACCTTGCGGAGATCTGGAGGGCCAGGTCGACGACCTCGTCCCCCTCTTTCTTCCTGAGCGCGTCCAGCTGCTCCGGCGTGGAGACCGCAGCCTGGAAAGCCAGGGTCTCGGCCTGGGCGAACGCCTCGGGGCCGAAAGCCTCCTTGAGCGGAGCCATCTCGATCTCTTCCAACTGGCCCAGGAGAACCCTCATGTGGTCGATGATCTTGCCGTGAACGACCCGCTGCTCCGGGGTCATCGAGTTCCAGAGCCCTGCGAGCTCGGTGCGCGCCTCGCCCAGGGACTTGCCGAACTGCTTGTCCTTGCCGGCGTCCTCCCACGACTTCGGGGTCCAGGGCACGACCTTCTTAGGGTCGGCGTGGAGCTCGTAGAGGGTCGCCTTGGCCACCAAGTTGTTGAAGGTGTCTTTGGACTCTCGGGTCTTGAAAGCCGCGCCGAACTCAAGCTCCAGCTTGCGGCCCAGGTTGAGCGGCACGTCGGTGGCCGCCGCCTTCGATTTCCTCACCACCACGTAGCGGGCCAGGAGCTCCTTGATCGGGGCGTAGAGGGGCATCGACTTGGCCATCTCGATGGTGCGGTCCACAGCCATGATGTTGCGCCACACGTTCCCGGTGACGTCGGACAGGACCCGCTTGGAGGCGAGGTTGCCGAGCTCCTTGGTGAAGCCCTTGACGTCGGAGCGAGAGAACATCGTGGTGATCTCGGAGGCCCCCCGCAGCGCAACAAGCTCCGAATCGGGGTGGGCTTTTACGTAGTCAGAGACCAGCTTTGCCGTCACGGTGCGGATCTTGTCGAAGTCCTTGTAGATGACGGCAGTGGCTTGTGCCGGGAAGCGCCCGTTGTGACTCTCAAAAACCTGCCCGATGAGGTCGACCACATACGACAACACCCGCTGGAACAGCGTCGGGTTTTCCTTGCTCATCTCCGCCCAGAACTCTTTCTCGGCGAACAACGCGCCTACGGTATCAGCTACCACCTCTTTACCTGCACGGGGTTCGGGGAAGGCTTTCAAGTATTTCCTGGCGCCTTCGGCCGAAATCTCGGAGCGCACGAACGCTTCGAAAGGGGTGTACAATTCAGGTGCGCTCAACTCAATGGTGTGCAGAAGCTCGTGGCCAAACACGACCATGTGGGGCTCGCTCGCGTTCACATTGATGTAGATGGTGAACGGGTCGACGTTTCTGATGAGACCCTCAGGAGCTTCAAGGCCATTCAGAGCCTCGAACAGGACAACCTTTTTCCCGAAGGCTGCGCCAATTCCGCTGAGATGTCGGCCTGCTTCTGTGCCAGAGCTAATTCGGATACCTCCTGCCGGGACAGGTTTTCCAAGTGCTTGGGCAACTCCAGCCCTAACTCGTTCGAGTTCTCCACTTGCGCCGCCCACATCTTTAGGTCCAGCAGCCCTACGTGCATCATTATCCTCCTTCGTAGTGAACCTCGTCTCGCCGCTCTCGACCCCCTTCACCTTCATCGCCTCGCCGGCGCGCACCACGAGCGAGCGCAGCTCGGCCTCGGAGAGCTTCAGGTCGAAGCCCAGGCGCCGCAGCGCCGCTTTGAAAAGCTCCACGAAGCGGTCCCAGAGCGGACTCTTGCCGTCGGTCCTCGCCAGTTCGACGATGTACTCCTCGGCCGCCTCAAGCTTTCCCTCGCGGCTCTTGGTCTCGATCCCTTTCTCCTGCGCGAACTCCCTGACCCCCGAGCCCAGATCCCCCCAGGCTTTCGACAGAAGGGAGTCGAGGTCGGCACGAGAGAGCACGGCGCGCAAGCCTGCATGGCGCAGCTCGTGCTTTAAGAGCACCTCCTCGGCCTCGGCGAGCGAGGTGAGGTTCTCAGCGTTCAGGTAGATCGACCCCCGGTGGAAAACGCCGTTGAACTTGACCTGCGTGGAGAGTCCCGGGACCTCCGAGGCGGTGGCGACCACGACGACCGGGACCTTCAGACCCTTGATGATCGGGGCGAGGTGGCTCTGAACCTCGGAGGCGGGGAGGCCAGTGCCCTTGGCGCGGTTGAACTTCTCCACGATCTCCACATCCTCGTCGGAGAAAATCACGTAGTTGAAGTTTCCGTCGCCCTTGCTGCGGCTGGACCCATCAAGGTACTTGATGCCTCGGATGCCGAGGGAGTGGAGGAACTCAGAGGCGGCCTTATCACCCAGACCGTCACGGAAAGCGATGTCCCGGTAGACTTCTTTACCTGATCGGTTGGTGTAATCATCGCCTGAGTAAACCGCTTGGTTTTTCGCCAGCTCCATCTTCGCGTCAGCGAGGGTGTCTTTGTCGGTGCCGACCTGGACCCCGTCTGCGTCGACGATCCGGTAGAACTCACCACCCGCCACACCTTTTACTGTCTTGATGCTGAGGGTCTTGCCGGGGAGCGCGTTGTCCGCGCGCCATGCTTCCAGGGCAGCCTTCACCACCTCGCTCTGCTCACTCAGCGGCTTATCCCAAAGCAGGTACTCTTCTTCCTTGGGTGCTAGTTCTACTTGGTAGAGTCGGCCTTTCATGCTGAAGACCTTCTCAAACTCCTCAGTCAGGTAGTCGTTCAGGTTTTCCGCATGTTTTGGCGCTGTGACTTCGCCCCGCTCAGACTCCAGCATGTACGCGATGACTTTACGGGTAAACCCGGGCTGGCTCTGGAGATGCTCGTAAAACTTCGTGGTTTGGTCATCGTCGTTGGACTCTGCGGCATCCAGTTCGGCGGCGATGAACTCTTTGACCCCTGCAGGGTTCGCAGGAGTCCCAGCCTCAACCACGTTAGTCATGAATCTTTCGGACGCCTCCGCCGAGGACTCCCCGCCCTTGTTCCTCGACAAAACTTTTTTGTACCACTCAGCTACTTTCTTGCTCTCTGCAAAATACAAGCCATAGCCGTAAGCCTGCGCCCCCTCGCCCGTACCAATCTTGGCAGTGGTGAACTTGGTGTGGTCGTGGGGGGAACCGTGCCACGCAGCGGCGAACCTCGGACTCTCGACCCCCAGGTGCTCCTGCATCACCCCTTTGATCTGGGCGCGCTCCTCGACCGTCGTCGGCTCCTTGCCGTCCACCCAGTCTCCGATCCGGCCGTCCTTGACGTGGGCGACCCCCAGGATCTCCTTGCTCTTCGCGTCGGCCAGGGCGATCTTGTCCCCCACCCGCTTGATCATCAGGTTCGGGTTGTCGGTGTAGGCCTGCCGGGTCTCGCCGTCGGCGATGGGGGTGGGGCCTTGGGGGGCGGCTTGGGCGGCGGACTTCTCGTCCCGAAGTCTCCGCAGCGCGGGGTAGTCTTTCAGGACCGTATCAGGTATGGGGAGTCCATCTTCGACTGCTGCCTTGGTCGCCTCGTAGTGGGCTTGGTTGATCTCGGTCTGCGAATAGGTGTCGGGGTCTTCGGCCATCGCCTCGTAGGTGGACAGGAGCTCTTCGTAGCGGACTGCAGGGTCCACGACAGGCTCCGTCTTCTTCTCCACCCTCCACTCCCGCCGGCGCACTGCGCCCCCTTGGGTCTTGTCCAGCCTCTCTCCCTGCGTGAGGGTGTAGCCCATATCGTCCAGAAGCGCTGCGACCTCGGCGTCCGGGGTCTTACCCTCTTTCACCACGACCCGACCGGCTTTCAGCCAGTCCTGCGCCCGCTTCTCGGCGACGTTCTCCACCGGAGGTGCTGGGGTCGCCACACCAGGCATGGCTCCTTCCTGCACGGTGACCGGCTCGGTCGGCGTCTCAACCTTCAGCGACTCCAGGACCTTCTTCTCCTGGACCTCAAGCGGGTTCAGCTCGCCTCCCGAGGCGACCGACTCGGCCAGGCTCTCAACGATCTCGGCCCGGGTCGTCTCCGGTGTCGCAGGTTTCTCAGGCTCGGGGAGGATCGCCTCGCCGGCGTCCAGCTTGTCCAGAGTAGCCGCCTGCATGGTGGTCGCCGCCTCAGGGTCGTCGGCGTGGACTTGCGCCGCCAGCGCCTCGACCTCCGCTTTCTGCACCTCGGGTGCCGCGGTCTCCAGAGCCTTCAAGTCTTCCTTGACCTTGCCCACCCCTGCGGCCTTGGCCGCCAGGTTGAAAGCTGCCGAGGTGCCGCCCCCCATGACGCCGCCGGTAAGGGCGCCCAGGGCTGCCGACTTGGCTACACCCTCGCCTGCGGGCTTGCCGGTGGCGAGGTTCTGCGCCGCGGCCTCTTGGGCGGACTGGCCAGCCTCCTCGGCCGCCTCGACGGCGAAGCCCCCGCCCGCACCCTTGACGATGTTCTTCCGGGTGAGCCTCTCCGCACCTCCTGCTGCGGCCACGTCGATATCCACGATGCCCAGGCGCTTGCCCAGCTTGCTCCCGGCGAACTTACCACCTGCGGCGCCTATGGCGCTCGTGGCTACCCCGCTGCCTGCCGAGAGCAGCGCCTGCCGGCCTGTGATCGTCCCTGTCGGGCTCTCCTGCCTAACCTGCTCGGCGGTGGACCCTGCGGAGACCACCCCCTCTCCCGCAGCCGCTGCGGCAAGGGTCGGGACCCCGGCTTTTATCAGACCCCGCGCCACCCCTGCGCCACCCAGCATGGACGGCGCCGACTCGATGACGGTGTGGGCGATGGTGGACGGGTTGCGCAGTGAAGCGCGCACGGTCGGCATGAAACCCTCGGCTGCCACCACCTCGGCGTTGGCCTCCTGCTGCTCGGGGGAGTAGAGGGTGTCCAGATACTCCTTGGCCTGTTTCGGCCTGAAGCCCACCGCCTCCGCAGCCTTGCCTGCGTAACCACCCGTCACGATGTCGGCCACGCCGACCGCCGCCTCAGGGAGTGCGATGGCTCCTTTGGTCGCGGAGATCAGGGGGTCGGCGACGAAGCGGCGCAGCCGGGAGGGGGGCGCGGCAGGCGCAGCTTCAGGTCCGGTATATGGGGTCAGCTTGGGGGCTGCGAGTTCTTCACCTTCGTATGGAGTCAGGGCCACGGCCTCTCCTTTTATTGAACGAATTTCTTACCCTGTACGTCTTTGTAGATCGGCTTGCCCTCAGGGGTGAAGGTGCCGGTCGGGGTGTAGCCTGCCGGTGCCGTCGGGTCGTAGACTTCACCCTGGGCGTTCACCATCCCCGCCTTCTGCCCGCGCAGGAGACCAAAGAGCCTGGGCTTCTTCTCTTTCTGCGGAGTCCGGTAACCGGCGCGCATGGCTGTCGAGACCTCGCTGGCAAGAAGACCCACGGAAGGTGCCACAGCTTCGGCCAGGGCGGCGTCGGCCTTGACTATGGGGGAATTATTCTTCGCCTCCAGTTCGCGCTGGCGCTGCTCGTTCACAAGCGCCTGCTTCTCCAGGGTCAAGTCGGTGCCGACCTTCGCCTCGGCCGCCGTACCCATCTGCCGGTAGTAGCCGGTCAGCCCCTTCTTGGCGTCGATGTCGGCCTGGGTCGCCTCGGGGTAGAACTCGTTCACCAGTTCCTGATTCTTGGCATCAAGCGCCGACTTCCGAAGCGCAGCCCCCTGCGTAGCCACCTCCCCTGGGAGGAGGGCGGTAGTCCTGCGATCCGTCGTCCGGTAGTGACCGGTCAGGGTGTCGGCGTTCTGCTGGCTCACGGCGTTGGTCCGCAGGTTGTTCTCCTCGGTCTCACCCTGCTGCCGGAGCGCCAGTTGCGCCGCAGCCATCTTGAAGCCGAAAGGTCGGCTGTTGATCTTGGCCGCGACCTGGTCGTCCTCCCACTCCTCCTGCGTGCCGGTGTAGCCTACGTCCCCTGCACGCTTGCGGAAAGAGGGGGCTGCCTCGAACTGCGCGGGGCCTGTGGCTCCCACGCCGTCGTAAGCCTGACTCCCCGGGATGTAGTACCTCGTCCCACCCGACTCGATGTAGCCGCGCTCCGGTGCCTGAGCCTCCGGCGTTTCCGTAGAGAAGGTCACCGTGGGGGTGGTCATCGGTACGGGGCGCCCTGCCGGAGCCACGACGGCTCGACGCGCTGAAGGACGTGGAGCCTGAGGGGTAGCAGGGGCGGAGGCCCTGTCCCTGGCCAAGATGTCACGCTCCAAGTGCGCAGGGAAATCGGGTCTTGCGGGCGGAGCCGCGACGGGTGTAACCGGAGCCACACCTTGGGGCTGGTAGCGCCTCACGTTTGCCGCAGGGAAGGCGGCGTTGCGCTCCGCGAAGGTGGTGGTCGGGGTGAACGCCTTGCCGACGGCGTTATAGCCCCGCACCCCGACGTTGGCAATCGAGTTGATTGCAGCCTTCGGCAATGCGAGAACGCCCGACAGGCCGCTTGCAGCCCCCAACTTGTACGGGTCGGTCTCGAAATAGGTCTTGGGGTTGAATCTGGCGGTCTCAGCCATGGTGTCCTCCAGAAGCCACGAGACGCGGTTTGCACTCGGCTATCGCTTGCTCGCAGGCTAGTATGTCTCTTTGCAGACTTCTTATCTCCCGCTGGACCACGTCTGCGGGCAGCCGAGGATTCGGCCCGGTTTCTAGCTGAGCGATTCGCGCCTGGACCAAACCTATCCGGTCTCTATATGCTCGGGCGGCGTCTGCTGTTCCAGCTGTGGGGAGCGACATCTTTAAGCCCCCGCAGTGTTGACGGTGATGTTCGCTGCGGCGGTCGCCATGGACGCGGTGGCCTGCGCCGCTGCCTTGGCCGCCTCGATGCGGTTCTTGGCGTTGGAGTCCAGGATCTCCATGTTCGCCCTGGCGGTGTCCAGGAAGTTGCCGACCCGGGCTTTGAAGTCGTCGATCCTGTTCTTCACCTCGTCCAGCGCGATCTGGGCGTTGACCTTGTCCACCTCCAGGTCGAAGCCCGCCTCCTTGATCCTGATCTCATTGGTGACCCGGTGCTTGTCCAGCTCGGTGTTGACCTTGGCCGTGTACTCGGCGATCCGCGCGGAAGCCTCTGCCACCTCCGCCGCCACCTCCGCCTTGTACTTGTCGACCAGGGCCGCGACCTGAGCCTGGTAGACCTGCACCGTGACCCCCAGGTAGCGAGTGTTGAAGTCGACGTCGGCGTTATGCGCCGCGACCTGCTGCTGCGCGGAAAACTGCCAGTTGCTCTTGGCCCAGTCGAAGATGGTGGTGATCAGGTCCCGCGCGGTCTGCGACATGTCGAACTGGAACTTCTGCTGGGCGTCCAGCTTGAGTGCCGAGGTCATGGAGTTGGGGTAAGTGAAGCCCGCGGCGCCGGTGGTCGCGTCGGCGGCCGAGTAGAGATCGCGCAGCACCTGGGCGCGCCGCTCGTAGTCCCTGGCGTAGAGAGCCACCTGCATCTTGGAGGTCTCGACGGTGAGCTTGGTCACCACCACGTCGATGTCGTCCGACCCCAGGATGGTGTCGGTGAAAGCCGAAAGCTTCCCCTTCAGGTTGGTCCAGAAGGTTTCGCTCCACATCGCCGTGGTGGCACCGGAGAGGGTGGGGGCGGCCGGCAGACTGGGGGCGAGGGCGTCGAAGGTCGCTGCGGACAAGGTCGGGAGGGTCGGGACGACAAGCGAAGGCTTGGTGCCGTCGGCTGTGGCCACTGCGGCGATGCTCAGGTTGGCCACGGCACTCAGGGTGGTCATGGTCCAGGTGGTGGCCTGGTCGGTGAGCCGTGCGATAGCTGCGTCGGCAGCATCTTGGAGATGGTCCACGTAAGCATTCATGATGTCGACTTGCGCTGAAGCGTTGTACGTGGTCATCGCTCACCCCCTGAAAATGATTGGCGAGAAGCTTACCTTAACCGGCGCAAAGACGCAAGGTTTTCCTTGACTTTCTCGCCGAATCGGTTTAAGGCTTCGCGCCGCGCTCCGCAGCCGCAGTCGTGCCCGGTCAGGTCGGTGTAGGCATGAGCGAGATTGTCAAACCCCGCCCGCTCAAGCAACAGAGCTACCTTGTCCCCCAGCCCGTCAGTTTCGTCAGCGTCGAAGGGCGTGCCGGTGATGTGTCGGCCTTGCTGATCCCTCATCAATCTTTAACCTCGAAACTGCGGATGTCGAACACGTTAGCGAACATGCCAGGAAATGCCAGAACCGAAAAGTTGTTGCCCGTCGCAGCGTTGAGGTGTGAAAAAAAGCAGCCATAGCCTGTGTCGTAGAACTGACCGTTAATGTAGTACCCGGTGAACCGCGCTTGTGCATCATAGTTCCCTTTGATGCGATAGCGTCCATCGGCCGAGACGTAAGTCAGCACGGGGGCTGTGGTGGAGTCGACCAGGGCGCCTGATGCGTCAAACGTGTCCCAGTAGGGCCACTGAGGATGTGTCCGGATCGACGGGCGGGAACAGAAGGGTACGATGGTCCAGCCTGGTTCGCTCGGCTCCGTGTCCTGGCACCCCTGCGTGCAGAGTGTCAAGGTGATGTGCGGTGCTGCGAAGGTCGCAGAAACCGAGGCGCCTGCCGAGTCCTGCACGGTTACCCCGGCGCCGGTGCAGTAGCACCCCGAGCTGCCGCTTATGAACAGCTTCCAGTAACTGGCGTAGCTCAGGCTGCTGACCGAGATGCCGCTGGTCTTCCCGGTGATGGTCGCGGTGTAAGACTTGCTCCCGCCGGTTACCCGGTACGAGTTGTAGCCGTCGGGCACGATAGCCAGGGTGCTGACCGGTGTACAGACAGGCACGCCGCAGGCGGACACCGCTATGCTTGCCGTCTTGGCCGGGGAGCTGGAGTCCTTGACGACGAAAGCGCTGGAGGGTGCCGAGTCGCAGAACCCGCTCACCACAGGAACAGTCACGGACTTGGCCTGCGTCCAACTGCCGAGGAGACTGGATAGCCCCGACGGAGTCCCGGTGAGGCCTCCGGCGACCAGCAGCATGTAGGGCGGTTTCCCCCCAGCCCAGGACA
>Ga0209518_1004658_pt1 | contig 10847 bp, 7 predicted proteins | sample RifGroB1_FD_183993 | JGI IMG/M metagenome (GOLD analysis project Ga0209518, IMG submission 183993) | Groundwater microbial communities from Rifle, Colorado, USA - Groundwater B1 (SPAdes) (version 2) | ecosystem: Environmental > Aquatic > Deep subsurface > Groundwater | place: Rifle, Colorado... | reverse complement strand
AAAAATATGAACGGATTAAATAGAGATACAAGTCCTGATTTGGAACTGGTAAAAACAGCTCTAGATAAAATCAGAGACGAGCAGGTTCTAAAAAACGCCCGAACCGGTAAAGCGGAAGCGACAGATCCTGTTGTGTTTACGCAAGATGTAGCCACTAACGCCGCCGTTGTTTCTACAACGCAAGGCGGAGGCGGATACTTTGCCAAGACGACCGATGATTTGGCGACAAGGAAAACTTCCGCGCTCAAATCACCAGCCCCGAAGACGACTATTATCGCCGAGTTCAACGATGGCGTTGAGATTGCCAGAACTTTTATGGACGACCACCAGCATTCGTCTGTTGCAAAAGCGATAAGAGCAAGAACTGGAGCCTGGATGGCTTCAAGAGACAGGAACGCTTTCAATGTCTGGGCGAATGGCTTCGGAACGACTGACACCATTGACGGTGTAGACTTGTTTTCCGCTTCGCACATTAACGATAATGGCGATACGGTGGACAATTTGGAATCGGGAGCATTGACCGATACCACTCTTAACACTTCAATTGTTACCTTGAGAAATCAACTTAACCAATCGGGTGTTAAAGTCGGATATGAGCCGGATTTCTTGCTCACTTCCAACTCCGGACACAAGAATGCGATGACAGTTGCAAAATCGGTGCTTCGCTCTGGAACTGGCAACAACGACTTGAACTATTACTCGGAACTCTTTCCTGGAATGAAAGTCGTGTACAACCAATTCTTAGACGACACTTCAACGACCGCTTACTTTATCGGCGCGCAAGGACACGGTGTAACCCGATTTGTCAGAGAAGACTTGTGGACGAAACTTGTCGGATGGGAAACCCAAAAGAACAATGTTTACATCTACAAGATGGGCGCGAGAGAAGAAGTGGATGCGATAGAATACAGTGGCACACTGGGAAGTACTGGTGCCTAGACATAAGTAAAAAAATATGGTGAAATTAAGTAAAATTTGTGCAGAATGCGGAACAACTTTTTTTAAAAAAAGATTTTGTTCCATTAAAAACTGGAATGATAGAACTAGATATTGTTCTCGTGAATGTTCCAATAAACACACACTTCTTAATGGTTCTAAACAGCCAACTTCTGAACAAAGAGCAAGGGGTGAAAGAAACCATATGTGGAAGGGAGGACAAATTAAAAAAGAATGTTCAATTTGCAACAAATTTTACTTAGTTGACCCATATCGCGATAAACAAACAAGATTTTGTTCAAGAAAATGTTTTATTTTTTACCAAAAAACTCCTATGGGGCGTCTTGCTAAAAGTGAGGCTATCCGTAATGGAATTAACGCAGAATTTTATCGTTTAACAATAACATTCGCAAAGTTTAAAAATTTACTTCGCAGGTGTTCACGATATAATATGTGGAGAATGAAAATATTTACGAGAGATGATTTTACTTGCCAAGAATGCGGAAAAAGAGGAGGTAAAATCCACGCTGACCACATAAAACCATTCATATCCATTATTTTGGAGAAAAAAATTAGAACATACGAACAAGCTCTTGAAACCAGAGAATTATGGGATATAGAAAATGGAAGGACAATGTGTCTTTCTTGCCACTATAAAACAGATACTTTTGGGTCGAAAGTTCATCGCGTATTATTAACAATAGTAAAACAAAAAACTTATGTTTAAAGAAATAATCAAAGGAGTAATAACGATAGTAGTATCAGTTGTTATCTCTGTTTTTTTGGTTGGTAATAATCAACCAAAGCAGATAGAACTTAGAGGAACGACCAACTATGACACCATTGATGTGTCTGATGGGTATCAGGTGGATGGAACGACTATCATCAATGGAGATGGTTCACAAACCTTTACCGCAACCACTACTATTGCAAAATCACCGGACGGCTTCGTTGCTTGGGACGACTTTACCGTCGCTACAGGCACAGCCAAAATGGTTTATACCAATCCGAGCAATGATATGGTGTGCGATGGCAGATCAGCCTATGTGCAAGCAATTGGAACAACTTTTGCTCCCTCGCTTGTATTTGCTATCGGCACTTCCACTTCAGCAACTGGTTATTCAACCAACTTGATAGCTTCAACCACAATGGCTACCACGACTAATTACTTCGCGGCGACAACTTTTGTTACGCCGTTCAGATTAAAGAGTGGGGAGTCAATCGTTGGGTCATTGAGCGACATAGATAATTCAGCGGCTTCTTCAACTTATTATTCCAACTGGAATATACAGTTCGGAGTGCATTGCTGGACGATAGGGCTTTAGCCTTTACTCACCGGATAAATACTTGTGATATTTATCCGGTGCGATAAGGGCTAAACATTAAAAGTTAAATTAAAAAAAATGAAATTAAAAATAATACTAGGAGTAGTGATAGTGATATTTGCCGGAGTTTTGTTTGGCGGGGCATTAAACAAAAAAGAAGTTGTAAAAACAAAAAACTTCGGTTCAGTAAACAACGCAATTACATTTTTCTCTGCCACGACTACTAACGCCACCAGCACGACTGCCAGTATCAATGCTTACATACAAGGTGCGAAACGAGCGACACTTTACTTCTCAAGAGGAGATACGACTGGCACAGGAAACTCTGGCTCAACTTCATTCTCAGTGGAAGTATCAAGAACAAACTCAACATCGGACGCCGACTGGATTGACTATAATAAGCTCATTGACAATGTAACAAACACTAATTCGCAAACATTAACCAGAGTTGGCTCAGCTTCACTTTCCGGCACTTCAACCAAAATGTATTCACTGGATTTGGAAAATGACAATTTATCTTTTATCAGATGTATTTCCGTGGAAACAACTGACGGCAATGCGAGCTGTCGTTTAGAAACGGAATTTTAAAAAAATGAATACTGTCGGAGGATTAAAAGACGGAATATCCGGAATGCTTCAAGGACTGGACTTGAATAATGTTACCGGACTTTACAAAGCCCTTGAAAGAGCGGCGAGGACTTTAATGACCAAAGCCGATGTGCCTGAAGCTTCCGCTAAACAGGCTATAACTTTATATAACGGAGTTTACGATTATACAGCTCCGACAAATATATTCGGCGGTTCATTGACCGATTTCAGACCGCAAGGAATAGCGAGAAACGCCAATGATTATGTGTATAAGCAAGGGGTGGAACAATTTGACCGCACAAAAGCTCTACTTCCGAATGGATATGCTCTCACTTTTGAAACAAATAAAGGTGTGGGAATTGTCCGTGTCGCTTCGCCTAAACCGACAGCCAAAACGACGCTGGATAAAATGCAGGAAACTACCGACTGGACGGCGGGAGGTTCGGCTTCAGGACTAGCCAAAGATGAAACAGTATATTACGAATCGCCGTCTTCTTTAAGATTTACTCTTACCGGCTCATCAACCGGAACTCTAACCAAAACCATCAACCAAATTGACATAAGCGATTACGAGGATGTTTGTGTGGGCTTCCTAGCCATAAGAACACCATCAACGGATAATCTTACAAACATATCTGTCCGTGTTGGTTCATCGGATGCTAATTATGACGAAGTAACCGAAACGGAAGGATTTTTAGGGGCTTGGGTTGTTGGCGAATGGTTGCTCGTGGCTTTTGATTTTTCGGGGGCGACTTCAACCGGAACACCGGATTGGAACGCCATTGATTATGTGCAAGTCCGTGTGGCTCATACCGGAACAATAACCAATTTTTACGTTGGCGGATTTTTCCTCTCTCTTCCCTCTCCGCACGAACTTCACTATCAAACGGCGGCGATATTCTTGAGAAGCGGGGCGTTGGCAAAGACGATTACAGATGATACAGATGAAATAGTGCTCAATGACGCATCATATCTTCTCTATGAACACGAATGCGCTGTAACCATCGCCGAGCAAGCCAGCGGGGGAAACTTGGACGGAGTGGCTTTGGGGTATAAAAATAAGTTAACCAATGAACTCTATCCGAATTATGAAGCGGATAATCCATCAGCTGAAATACGAAGTATTGGAAGCTATTTATAATATGATTTCAAATTTTAATTTCAAAATAATAGACCAGTTTCTCGGATACAATTCCGAAAGGGACAAGACAAACATTGACTCTCGTTATCTCGTGCGAGGCTCAAAAAATGTCTATAAAAAAGAAACCGGAACAATAAGCGTAAGACCCGGACTTAAAAGACGGGGTTCGGCTGATACAACTTCCGAAGGAGTAAAATCTTCCTATGAATGGGAAGCGTCTAATGGAGTAACCAAACCCTTGAGGGTTGCAAATTCTAAATTTCAAGTGGAGTCGGATATCGTAACTTCGGGGACTTATGTTTGGTATGACTTGATGTCTTCTTTGACCAATACTCGTTTCGTGTTTGATACTTGGTGGGATAACACGCTTAAAAAAGATGTTCTGCTTTATGTTATAGGAGATGATAATCTTTATCGCTGGGAGGGTGGAATTGCCAAACTATCATCAACTACATCCAATACGATTGTTTTAGACAGAACGGTGGCTTCTTCGGGAATGTCCACCGCTTCGGGAACTGTGATAATCAACGGGACGGATTACGCTTATACTGGTTCGTCCGCTTCCACTTTGACCGGTGTAACTCCTGATCCGACAGGCGAGGCGGCCGACAGTGTGATAGTTTCCAAGCCGATTACCAACGCCAACTCTCCCGCCGCTGATTATGAAAATGATTTTTTGAAAGTGATAAATAATCAAGTTTTTATCGGTTCGTATTCTTCAAGACTTGTTTATATTTCCGAAGATGACGATTATCTTGATTATACCGTGCCTGCAACAAGAGCGCCTGGCGACCCAGAGCAGATTTTCTTGGATAACTTAGCCAGAGGCATTGGCGTAATAAACGGCGAGGCTCATATCTCCGCAGGGTATTCGGATTGGTATAAGGTGCGTTTCAATCAGATCACCGTATCCACAACCTTAACCGAGCAAACCATCGTGGATAAATTGGAACTTTCAGGACAAGAAGCGGCGATGGGACACGAATATATTTCTAACATCGGAGGGAATATAGTTTATCTTTCACGAGGCAACGAACTTAAACTTTTGGGAACTTTTACCAACCAGCAACAAACAAAACCGGCGACTCTTTCACTTCCAATTAAAGGTGAACTGGCTAATGAAACTTTTACGCCCGTTGCAGGGACAACATCAGACGGCGAAGTGCGAGCGATAGGCGGACGAGTATATTTGACTTCCGTTTCCGGTGGAACGACTTACATCCACGAAACCAGAGAGAGCTTGGATGAAAGCGGACAGGTGGTCGCCGAGAGATTTTGGCAACCTCCGCAGATATGGGGTATATCTAGGGTGTCCTTAATCAGTGGGACGGAATTCGGACATTCAATCGCCAATCCGCAGATTTATCAATTATGGGACACCGAACAATGGAAAGACGACTCCCCTGCCGATGAAGACTTGCCTTATGACTCCATAATGCGAATGGCTTATATCAACGCCGAAAACAGGGCTTCGTTGCTTTCTTTGGATATGATTTACGCAGAGGGTTATATGTCGCAAGGAACACCGCTGAAAGCCAGATTTTACGCTGATTATCAAGGTTCAACTTCTTTGCAAGAACTGGAACTTAACAAAGTTTCTATTCTTCAAAAGTTAGCTAAATTTTTTACAGGATTTTCTTCACCAGGAGTGGGCGACTCTTCTCTTGGGGACAATCCTTTAGGCGAGGGGCTGACTGAAGACGAATTAAGCCAAGAGCAACTGCCAAAATTCCGAAGGATTAAAGACATAACAGCAGTAGACTGCTTTGAATATTCGCTTGAATTTTATACGGACGAAGTAAATTCAAGATGGGAAATTTTAGCATTAGGAACGAACGCCGTAAAAAATATAAGACAAGCAACTTTTATAAAATAATGATATAATTAAATCAATGAAAATACTTTTAACAATCCTAGCATTCTTCGCTTCAACATCTCTTGTGTTTGGGGCGACAAATCTTTGGCAATTTTATGACGAGCAAGGACTTCTCTTGCCCTCGTTTGAATATCGCAAAGATTTTTACGAACAAATTTTAAACGATGATGTGTATAAAGGAACAGCGGAGCAAAATGATTTATATCTCCAATATCTGCAAGAAAATGAATTTGTAAAAAGCCCGAAACAGGAAGAAATTAAACTCGGAGCTTTCAATCCCGCCGGTGGAACAACTTATAGACTGCAAACCAGCATAGGCACGACTGACACAACAGTTAAACTTTCTTCTTTCAAAAATCGTTCTTCAATAGCTTTGACGATGACTTTGCTTAATACGGATATAGGATATGGCACGCTTTCGCCTCAAACTTCCCGGTCAGAATTTGTGTCTTTTTCCGGCATAACTCAAAATGCCGACGGCACGGCGACACTAACCGGAGTATCAAGAGGTCTTTCCGATATTTCGCCTTTTACCGCAAGCACGACATTAAGACAATCTCATCCCGGACAATCCGTGTTTATCCTCTCTGATTCTCCCCAGCTTTTTGAGGAATATGCCAAAAGAAGAAACGACGAAAGCATAACCGGCTTATGGAATTTTAACTCTTATCTTCCGACTTCTTCCATAACGGCGACAACAACGGCTCAACTCGCCACAAAGGGTTATGTGGATAATGTAACCAATGCCGGAGCCGCCACTTCTACCGAAACCAACGGAGGCATCGTGGAACTCGGCACACTCGCCGAGCAAGCGGACAGTTATAACGGCGGAGCAACCAAGCCCACCGTCCTTCAAACTAAAAACTCCACTTCCACTTGCCAAGTTGTCGGCTCCTACAACCTTGTCGCTTCTTCCACGACTGGGAAATTGGATAAAAATTGTTTAGACCAGACTGCGAATTATACACTGACGGGAGTTAATACTTTAAGTGGAGGATATTTAGCAACAGCTTCAAGTACCCACAGTGCCACTACAACCATTACGGCAAGTTCGGCGACAAATAATGCTCTCGTTCTTAATGGAATAAATTACGCATTTCCTTCAACACAAAGTGCAAGCTCTACTGCTCTAATGACAAATGGTTCGGGTTCTCTTTCGTGGAATACATCTCAAACAGGAGCCATAAGCACCTCAACGACAGTTGCCTTACCGACAACACAGGGTGCTACAGCTGGAGCAACAGTCTATTGTGTTTCTCCAAAGGTTGTTTCTGGTGGAGGATATACTGGTATCGATCCCGTATCATCTTTGGGTGCAAATTGGCACGAAGTAAAGCAAAGTTATCCATCTGCAACAAATTCTTGGAATGTGACTGTTCAGTGTACTGTTGTGTCAAATGGTGGTGGATCCTGTAACGCTGGTACATTAACAGTTTATGCAATATGTGTTAACCCATAAACAAAATGCCAATCCTAGAACCATTACAAACTATACAAGGAATAACATCAGCCATAAGGCAAGACGAAAAGTTGAGATACGACCCCAGCCTTATTAAGACTTGGCAATCTCTCGGCGGGGCATTAACCAACAACTCAATTCCTCTTCCTTACAAAGAAGACATCCCCGCTGGATATACCAAGACTTCGGAAGGCGTGTATCAGCCGACTGTAATTACTTCCGCTAAGATTATTGAGGACAAAATCCCCGACTTAAAAAGCAAAGTTAAAGATATGTCCGAAACCGGAACTTATACGGATAATCAAGGAATAACAAGAACAGCCGACGGCGTTCCGGTCCAAGAAAAAAATGAAGATGAAACCTATCTTAAAAATCTTGCCGATTTTAACCGAAAATTCGGCAGACAAACCAACGACACCACAGGCATAAAAAAAGTGGCTGGCGGGGGCATAGACACTTCGGGGGTTTATGACGAGCAAGGAAATGTAATCGGAGGCACAAGGCAACCCACTCCGCAGGAAGAAGAATTGGATGCGATTTATAATCAACGGCAGAACTTGATTGACCAAATGAAAGCGACACTAGATGCTCAAACCAAACGGCAGATAGACAGCATTGAAGCTCAATTAGCCATAAGAAAGCAACAGCAAACTGAAATAGACCGAAGACAAAAAGAAGGTATCCAGCAATCTCTTTTAATGGGCGGTTCTTCCCGATACGCTCAATTATCTTCCGCCGGCATTATAGCCACCAAAGACAACGCCTCGCTTATGAACATCGCCCAACTGGATGCCCAAGAAAAAGAATTGATAAACGCCGCCTTAGCCGCCCAAGAAAGCGGAGACTATAAATTGCTAGAAAAAAAACTTGATTTAGCCGAAACAAAAAGAAAAGAAAAAACAGCGGAAACCGAAAAATTAAGCAAGGCGATAGCGGAGGAGAATAAGAGGTTGAAAGAGGAAAAAGAAAAACTGGACGAAGCTCAAAGAATGCAAGCTATTGGCGATTTTGTTTCCGATTCCTTATATTCGGGAATTACGGACATAAATGAGATATATAGGCAAGCGAGAATTTCGGGAATGGCGATAAATACAGAAGAAATCAATAAAGCATTAAAAAATCTTTATGTAGAAAAAAAAGAAGAAAAACCAGAAAATCTTTTGGAAAATTTGAGTATTGATTTTAGAGATTTTGATTATCTTTCTAATTTGCCAAATAGGGGGGGGTTGCCGGAATCAATTAAAACCCCAATTCAATATATTAAATATAAAAAACAACTGGAACAAGACATAAAAAATAATGCCAAACAACCGACACCCAGAGGAACACCGACAGAAATTGACATATCTGATTTAAGTCAAATTGACAAACTTCCGGTTTCTGATTTAACCAAAGCGGCGATTGGAGGATTCATTAAAATCAAGGAATTAACCCCATCAGATAAGTCAAAAGTTGCCTCGGAATTGTTTAAAATAGGTTTTAACCCTAACCAATATGTAATTAAAAAACTTGAAGGACTTGTTGCGATGTATGCCAATATGCCAGAAACACAAAGAGGATTATTTGAGGGATTCTTGAAGCCTTGGGCGAAACATACAGACAAAACAGTAGCAACTTTTGAATCTGCCAAAGCAGTGCTAACACGGGAGATAGCGAGATTGAATGATGTCGGAGTGCTTTCGGACCAAGATGTCGCCACTTATAATTCCGCTATGCCATCAAGAATGGATTCTGATATTGCGATAGTTCTGGGCAAAATATCAGGTTTAGCTCAAACGATTACGGGACAATCTGCCAATGAAAACGCAGGTAAAATAATTGAATTGGAAGATGGACGAGAAGCCATTGTTGGATTTGATGGAGAAACATTATTAGACCCCCAAACGGGAAAAGAAATACAATGAAACTATCAGAATTAAAACCAGAGCAATACAAAATTAAAGAAGGCTTAAAAGAAGAAAACAATTTTTATGGCGCCAATATTCCTGTAATTGGAAAGGTGATTGGAGGATTATCTAATGTTGGTATTGGAATAGGAACAGAAGTAGGTAAAACAGGATTAGGATTATCTCAACTGGCATTAAAAGCGGCCAGTAAAGTAACCGGTTCAGAATTTCTTGGCGAGGCGGCGGAACAAACAAAAGAGTTAAGCCAAAAATTATATAAAAAACCGTTTGAAAAAGAATTAAAAACAACCACCGGTAAAGCAGGACAACTCACTGGAATAGCGGCAACTTTTATGGCGCCTTCTTCAAAAATAGTTTCTGGGCAAAAAATACTTTCAGCTTTAACGAAACCCTTGTCCGGAGGAAGTAGATTAGCTCAATTTGGGACAAAAGTTGTTTCTAGGGCAATACCGGAAGCAATTTCTGATTTTGCGGTAGAATTAACGAGAACAGGCGGTGATGTTGGAAAAGCCAAGTTTGCCGGAATAACTGGTGGTATTGCTTCGGGTGTTCTAACTAGCATTGGGTCAGCGGCAAGGGCAACTTTTTGGCCGGAATTAAAGGATTCCACGACAAGAGCTTTGGGTGTGCAAGGCAAAACGACAGGAGGCAGAATATTACCACAAGTTGAAAAAAAGGTAGCCGGTTTAGGTGTAATTAAAAAGTATTCTCCAATCATAAAAGTAACAGACGATTTGGGCAACGAAAAAGCATTTAATCCCAACAAGGCTACTTTCCACGAAACTTTACAGGCTTGGAATCAAACAAGAAAACAGATTTATAACAGTTATTCAGAAATTTCTGCTTCATTGGGCGATGATGTTGCCGTGGATATATCAACCATAGCGGATGATTTAAGCAACATTGTTAATTCTCCAAGAACTTCAACTTACCAAAATGCCGCTCAAAGTATTTTAAATGATTTGAATAAAAATTTCGGCAATATAACGAAAGGAGAATTTGATGGAACATTCAAAAAAATAAAACCAAAAGACTTAGAAACATTTTTATCTGATTTATATAATGAGGCCGCCCCCAACTTTGCTGGGCGTTCCGATAAAGCCCACGGAGAAATAGCGGCGGCAACCGCAAGTAAAATAAGGCAATTTCTTGATAATGTTATTGAACAATCTTCCGGCCCCCAATATGGACAATTAAAAGGCGAGTATTCCGCATTAAAATCCATTGAACAGGATTTGGTGAGAAGATTTCAGCAAGAAGCCAGACGGCTTGGTGGTGGACTTACTGATTATGCAAATTTATTTTCATCAGGAGATATTATTGCCGGTATAATGACAGGACAACCCGCTTTAATCGCCAAAGGAACAGCACAAACAGGGTTCGGTGCTTTTTTGAAACATTTGAAAAAACCAGACAGATATTTGCAAAGAGCTTTTAATTTAATTGACGCAAAAAATGTCGGCGATATTTCTGCTAGAATGTTTGAAACTTCTGATGAAGCATTATCTTCTGCGGAAAGAAGAATAATAAATAATGCTAGAGATTTTATCAAATCCCCCAAAATTGGGTTAGGTATTGAAGATGTAACTAAAAAAAAAGTAGATGACATTTCCTC
>Ga0209518_1004651_pt1 | contig 10853 bp, 13 predicted proteins | sample RifGroB1_FD_183993 | JGI IMG/M metagenome (GOLD analysis project Ga0209518, IMG submission 183993) | Groundwater microbial communities from Rifle, Colorado, USA - Groundwater B1 (SPAdes) (version 2) | ecosystem: Environmental > Aquatic > Deep subsurface > Groundwater | place: Rifle, Colorado... | reverse complement strand
CCGACGCCAACTTCGACAATGGATCGTGCACCATCCCGAATTAATCTAACGATATCGTCTCGAGCATTCACCCTGGCGTAGCTTCGATTACTCAAATGGTGAAGGTAACGTTTGTGCTTGGCCTTTTCTTCCCAAAATGCCCGGTTATCACTCGGACTTTGTATCTCGAAATCACTTATCATCTCTGTGTCTCCAAATGTTTGCCGGCCTCCGGGTCCCGGTCGTGGTTGAGGTGAATGGCTGTTTCAGTGAACCAATGCGGCAGGCTTCTTCTGGCGCCTCCATTCACGGAGACGCGCCTTCGAAACTGCATATCCGACTTCGGGTTTGAGCCCCTCTTCTCCCAGTCCCAATCCCGGCATGTCATCGGATCAACGTAATAGCCGTCATGAGCGCAGAATTGGGTATTGATGATCTGGCAGAAGCCAGCTCCGCAATTGTGCATCTCGCGCTTTGGCAACTGATCCGCGATTGAGAATGCACCCAGAACTTGAACCGCAGAATCAGTAACATACTTTGTGATCATGGCTTCCGTCTCATCTTTCGGGTTGCTCATTCTCCCAGAGCTGGTGATATATCGCGCTTCCTTGTGGTTTGTTTCCAACTCTTCAATCAAGCGTAGGAAATATTCCGGATGATAAACCATGTCGCAATCCCCGAACATGAGCCAGTCCGTTTGACATTCTCTGAGATGATCGTTCCGGATCAATCCTCGACGCTGAAACACATGGTAGTCTGTGAACTCCGTTCGCCGAATGTGGATGGTGTTCGAAAACAAATCGCATAATTGCTCTGTTGTTGGCCTACCGTTTCCAGGAATGTAGGCAATTGACAATGTGATTAGCTCTGGGAATTTCTGCTGCGCCAAGCTGGAAAGCATCCAGCATAATCTTCTCTGGAAGTTATGACACTGAAGTGAAATCGTTAGTTTGGAGCTCATGCCAGAATACTCCTTTTCCTTAACGCCTCAAACATCTGAGCGTAATATCTCCCTCGGCCTTTGGCATCTACCATTGGTGGTTTTCCTGTTAGTCTCCAAGCCTCTTCATTCAATGTGTAGAGTGACTGTTGGGTTTTGCCTGCAAGAAACCATCCCATAGCAATAGCTGCCGATGGCCCCCTGTGACCACCTAATTGGCAATGGCACAGCACTGGAACTAGATGCTTTGCTACAATCATATCCGCAACCGATTCAAACAAACTGAAGTAAGAATCGTCCCATACCTCGCGGTCTGCTCTTGGGATTCTGACATAGAACGCATACCTGTCGATCTCGTTGATGTCATAATAGAACCGGCGGCGTATGCCGTGGGCGACGTTTATTATGGACTTTACGGAGTCACATGCCTCACGAGGTGAGTTAGCGTCCCCGAACCAAACTTGGTCTGTTAATTTGTAGATCATCAGTTATTCATGGTTGCAGGTACTCCTTCATGTTCACGAGCTTTACGGGCTCTTTCCAGAGCGTTGCGCAATACCAAACCAGAGTATCGTGAGAAGGTATAGGTAACCGGCCACCGCACATATCGGCGATAAACCTAGCCACCTTCCTGGTGAAATCCGTCTTCTCGATGTGCGCAAAGCTGCCGAACCTCATCGGGATACCAAACCTATTTCCCGGCCTATGGCTCAACCTGAAATACTGAACCGGGTCGAGCTGCTCCTTGAACATTGGATTTGTTGGCGAGAATATTTTATCGAGCCGATTGAACCAATGCTCTTTGGGAGCCTCTTCACCTTTCATTTTGGTGTATCCCCACTTGTGGGAGACGATTGTTTGACCTCGATAGTCCGGCCAAACAAAGTCTTTGAGTGGCTTTGAGTCTGCGTCCAGCTTAAGCCAACGCTCTGTAGTGACGTGTAGAGCGGCTCCGAGAACGAATGCGGCCAGCATTGTCTCGCGTTGATTCGCCTGGAAAGGATAATCCCACCGGATCACGCGTGCATTTGGCATAATTTCCTGAATGAATGCCCGGTCGCGAGGGCGCTTGAAGCCATTTACAAACACAATGTAATCCTGCTCTTTAAGTCCTGGAGTCTGCATCCATAGCTTGAAATTCTGTGATGCGGTTGCGGCATACTTCGGGTTGACAGCCGTAACTATGGTGATGTCTTTTCTCCAGCCTTTTGGCCTTTTGGCTTCCTTCAGCCAAATGGTGATACTGGCGTCCCCAGGATCTTCCGTGAGCTGTTCCCGAAGGCTGGGGAATGCTTCGCAGAGGTGCCAAAATTCTTCCTTCCAAATATCGCCGGCCCAGTTCGCTCTGCAATGCTTGTGTCCGTGATAATGGAGAATCCGGCTCTCTTTCTTGCCATAAATGCAGGAGTCATTCCAGGAATCCGGAGCCAAGTAATGCTTGTGCTTCGGAAGCAAAAGCTGCATCGCTATTTCATCCAGGGTTTTTTTGGTCACACCAGCCTTGAGTCCACGCTGAGTCAGATCCTCATATTCAGGTAAAGCAGCGTGGCCTTTCTTCCAGCCCTGCACTCCAGTATTGACTGCGCTCGGATATTTCAATGCCGCTCTGGCCATTCGGCGGTCAACTCGCATCCATTCGTTGATTCTGCCGGACATGCGGCGTCCGCCTGGGGACCACTCACAGAACGCGGTTACAACCAAACCGTGCTCTTCTGTCCAATCTAGGAATTGGTCAACAGGTCCGTGAATCACCGTGTCCGCGTCGATAAACATCGTGACATCAAATGGAGTGACCCTCCACAGCCTGGACTTTTTTAGTAGCCCATAATCGTGGCATACCGGTATCTTGATCACGTTCACTGCGAACTTGTCTATGATTGGCTGGAACCATAATGGCAATTCCCCCTCGGAGGCAAGGGCCACGGGGCCGGTGTAATGGCGGCGCAGTGTCAGGAGCGAGACACCTAGCCTCACAAGACACCGTACCCCATGATTAAAGTAGAACACGCCACGAGTCAGAGTCACTTTCCCACCCCCTTTTCCTTCTCTTCAGTCTTAGTTTCGTATAGCCCCTTTGTCCTCTCGACGTTCACGTCAACGAAATCCATCTGGCTATCGAAATCCTCTAGTGCATCTTCGTAGGAGATGAAGTCAAATGCTTTCAGGCTCGATTCTGTGTTGCAGTTGAAGACATGAAAGTCTTGCTGCTCGAATAATGGGCGTAGCTCCTTAAACCAACCTTTTAACTTTTCGTATGTCTCGTTGTTGCCCTTTACTGAGCCCTTGTGTCGATCCTGGTCGAAGTGATACCCATATGTATCGGACATGTTAAGGTCGCATCCAAGGAGATAGACCCTTCTGAATCCTAGAATGTAGAGAATTCGAATAGCCGGCAGCATAACTGTCCTGCCACCACCAAACTTTTTGTGGTTTCCCCAGTTGAAGCAATCTTCCCAAAGGAATTGCTTAGCCTGAAAATGCTCGTTCCGCTTGTAATAAACAATGTTCGGGCAATCCCCTACTCGAAGGTCCATGAAGGTCCAAGAATCCGAGTTGAATATTTTTTTCGGAGAATGGCTGATTGGGACCCACTTCATTATGGTTGGATCAAGCCAAACCGATCTTATCCAATGGTCCGGAGAATCCACGGATACCCACATATTAGGCCGGAATGTGCGCACCGAGTTATTCACAGACATGGTCACTACACCTGGCCTGGCCAATGGCGCATGGTCAAGCTTACCAAATGATGGTCCGCCGCAGATCAGGAATGCCGATCTTCCACGGTAAATGTCACCGAGCCAAAGCGGATGATGATCCTGAGTGAAGAACATCGGCGGTGGCTGAGTGAATGCATGCTTGAATTTGCGATAGCCTTCGTGGCGGGTTCGTCCCCATGAGGCAAGCTTCGCGTCGTTTTCGTCCTTAGCCTCGGCGGCTGGAACTGTCTGAATCATGGTTGTGTTTCCTTTCTGTGTTCCTATATGAACGCTCCAAGAACCCATGCGGAAGCCCACCCCTCTCCGCCATTCGGCGGTGTGTAGGCTACCCCGAGCTCAGAATCCTCGAAGTTATCATAGGAAAGTGGTTTTACCTGGCGCTGATCGAACTGAAGATCGACATCAGTTCGAGAGCGGTTCAAGTTAACTGATCGAAAATCGTTTAGAATCGGACGGCCAAATAGCAATGGCCAGACGCGGTCGCCGGAAGAGTATGCGTTTGTCACAGCGGCAGAAAGCGTGAGCTGCCTACCATTAACACCAACCACAACGCATAGATCCCAAGTGTCAAATGTTGATGGTTCTGGGCTTTGAATTAGGATATGCTCTCCATCGCTTATATTGTGAGAGCGGTCCAGGTATATTGTCTCGTCCCCTATATCAATCCGTGAATCTAACGCAACCCCTCGACCCCAATGCGGCACAGCCACCTTGCCGGCCTTGAGAGCGGCTCGGACTCGGTGATTAAATCGTGCCTGCTCAATATTATTATAGGGAAGGATCTGGTAGCGCAGAGTCTTCCATGGATTCGCTCGGACGCTGGAGCGGTCTTCTTTTCCAGATAATGAGGTAGTCACTTCTGACAGCCAAACGCGAGAAGGATTCGGACTCTGAGCCCAATTGGCGTAATGCGGCAAGAGAACATGACCATCTATGGTGGTGATGTTATTCATGTCCTCAATCCCACTTCGGTTTTGTGGTCGCGCACTATCTCGACTATTCGAGTTTTGCCAGCGCTGCTTTCCATGAATGCCTGTGCGGCCTGAGAGTTTCGGCTATCGACGAGGATCAGGTTGATCGACAGGGATTGAGCGCCGGTGGCTTGGCCTGCCCCCCGGATGCTCGATTCCGAGGCGAACGCAGCGGCTGAGCCACCCGGCGCAAATTCTGATGGGACGGAAAGGTTTCCAGCTATTCGCGCCTGGAGGTCGTGAATGCGACCGGCATTCATGGACGCTATTGCTTCCGGGCCGAGCATGGCAGTTGCTCGGGCGTTGAGAACCGATTCCGGACCTTGCTCGTTTACACGAATAAATTTTTCCCCGCCAGCAACAATCCCTCCAGATTCGAATCCTCCAACCATTGCCAGCACGGCTAATATAGCGGCCACCCCAATAGCCGCAGCAATACCCCAAGAACTTACGCTTGCAAGAGTAGCATTGGTGGCTAACGCTGGAGTTTTAGCTACTTCAGTAGCATTAGCTTCAACCACATCAGCGGCTCGTAATGCGGATGTCATAGTCTTCCATGCCATAACTATTCCCTTCTTCAATGTTGCCACAACAATTTCCTGCATTCCTATCCTGACAAGGTCGCTAATTATGTTGCGCCCGACATTCCTAAACATCTCGCCCCAAGTAGCAGTCCCGTCTATGACTTGCCACATGCCGTCCGCTACGGTATTTATCGCATTACCTATCCCATTGGTCACAACATCAGCGATTGATGCTCCAACATTATCAAACTGCTCTGACAATTTCTCTAGATTGGAAGTCATTTGATCGAAGAAACCCTTATTGGCTTCTTCCGCAATAATGAGCTCTGCTTCAATGCCCATCACCGCATCTACATTCTCTTGATTTTTAGCTGCTACTTCCTCTATTAGCTTTAGGCGTTTAGATTGAAGATCGAATATTTTTTGCTCGTATTCTAATTCGGTTTGTTTTAATTTCTCCGGTGATATAACGCCTGCCGACGCAGCTTTTCTGCTTTCAAGTCTCTGAGCTCCAATAGTGCTGATCTGCTCGGTTATTATTCTTCTTATGTTTTCTTCTTCATCTACCAATGAACCGGTCATCCTTTGGAATGCTGAACTCCTAGCATTTTCTAATGGTCCGTTTGCTGACCCTCCAATTTGCATGTAGCCAGGTGTTCTGAGCTTTTGTTCTAATAGGCGCTGCTCAGATAATTGATTCTCTAGTCGTTTATTCGTTTCCTCATAAACCGCCAATGGATCTCTGGATATTTTGGAGTCTTGCGTTGTTATGGATGGGATTGCGATGTCTTGTTTTCTTCCAATCGCAAATAGTTTATCTATTCGCTTTACATATTCTTCCATCGCCTTTAGACGTTCATTGCCTGCATCTAGTGCTGATCCAACGCCTCCAGTAACTGTGAAATTTCCTATTGCAGCACTCAATCCCGCCCAACCATCAGTTACCGTATCTAGACCCAACCTTAAAGTCATTAGTGTCGCTGCCAAGCCTTGGTATGCCTGTATAAGACTGTCAACAACAGCTATATTAGCTCCTGTGTTTTTGACCCAGTTGATGAACGATTCTTGTAATGCTATGAACGTAGGAAGCAATGCATCTGCAAGCATGTTGAACATGCCTCTGAAAATTGTATAGATGCGAGTCAGGTTATCGTTGAATGTCTGTGCGTTCTCAGAAAACCTAGGACCTATGGTAGCACCAAATAAACGTGCTTCTTCCATCTGGTCACGTATTGCCTGACTCCCTTGATTAAGAAATGGAAGGAGTTGAGCGCCTCCACGACCGAATCTTTCCTGAGCAAGCCTCACTTTGTCCATTCCATCTGGCATTCTAGAAAATAGATCTGCCTGCTCAAGCATGACTTGCTGTAAATCCTTGCCGGTTTGACCTGTTGTTTTGAGCCATTGATTCAGTCCGCGTGTGGATTGAATGAGTTCTTGAGAACTCACATCCGCCAGGCTGGCAGAGTAGGCCAGGGCGCTGAATCTGTCTGCTGTCATCCCTGCGGATTGCGCCTGCTTGGCCATGGCGTCGGCATTGTCGATAGTCGCCTTGGTGAATCGAAGCAAACCATAGACGGAGAGCCCCGCTGCAAATGGACCAAGCAATGATTTGGCCGTTGAAAGAAGGCTAGCGTTTAGAGAATTCGTCGCGGATTTAACGTTGGTCAACCCATTGACAACGGTATTGAGTCCGCCTGTTTTTGCGTCAACTTCTAGGACAATGCGAATTTGGTCTGCCATAGGCTATCTATCTTCTGCGCCTTGTCGAGGCGGCCCGCATGGCCGCATTCTCAGCTCTAAGTCTCTCGCCAACTGTTCGGACGTAGAGCTTAAGCTGGCGCGGAGTCATCCGCTCTAGGTCTTGAAGTGAGTAGCCGGAGCAGACGAGGTAATCGGTTGTCCTGGCAAGGACTTCGTCGAGCCGAATATAACCCGCATCCGTCCGGCGAGTGCTTTTCCCGAGGAAACAACTTCGTCACTCAAGTTGAGCTGGACCACGGCTTCCAGCAGAGCAAGGATTTCTCGACCGCTCAATGTCCTGATCCATTCCACCTTGCGGTTGGTGGAAGCGGCTAAGATCCACTCGACCATTGCTTCCTGCTCACCGATGGCTTCGATTATCTTTTTGGGGTCCAGCACAACAGCAAGAGTCAGTTCTGTTTTGCCGGCTTCCAGGAATCTCAACATGGAACTTGCGAGCTCTTTCATGGCTCGCAAATATTCCTTCCATGTCAGTTCCTTCACATCGACGGTTTCTCCTTTGATGTTCGGCACGGAGATAACCGGGTTGAGTATGTCGATTGATGTCGAATTCATAGCGTTCGTTTATGAGTTCATTGGTTTTTCGATTAGCTCGACGAGCTAGAGGTTGAGCTTGAGCTCGTACTGTGTGAGCTGGAAGAGTGCGATGAAGTCGCGGACGAACTTGAGCTTGAGCTTGAGCTTAGGCCGGCGGCTTCGGTGGTCGTAGCATGTTCAGGTAATGTCTGAGCCTCTGGCCGTTTCAGAACGGTTAGAGCGGCAGACGGAGTGAACTTTACCCTGTAAGTCCCAAACTCTCCCGTCTGACTCGGAAACTCTGTGACATTGAGATAACCGGTCCCACTGTATCGGTACAGCCACATTTTGTGGAACTGGTTGTAGAGCTCAATGATCACATCGCAGTAGAACAGTGGAGACTGCTGAGTTTCGAACTTCTCCAGGTCAATGTTCGGCTGGTCGAATGTGAGAGTGAGACTCTCTCCATTACTGATTCCGGCGTCTGCAATGACCTTGATCCGACCGCTTTCCTTGTCGAGTTCGTAGTCTGTTCCTTCTTCACAAGCTCCGCTTACGCTGGCTGTGACTGCTACATTGTTGATGTTGTAGGCACCGATGGCATACCACTTGCCTCCGGTAACACTAGTGATGACGGAGGATTGGCCCTCGGCGGCTTCTTGCTGATCGTCATCGAGTTGATTGGCTAGCTTTATAAGCTTCTCCTGCTCCGAGTCGTGCTCGTCCAGCAGGAATGTATAAGCCTCGTGGTTCAGATCAACTTGCTCATCATTGACGTGCCTGGCTCCGTCCTCCGCGCGCGCGCGCACAACTAGGTTGCGCGTTGTGGCGTCAACGAATTCACGGACGTTCCCGCAATCGTTGTAACCGGTAGCGGTGCGAAGCTTCCAAAGTATCTTCGCTGTTAGCTTTTCGTGGGCCTCTGGATGCCCAAGCGTAATTTTGGTCATATCTACCTTTCTTGCGCCTTCCGGCGCGGGTTCATCTTCGGCCCAGTTCGACCGCGACACGCCGCTTTATTAGCCACTCAGCTATCGCGGGTTCGAGGATCACGACATTGCCGGGGTCTCGGCGTCTGCCATTCAAATAGAGTCTCTTTCTAAGTCGAAGCTTTACTTTCATACGGGGACTCCTTCCTTTGTGAACTGGCATACATACTCAAGAAGTCCCTCCTCAAATGTGGAAAGTGTTATCGCATCTGACGATATCTTGAAGAACTCACCGCCAGGGTGGCGCGTGGTAGCGCATAGTGCTCTAGCCACCTCGACCGCCACTTGCATGGCGTTAACTCCAAGGCCGTCGTTGTCTGTGTCTGCGTTTTCCTTCGGGTTCACCTTGACCAACACAATTAAAGTGCAATCTACAATCCATGCCGTTCCTGACTGGTCTCGTTTTTGAGCTGAGAACTCTGGAAGCACTTCGATTACGGCGCCACCATTATTCAGGTATCCCTCGATTCTCTTTCTCTTGTTCCCATCATTGGCGACGACCGGAATCCCAGCATCTGATATGAATGCATGAGCTGCCAAGATCTCTGCGGCCTTGGCTTGCAGTTCGTAAATTTTGGGGATGGTTGTCATTGCTATTTTATGGCGGTCTTGATCGCTCGAATTAGGTTTCGTGTTTCACGAGGTTCTATGTAAATCATTGCGTTGCGATATGTATCCTCTATGGCGTTTGAGATTGCCGCCTTGGCCGCCGGTTTGTTAAGCCCACGGATTGCCTGCTGGCTTCCCTGTGACATTCCAGACCAGGCAATCTCTGCTCTGCCAGTTGTGTCACTCATCGTTATTCCAAACTGTGATAGTATGTGTCCCATCCGGCTTACAGAACGATCTTGTAGCGGTGGTAGTTTTGGGTATAACGAAGAGATGGAAAGGAATCCTCGTCCACTCTCACGAATCCCAATTTCTCGAGCTGCCGCTAATTGAAACCAATTCCTACCGCCACTCTTAATATTTCCTTTTTTGGTCGTCTCCATATAGGATGCTCCCTTTCGGGTTGCTATATTCATGGCCGTTGCCTTTGTGTGCTTGTCTGCAAACGCACGAGCGGCAGGGCGGAGCTTTATTCCTTGACCGGATTTTAGAGCTGCCAGCCTTTCGGCGCGAATAGAACCTTTCTCCGGCATTAGCTCTCTGAGCCTTTTGTACAGACGATATGCCAATTCACCACCATGCTTCTGGAGAACTTCCTGAGTGCTGATCTTGCGCAATGCCTGGTATCTAGGAAGTATTGCATTCAGATCAGCTATATTATGGGTGGCTCTCATTATTCAGGAGAAGACAACAGGCAATCGCAGCGGTAGGTTAGATCCGTGCTTCGGACTGTCTCAACTCGGTGAAACTCCCCGGCTGCATCCTCGAATACTTCGCCGGCTTCCGGGGCACTAGTCACATCTGAGCGAAGCAATTCAATTCTGGTCAATGGCCGCTCAGTAAACTCCACCTGACCCTTTCTAGTGGGAGAAGCCTCAAGGTTCCTGTCAACGATCGCAGTCAGGCTGTCGCTTCGGAATGTGAGCGTTTCACCATCCTCTTCGAGGAGTTCTTCCAGAGCGTCCAACCTGTCTGTTGCTGCGTTGCTCATTCGTGGTTAATCGTGATGCGGAATCTCGGTCTGTTTCTCTCGAACTGCGCTCAGCCGGTCGGCGAAGCTTGATGTCGCTTTCTTTGGTGTGGCTTTGGCCTTTTTCAGCGTTGGAGTGGGAGCTGGCTGATTGTCTTGAACAGAATTATCGAGAGCCGTCAATGGAGCCTTTGATGTCTGCAAGTCAGGTTTACCACGATGAAATAGGCGTGACAAAAATGGCACCGGCTTCTTGGCCGGATGACTAGGCTTAGGGTTGGCCGAATACCGGCTGATTGGAGCCACCATCGCGAAGTCTGCAAAATGCGGATGCGTTCGGATGATCCGGATGCGCTTCCGGTATTGCCGATGCTGCTTCGGTGTCGAGTCTGGACCTAACACGACTTCCCACGATGGAGAACCGTGACGTCGAGCGAGTGTATATATGGCTTTCATTGTGCGTTCTAAATAGGCTGAGATTAGGATGAATAACTTGTTGAGCTTTGTGTGGTATGGCTTGAATGATTGCTGGTTAGACTGGTGGAGCTTTCGCTTGAAAGACTTGTTTGGCTCGTTGTGGTTGAACTATCACTTGATGCCGAACTTGCGCTAGAAGCGGAACTGACGCTCGTAGTTGAGCTGGAGCTTGGGCTCGATGCGCTGCTGGACGAGCTGACGGAAGTATAGCTTAATGACGATGTCGAGCTGGCGCTGCTTGAGGAGCTGACGGAGGTATAACTTAATGACGAGGTGGAGCTGGCGCTGCTGCTGGATTCCGAGCTAGATGACGAACTTTCCCCGGCAACCCCTCTGGACGGAGATGGAATAGGAGCTTCAGGCCGTTTCTGGATGATAACGGAAGACGCTGCCG
>Ga0209518_1004650_pt1 | contig 10854 bp, 14 predicted proteins | sample RifGroB1_FD_183993 | JGI IMG/M metagenome (GOLD analysis project Ga0209518, IMG submission 183993) | Groundwater microbial communities from Rifle, Colorado, USA - Groundwater B1 (SPAdes) (version 2) | ecosystem: Environmental > Aquatic > Deep subsurface > Groundwater | place: Rifle, Colorado... | reverse complement strand
TTATTGAAAATGGTTTCATTTGCAAGAGAGGGGAATCTTGATGCGGCTTCCGATAAGTTTATCAGGACAGTCACGCAGAGAACACCCTTTGTGAATTTGTTTTATACAAAGGCGGCATTAGATTATATTTTATTATATGGGGTGCAGGAATCTCTAAACCCAGGGTATTTAGAGCGTACCCAACGGAAGATGAAGGAAGAGTACGGACAGGAGTATCTGGCAAGACCCAGCGAATATGCGCTCGGCCTAAAATAGAAGGGGGAGAATATAAAAGATGGAAAAGTTATCGGACGAGGAAAGAAAGAAAAGGCAGTCGGCAAGCCAAAAGGCGTACCGAAACAAGAATAAGGAAAAACTGCGAGCAGACAACAAGGCGTACCGCAACGAGAATAAGGAAAAGGAGCAAGCACGCCAAAAGGCGTACCAAAGCAAGAACAGGGGAAAACGGTTAGTATACCAAAAGGCGTACTACAACAAGAATAAGGAGCGATTGCTATTGAAAGACAGAGACAGGGTGTTGCGGAGAAAATACCGTATAACAATGGCAGATTATCACGCCACGTACCAACAGCAAAAAGGAAGGTGCGCTATCTGTGGTACGCCAGGAGAATCATGCACTAATCCAGACGCAGAGAGATTGGCTATACTGCATGTCGATCATTGCCACGCTACGGGGAAAACCAGAGGGCTGCTTTGCAACCGCTGCAACTGGGCATTAGGAATTATCCGTGATAATGCAGAGGTCGCCGATAGAATGGCGGCATACATCAGGCAATATGCTTTGGGAGTAAAATAAATGGCATTACAAACGATTCATATTAGAAAAACTTACACTTCAACCGCAGGACAGACAATATTTGTTTATGATTTTTTAATACACAATGCAGCGCATCTTTCCGTTACGGTCAATGCAGTGCCGAAATTATTGACTACGGATTATACCGTTACAAATGTAAACGACCCTGACGGTGGAAATGTCATATTTAATGCGGGTTTGAATCTTAGTGATGTGGTAATAATAACCAGAATCGTACCTCTTACGCAAGAAACTGATTTTGTACCTAACGACCCATTACCAGCCGATACTCTGGAAGCAAGCCTTGATAAGCTTACTATGGCTTGCCAGCAGATACAAGATAGTGTTGTTGTTGGTGGCGGTGGCGGGGCAGCCGATGCGGTTGCTCAAGCTCTTGTGGCGCACGTAAACGATACCGCCGACACAGTGCATGGTGTTGGTACGAAAATAAGCAATCATAACGGACTAGATACCGGCGTGCATGGTGTTGGAGCAAGTACGGTAGAATCGGCTTCGGGAGCGCAAACAAAGGTTGATACTCATGGTGGGTTAACTACCGGCGTGCATGGAGTGGGTGCGTCTACGGTAGAGTCGGTGTCTGGGTCTCAGGCTAAGGTGGACAATCACAATGCGCTCTTTGATAGACATGGAGCTACGGATGCAAACACAACAGGACGCATAATAAGGCGTGACGGGGCCGGTAATGCTAAGGTTGCCGATGGAGTTGTTGCTTCTGATATTGCAACTAAAGGGCAAGTGGATACCGTGGGTGGCAATCTGACCGCCCACGCTGCATTAACTACCGGAGTGCATGGAGTAGGAGCATCTACGGTCGAGTCGGCATCGGGAGCGCAAGCTAAGGTTGACAATCACAATGGGTTAACTACCGGCGTGCATGGTGTTGGAGCAAGCACGGTAGAATCTATTGTGGGGTCTCAGTCTAAGGTAGATGCGCACAAAGACCTCACGACCGGCGTGCATGGAGCGGGAGCCTCTACATTGGAAACCATTGCTGGCTCTCAGGCAAAGGTAGATACACACAATGGACTTCTTGCCCCTCATGCGAGTGCGACTTCGATAGGCGGGAAAGCATTGCCGTCTGGGACTATCGAGGATACTGCCGGTTCGCAAGCTAAGGTTGATACACACGATGCGCTGGCTGCACCTCACCCTTCGGCCACGTCTATAGGTTTAAAGGGATTGCCTTCCGGCACAATCGTTGGGACTTCCGATGCTCAAAATCTTAACAATAAAACGTTGGCCGACAATTCAACCTTTTTTGCAGACGATGGAGATACCAGTAAAAAAATGCAATTTGAGTGTTCGGGGATTACCGCCGCTACCACTAGAACGCTTACCGTGCCTAACGAAAGCGGGACTCTTGTTCTGCAATCAAGACAGATCAATGGTGGCACTACCATATCCGGCGGTGGCGACTTATCTGCAAACAGGACTCTTGCGGTAGTAGACAATACCAACACACAAAAGGTCGAAGTATATAAAAGCAGTGTGGCTGTAGGTACGAGGAAAAGAATCAATCTGATTCCAGGTTCAAACGTCACGCTTACTGTTACTGACAATGCCGGTGCCGATAGGGTTGATGTACAGGTTGACTCATCGCCTGGAATTTCCTCTCAGGATTTATTTGGAAGTACGGGACAGGACTCGTTTACCGCAACCAATACTACGCTTACTCTTAGTGCCAATGCAGTAAAAGTGATGTCGGCGGCATACGATACCGTGCTGATAGGTAGCCCGACCAACGTAACAAACAATATAGGAACTGCTGGCCCTGCCGCAAATGGGCGTGACCAGGCCGCTGCTTTTTCCTCGAACAACTGGATACATTTTTATTGGATATGGAACGGAACAACGCTTGCAAGTCTTTCGTCTCTATCTGCTACCGCACCTACATTGCCTTCGGGATATACCCATAAATGCTATGCGGGAGCGGTGCGGTACAGGACAAGTGCGCTTGATTATATTTTTATACGGGGCAGTATGGTTTATTACAGAGAACGACAACCTATAGCCGTGGCTGTAGGTGCGACAACAGAGACAACCCTTAGTATTTCTACGTATGTACCGCCAAACGCCACAGTATTTCTTGTTAACTCTAATTTGAGAATTGCCACAACTGCGGGCGGCGCAGGGGGGATGGCATTCAGTATAAGGCATACAAGCACCTATGATTATTTATTGTGGAATTGCCGCTGCCCAGTGGCAAGCGGTGCTGTCTTTAATGCCACAGCGTCATTGATACCTAACAAATCACAACGGCTTTATTATTTATGGACTGGAAGTACCACAAATATAAGTGCAAGAGAGGCAGACATTGATTTGTTGGCATACTCAATCCCTAATAATGGAACTTAACTCTAAAGAGAAAGGTGGTAAAATATGACAATTGCAAATTTGGTTACTCGTAACGATTACGTAGCATCTGCAAGCCAGACAATATTTCCGTATACGTTTAAATTGCTGAGTAGCTCTCATGTCAAGGTGTATGTTAATAACATATTGAAGACGCTAACGACCGACTATGCCGTAAGTAATGTGGGTGTCGAGGCGGGGGGAAATATAACATTCGGTGTCGGTCTTACGCTCAATGATGTGGTGGCATTGGTGCGCTCTGTACCGATTACGCAAGAAAGCGATTACGTGACAAATGATATATTATCATCCGACATGCTGGAAAACAGTTTAGATAAAATCACAATGACCCAGCAGGAATTACAGCGTGACCAGTCTGACAGGGTCTTAAAACTTCCATTGTCGTCTGGCCTGACAAATATAGAATTTCCCGCATCTGCTAATAGGGCCGGTACTGTCCCACGCTGGAAAAGTGATGGTTCGGGGTTAGAGGAAGTCGCCGTTGCTACGGGGGCTGTAGTGTCTGTGATAACAGCCAAAGGCGATTTAGTGCAAGGGAGTGCTGGTGGTACTGCCGAAAAGCTTGCCATAGGCCGTCCTGCCCAGCGTCTAGCCGTGTCCTCCGGTGCTTGTTCGTGGAAGCATGAAAAAGAGACAACAACAAAATCATCAAACACAACATTGACTTTTGCGGACGCTGGCAAGCTTATTATGTGCGATGCGTCAAGTGGCAATATAACTATTACGCTTCCTGCGCCTTCGATTTTCGATAATGGTGCTGTATTTACGCTAGTCAAGATTGACACCACATACAGAGCTGTAACCATAGTCAATTCCGGCGGTGCGGTAATTAACGGGGCAGCTTCAATAATTTTGCGGAAGCCATACGATTATGTTACCATTGCTGATTACGATGACGTAAGCTATGTGATAGCACAGAACTTTTTTAGGCGTACTAAACTTACCAATGGATGCGTAACGAACGGTGACTTTGCAGATATTAATCAATCAGTAAGTCAACTTGGAACTAATGATAGTGCATGGCTTACTGGGCAGTCGTGGACGATTGCGAATGGCCTTGCGACTATGAACGGCGGGGCTGATAGCACAATACAACAGACAAGCATAATGAAAGTAGGTTCTGAATATTCAATTAGTTATACCGTGTCAGGCCGGACTGCCGGAACTGTTACCGTAAAGGCAGGGAGTGCGGCAGGGGCAATACGTTCAACAAATGCGTCCTTCGAGGATACTTTGGTTTGTGCTACAGATGGGAACTTGACCTTTTTGGGTGAGGGTGGATTTGATGGGTCGATTGATAATGTGAGCGTCCGTCTTAGTAGCACATCGGCAAACATACCTGCCGATGATACAAAACCGCAAAGTTCGGAGGGAACGAAATGTTTACAATTAAAACATATACCGTCAAACGCAAACAACATCATTCACGTAAGGGGGCATGTGGTTGTTTCTCATCCCACCTTTGATGTTGAAGTATGCGCCGCCCTATTTGTGGATGCGGGAGCGGATGCAGTGGCAGCTGGCACGGCAGCTATTTCAATGAATAATGGATTCGCAGTCATACCTATAAATTATAAAATGAAGGCGGGCGGGACAAGCGAAAAAACATTCTATATTAATGTGGGTGCTGCCAGCGGAAGCGTGGCGGTCGATGGGACTACGGTTGCATGGAGATACGGCGGTGCATGGATAAGCACTTTAGAGTTAACAGAAGAATACGTTTAAAAACTCAATAGGATTCACCAGGACACGACCTGGGATGCCTCATGGTATCTCAGGTCGTATGCCGTGTATGATTTTATTCAGTGGGTATGCCGTTAAGTTCCGTCTTTAAAATACTTATTTCTCTGTTGATGTAAGTAAGGGCTTTCGACAAGTCTCTTATTTTGTCGCTCAGTAATACCTTATCCTCGTATCTTGAAATGTACTTGAATGCGTTGCCTATGTTAAAGTTCAATTTGAACGCCTTTATAACGTCCCATGCTTCCATTCCACCATGCACGTAATGGGCAGGTCTGATTTCTTCCAGCATTCTATTCCGTCCTTTCTTTTAAAAAACCTTTCTGTATTGGTTGTGGTTGTTGTGGTAATGTTACTTCTATTTTCCTTTTTCTCTCTGGTTGTATTCCGTTGCGCTTGTAACATAGGGCAAGGAAATCGCTGGTTAAAGATTTGACTTCAATACCTTTTGCCTTCTTCATGTCATGCCCTCTCAAAATGATTCATGCTTACATTACAACGATGTCTTCCGTGTCCGACAGACATACCACAGCGTGGGCAGTTGTTGTCTTGTTTGTAATCGCTCTGGAATCTGGTGCATTTGGTGATTCCTTTTCCCTTGTCTCCTTTGTCACCCAGCCTATTGCATTTCTTGCATACCTCGAAATCCTCAGTGCATAAGTCTGGCTCTGGCTGTGATGGTAAGGGTTTTACTTTGATATTGAAATTCATTTTCCGGCCTCAGTTTCAGATGGGGCGACTTTTTCTGCCGCACTCAGAAGAAGGTATATATCGTTTAAGTGTCCGAGGAAATTGAGTCTTTTGCTACGGGGAAGTGCTTCGAAAATTTCGTCAACAGCCTTGCAGGTTTTCTGTATTTCTTCTTTTGTAAATTGTCCCTGTGCCATTTTAGCCTCCTTTTTATTTTGTTGGTAAATGTTTTGGGTGGCATAGACCCATCTCTCTATCTACGCTTTATTGTGAACGACACAAATGGTAAGCACCCAAAATATAATTATGGTTGGTGAAGATTACGGCACTTTGGCTAGCCAAAAACCTGGCACTGGATTTGAGTTGTAGACTGTAAATCCAGATGAAGAATCATACGTTTTTAGTGTGTTCGTAGTGGTATTAAAAGCTACCCATTGCCCGCTATAATTAAAATAATCCATTTGGTAGTTCCCTCCGCTTTTCCCAAGAGTTGAAGCGTAAGGACTTGAATTGAAAAGTTCAAAAAGTCCGGCCAATATATTGTGACCATTGCTTGCCGAACTGTAATTTTCGGCCACAGTTCCTTCCCATCTGTAATGCCATATTACATCCATACTTCCGGTGATGTTGTTTCTTATCCTGCCTAAGCTGTGCCATGCACCCAGCGAATAAGTCGAAGTATTTTCAAAATAAATGACTTTTTTGCTTTCAACTCCAACGAACAAATCGGAAACATACGGCAGCATTGGAGCTTCTATCATATTGCTATTTTTACAAATAATGATATGTGGTGCTTGGAATGCTGAGCCAGTGCCAGTCTCTCCTGTTAAAACATTAGTCCATGTACGCCCTGCTGGTAGCCAACGCCAAAACATCAACCTTAGCCTGCATGTATCGCTTTCGCTCGTGCCGTCAGATGAATATCTTGCTATTAGCTCAGGGCCCCACGTAGACCCATTAGCCTGTGTATGATAAATAATGCCTTTTCCTTCCTGATATAGGCCGTTTGGTTCTAATACAATGTAACCTCTACATCCCCATGCGGTTCTTTCGGAAAGATTCCCCAAATTCCATTTCGTACCAACGCCGTAACTCCCTGCGTGAACCTGGGTAACACTTGCCATTCCCACACACAGCAACAACGACAGTAAAAGTTTTTTAAACATTTCAACGCCTCCCTATGTAAACCAATACTCCAAAATAAGACACAAACATCGCCAATACTTTAATATCAACCCACATCAAATATTCCAGAAGACAACCACCTCCTTTCTAACACGCCTGTACCAAAAGAAAGAATGCAAGCGTGAAGAGAAGAACAAACACAAATATAATATTATAGAGTATTCTTTTTTTCTTCACCGTGTTTCCCCAACACCATTTCCTTTGTTTTGTTTTTAATGAGAAATTCTATCATCGCCTGTAACTCTTCGCACTTTTCAATTCTGTCTTTGTATTCAAGCATCGAATAGATTGTTAGTCGTGTATCAGAGAAATAGGTTTTAATCGACACGATACTTGCCTTGCAAATTTCCAAATTATAATAGAGTGAAGTTTCAGTTCTAATCCTTTCTTTGGCGATAGCGGAAAGGAGAGATTGTCCATGTTCTTCTTGCGGAGTAAATGGGCGTGGGTTTGTTTTTGCCATAAGGTTTCCTTTCGAGATAAAAATTATATCAAATTAAATTAGGTTTGTCAAGGACAAAATATTGTATTTTTAATTCGTGCTGTACAACAAGCTCTTGAAGCTTACAGTGATACGCAGACGCCAGTTCTTTGTGACCGAAAATACAGTGCATTTGCGTTAGTATTACCATGACATCGACAATTTCGTGTATCATATTGTCGTTTGTGGCTTCTTCAAGATTTAGCAATCTTTTCGCTGTTATTCTTATAAGTTCGCCACACTCTTCTATAAGTTTTAGAAACTGTGCATCTTTCCCGTACTTAGACAGGAGGGCTTCACAAACCATGCGGTCGTAAGGTTCATGGGGCAGTTTCATATTACTTAGCCGCCTTTCTGGTTTTCCTGGCTTTTCTTTTCGGTCTATTCCACAAGTACGTATGACATCCTGGGCATACTGTGGGGAATGGGCTGCCAGGTCTTGGCTTGCTTGTCCATTTCCAACCACATCTTTGGCACTTGCATTTTGCGGGTAAAGGTTCAACCGCCGCATTGAGTTGTGTTTTACTACTTCTTTCTTTTCTTATCATAATTCATTCCTTTCTATTTTATAAAATGTTATTTAGGTTTTTCTGTTTCTTTTGCAAATTCCTCTATCCATGCGCTCACTGCGTTGAACTGCGATGCCTTAACATCTTTAGTGCTGGCCACCTTAAAAGCATCATGTAAACAAATCTTGGCGGTTTCCATATCACATTTGCCAGTTTTAACCAAAAGATTTTGCATCTTAGTCATAATGTATTTTAACTGTGCTGGCAAAATCTTCTTCTCGTCTGACTGTGTTGGTGACGCAGGTGGCACTGACGGCGTTTGCGCTGGGGGCGGTGACGCAGGTGGCACTGACGGCGGCAGCTTCTCTTCCTCTGGCATAGACTTCTCGAATGCCTGAGCAAGTTCTTCTTTAAGCTCTTTGGCAGGTGCGGGCAGTTCTGGCTGTGACGGAGACTGCGCTTCGTCTTTACCGGACATCATCCATTCTGTATATTTCTTGCCGGTGTCCGGTGACACTTTGAAATACAACCCATCGAATATCGTTGTTCTGTCTTTCGATGCGTGTGCCGTGTGGCTTATTTCGATGTCAAAGAAGACGGTGAATTCGTACTCCATACCTTCCCTTTGTATTGGGGCCATACCCAGCTTCTCTACCGACACCTTTCCGGTGGTTTCGTCTTTCGTTTGTGCGTATTCTTGTTTCGACCGAACGGTGGCTATAATATGTGACTTTGACAATAACATTGCATCGACTAAGGCATTGTGTTCCGGCGTTACAGTTCTCCATGCAGCCCAGGAATTCTTAGATTTAGAAGCATCGGTAAGTTTCCCATGCTTATCGAGCAACCCGCCAGACCCCGCCCACGCATGGGTAAGGCTATCTATTATTATCACTTCGATTCCTGCTGCTTCCATCTCTTTGATTGCATCGAGATATTTCGTTGCATTGTAAGGCGGGTCAATTCTTATGTAATTATATTCTCCTATGGTAAGATTCAAACCCTTGACTGCCATACCTACATACAGTTCACCACTTCCCATTTCTGTATCAATCAATCCTATCTTGTCCCAGTTATCCACAATACCATACGCCATCAACAAAGACGACATGGTCTTGCCAGAACCGCTAGGCCCTGCAAATCCAATACGAGCCTTTGTCCTCCCCCTGCTTGCTTTTCTCATTAATGCCATATTTACTCCCTTCTGTTAAAAGTTGGCGGTTCGGTGGGGAATTTCACCCACTATTTATTAGCTATAGCAGCCTTGCTACTGCCAGCCTTACGCCTGTCACGCACTCCCCGCAGGTTGTTTGTGCATTCATTATACACTATATTATTATGATTGTCAAACAAAATATTTGATTTAGAAATATATTATTTTCTCTTGACATGGAGTGGTGAATAATGTATAATGATGCGATATTTTATTTCGTTGTTAGCTTTTATTCAGAAAGGACGGAAGTTATGCCTAGTTTTAATAAAGTATTGTTGATGGGTCATCTTACCCGTGACCCTGAGTTGTCGTACACGCCAGGAGGTACGGCTATTGCAATTTTTACGATAGCCGTTAATCGAAGGTGGAAGGGTAAGGATGGCGAGGTAAAAGAGGAAGTTGATTTTATTGATTGTAAGGCGTTCACTGGAATTGCCGAAACGATTGCAAACCATTTGGTGAAAGGTAATCCTTTGTTTGTGGAGGGCAGGATTACGGTTGAGAAGTGGGAAGATAAGGAGGGGCAAAAGAAATCAAGGACTCGTATCATTGTTGAGAAGTTTTGTTTTATAGGTTCTAAAAAACAGGGACAGGGAGGAGAGACATCGGATGACGAAATCCCATTCTAAGTATAAATGCAAGAAGATTGTAAAACGAGACCCGCAAGGGGTTGTTGTGACGGTATACGATAGCGTAAAGGCTGCTGCTGCGTGTCACGGTTTTACCGAAAAACAATTATATAATCATCTATATCACAGAGCGGGCAGTCTTTGGCATGGGTGTTGCTGGGAATGGCAGAATAAAGCACAAGAGAAAGGCTCAATGCGGTTGTGTATTGGTATTGATTGTAATCATAAGTTTGTTAGCCGTGGGCCACACAATCGTCTCTGTCCCACATGCACAAACAAGGGCGGTAGTAATCCGGTAACACACAAAGTACATGCTGACGGCAAAAGATAGAACTTGACTTTCTTATTGTTTTAGTGTAGCGTAATGTCATCCCGCCCCGAAGGCTGGATGTGGATTGAAACAACCTTAAAACATTTTTTTATAGGAGAATGGTCGTATGGATGGGAATAAAACGGTCGATGGTGCTGTTGGTAATTGTTGCGGTAGTGTTGTTTTAGACAGGCCGAAAATTGACGACACAAACGAACTGGTGATAAGTTTAAAATTTAAGGAAGTTCGGCACTGTATCGAAAACAGGCTGGCAATATTCGTTGATACTATTAGCGGGGCACATGGAGTGCTTGAACTTGATGGGTATATTGATGATGCCGCCAGGAAAGACAAGGACTTTCCTTTATCTCTTCTCGGTGCGCCAGATGGATTTAAGATTAATAATGTGAGACTGGAAGCCTCGGTAGTCGTTCCGGTCGGTGTGATACTTGAAAACGACATCAATGTTCTGGTTGATGCTTTGAGGTCGTTTGAGTTCATCAAAGTGCAGGGTGTCACCAGGATTGTCGGCTATTACAGCAGAGTATCAAACTGGAATCGTTCCAAGATTGGCGAACTCAGAGACAGGCAGAAGGGTAATTATGGAGTGCGTCCAACATCTGTGGACATACATACAGAAAGATAATACTAACGCCCGCTTGGCATCCCCCATGAGACCTAACCTCCACGTGAGACGTGTCTCGGTAAGGGATGCTGGGCGGGTATGTAAGTCGCCATTTATGTGAGGGCGTGGATTGAAACATGAGTAGCATAAGAATTGAAAGTCGGCCTGGGATATATTTTAAATCTCTTCCGGTGTGTCCGGTTTGTGAGCTAGGCTATATTGGACAATCTGGTATTTGCACTAATTGCGGCAGGAGCGTACCGCAGGGGGGTAGCGATGGGT
>Ga0209518_1004648_pt1 | contig 10855 bp, 14 predicted proteins | sample RifGroB1_FD_183993 | JGI IMG/M metagenome (GOLD analysis project Ga0209518, IMG submission 183993) | Groundwater microbial communities from Rifle, Colorado, USA - Groundwater B1 (SPAdes) (version 2) | ecosystem: Environmental > Aquatic > Deep subsurface > Groundwater | place: Rifle, Colorado... | reverse complement strand
AAGAAGCGCAGAATCCGAAACACTTTGCAATTTCATTAACAGGTGAGCCAACACTTTACAATAAAATGTCTGGTTTGATTTCTGGCTTAAGAAATAAAAATATGAGTTCATTTTTAGTAACGCACGGACAGCATCCTGAAGCGTTGGAGAAATTACGGAATGAAAACTCCCTGCCGACGCAGCTCTATATTTCTATGGAAGCTCCTAATAAAGAACTACATAAAAAATTAGATGTTCCGCTACTCAAAGACGCTTGGGAGAGAGTCGAAAGAACATTTGAAATTCTACCGACCTTGAAATGCAGACGCGTAGTTAGAATAACATTAATGAGAAATCTAAATGATTTAGATGAATTAATTCCGCAGTTTGCAAAATTAATCAAGAAAGGCGAAATACATTTCATTGAAGTTAAATCGTATATGCACATAGGCGGTGCACGAAAGAGGTTGGATTTTGATAATATGCTTGCTCACGACGAAATCAAAATATATTCTGAAAAGCTAGCAAAAGAACTTAGATGGAAAGTAATAAGCGAAGCTCCAAGTTCAAGAGTTTGCTTAATTGCGAAAGAGGATTATAAATGGCGGGTAATGCCTTTTGCAAACAAGCCTATTACCGAAATAGAAAAGATGCCATTTGCTGAAATAGCGGCGTAAGTAATAAATAGGATTTTGTACGGTGAGATTAGCTAATCCTTATAAATCATCTTTTAGTTTACATCATATGATAAATCAAAATTTAATGATAAACAAGGTAAATTTTGCTAATCATTTTAGTTGTATGAAATTTGCAAAATGATCCCTGTTAAAGATATTAGTATTGAAAAAGCGACTAGCATCAAAGAACTAATTAAACAGTTCGACGTAGCCGGCGGTTTCAGCGCCAAGAAAATAGCTGTCGGTGTGGACATACTTAGAGATATGTTCAAATCTAAGTGTACAAAAATACTAAGCTTTCCTGCTGCAATTATTTCTACCGGTACAAGAGGTGTCATAAAGGACTTAGTAAAAAACAAAAAAGTAGATGTTGTAATTACAACGTGCGGGACTCTCGACCACGATTTAGCAAGAGTTTTTCAGGATTACTATCACGGCGATTTTATGATGGACGACGCTCAACTAAGAAAACAAAATATCAATAGATTAGGAAATATTTTGATTCCTGATAAATCCTACGGCGAAGTAATGTCAGAACATATGAGCAATATTCTAAACGGCCTTTGGAGCAAAGGCGTCAAGGAAATCTCAACAAAAGAATTATGCTGGGCAATTGGCGAATACATTGGAAAAACCAAGAAAGCTGAAGAATCTATTTTATACTGGGCTTGGAAGAACAAAATTCCTGTCTTTATTCCAGGACCAACTGACGGTTCTGTCGGCTCGCAAATTTGGATGTTTTCTCAAAAAAATGATTTCAAATTAAACATACTAAAAGACGAGCAGGATTTATCCAACATAGTATTTGATTCAAAAAGCCTAGGCGCATTAATGCTTGGCGGCGGAATATCGAAACATCATACTATTTGGTGGGCGCAGTTCGGCAAAGGCCTAGATTACGCAGTTTATATCACAACTGCAGTAGAATATGACGGCTCTTTATCAGGCGCACAGACTAGGGAAGCTATAAGTTGGGGCAAGCTCAAAGAAAAAGCCAAACATATAACGATAGAGGGCGATGCAACAGCTTTATTACCATTAATGATTGCTGCTATTTAGGTAAGCCTTTTAATATAATATTACAAATAAACATATGATACCTGATAGTTTAACCATACGAGAAAGGGAAGATTGGCTTTTAGACAGAGGTTTTAATCCCAAATCAATTGCTAATAGGTGGATTACTTCCAATACTTACGCGCCTATAGAAATTATGGAAGTTTGTTATAATTATATAACCCATGAATTAGGTTTAGATACTAAAGTATTTAAGAAAAATCCCTTTGTGTTTCATCTATCTATTGAAGATAATCTAAAGCCCAAAGTTGAATATATTACTCAAGAATTGGGCTTAGATGCTAAAGTATTTGAAAAAAATCCTCAATTGTTTAATTTATCTATTGAAAATACTCTAAAGCCTAAGGTCAAATATATTGCTCAAGAACTAGGTTTAGATATTAGTATATTTGAAATGTTGCCTCAATTGTTTAATTTAGATATTGAGAATAATATAAAATTAAAATACCTATATTTAACATCTGAAATAGGTATATCTAATATAGATTTAGAACGTTTTCCTGCTGCATTTAGTTATAGTCTAAAGAAACGTATTATTCCAAGATTGGAATTTGCAAAGAGTAGAAATAAAACTAATTTGAGTCTAAGTTCGTTGCTTGCACCCAACGATATTGTATTTGCAAATAAAATGGAAACAGATATTGCCCATTATGATGTGTTCAAAAGTGAGAATGAAGCTTTCATAAAAGATATTTATGACTCTTTAACAAAAGCTGCTGCCCGAACTTGATAGCTTTACTGATAAATTGATTTAGTCAGTCGTGTTTAGAAAAGATTATTAACCCCAAGAGATGATCTTTATTATGGCTGATAAATGTCCAAAATGCGGCAGTGTCGCTATTTCAGCAAGAAATATTTCTATGCCACATACTAGGCAAGTTTTTCAAAGGAAAAAATGTTTAAACTGCGGAAGAGAATTTGAATAGTATGGGATTAAAACAAGTTATTGTTTTACGAACAGATTTGGCAATGAGCAGAGGTAAGGCTTGTGCACAAGCAGCTCACGCTTCTGTTTCAGCCGTAATTAAAACACAGCAGCACGATAGAGTTTTCAAAACAGAATTAATAAAAAAATGGCTTGGTGCAGGCGCTAAAAAGATTGTCGTACAAGTAAGCTCTGAAGGTTCTTTGCTAAAATTAGCAGACCAATGTGTTAGATCTGGATTAAAACACGCAGTTATCAAAGACGCTGGTGAAACCGAACTTGCTCCTGGAACAATTACTGCTCTTGGTATAGGTCCAGATGCAGAGGAAAAAATTGACAAAATAACTGGAGATTTAAAATCACTTTAATTTTGCTTTCTTAATTATATAAAAGCCAACATCATGCTGCCAAACCTTTTCTGCTTCTCCTATTTCAATTCTCTTTTTGAATATCGGACCGTCTGTTACAAATGTTTCTATTTCCCCTCCTTCTCCACCTATATGTATTCCAAACTTTTCGTGAAGTTTCTGCAAATCATCTAATGTTTCTATGCTAATTGATCTGCCTAACCACTCGGGACTAAACCCATCTGCAGCAACAGATGTAATTATTGCCTTAAAGCCGTCTTTAATAAAATCAGTAATATATTTTCTCGGATCGAGATGCCACAAAGGCGCAATTGATTTCAATCCCAAATCTGCGCAGACTGTTTCTACTCTATATCTTTGATATTCGGATGCTACGGCGCCTGAAACAACACCTTCAATTTTATATTTAGTTTTGGCTTCTAATAAAGCATTACGCAAATCTTTCAATTCTTTTTCTTTTATTCCTTCTGTTTCTCTGAAAAGTAACGGTATATCAAGCGCTTTCGCCTGAAGTTTTACCATATCTATATTGGGAACGTGAAACATATAAGAAGACGGATTTTTGGATTTCATAGAGACCAAGCAGGCTATTTCTCTGCCATGTCCTTTAGCGCGGTACATAGCGTAAGTGCTGTCTTTGCCGCCCGAATATAATACTGCTACTTTCATTTTAAGAGTGCGCTAGCGGGGATTTGAACCCCGATCATCCGCTTGGAAGGCGGAGGTTCTACCAGGTTGAACTACCAACGCATACAGCTATATATACTCTTTAGAAATCAAATTAAAAGGCTTTTGCGACATTAAGTTTCATTACTCTAGAGATAGTCTATAAATTAATCAAATGCGTGAGCTAAAGCTCTATCATTATATGGACCTTTAGTGCTAATACCTAATTTTACAGAATCTACACTTGGATAAATAACTTGTAAATTACTAAGGTTTATAGAATCATACCTAGTTACTTCCAATACCATATGCAATTCATAACACATTGCTTTAAAAAGTTAAGTTCTATGAATGTAGTATGACGAACGAGAGTGTATACTTATAGAACTAAAATCACTAGTTACGTCAAGTGGAACAATAAATATGGTGTCTAGGAGCGGCTATCTAAATATATATGCATATGCCCACCTTATGACGATACCTAAGATTCAAGCGTCCTTGAATGAAAATAGTGCGTCTTTATCTTATAAAGAGAGTCATAAAATCATCGGTAGTTATATATTCGGACCCACAAGATCGGTATCATCAGGGCGTATCAGGATGCAAGTCATAGCGGTAGTAGACGACCTAATGTCCTACGCAACTACAAGGGGTCTTAACGAGGCATACTCACTTAACGTTATTATTGACCGTATTGGACACCGCATACCACGCGCTTCAATCAAGAGAGTTGCCGAGTCCCTCGAGTCCCGGATCGAGACCGATGTAAGAATCGAATACGAAGGTGCGCGGGTTTCAATCAGAACGCAGCCACCTTACTACATTTCATTGGCTAGAACACATTGAAACCAAAGCTACCGAGGCCGCATTTGGGTTGAGCGTGCCCGGCAGGACTTTCAATCGGGAAGTCCGCAAAGATATTTCTTTGCAACTTTGCGATATTTGAACCTGCGACCTACGGTTTAGGAAACCGACGCGCTATCCAAGCTGCGCTACGGGCACAACGTAGTTATGCTCTAACAAAACTTATACTTCCTCTACTTCTTAAGGCTTGCATAATATGCCTGCCAAGCTTAGACTTCTTATGTATTCTAAGTTCATTATCGTGCAATTCCATAGTTGCAACTTTAGCGCCGTCTATAAACATCTCTACTGCTCTTGCTCTACCACCTGGAAAATAAAAACCAATATACTGCTTTGCTTCTTTAACTTTGTATTCAACTGTTCCGCCAGAACTGTGTGATTTTCCTTTTTGCTTAATAGGTATTACAACAGTCTGTTCGCCGTAAGTGTAAACTTCATATTCAAGATTTCCAGTTTCAAAATCATTTACATCTATAACTGGTCTTGCCAGATCTGATTCCGTCATACCGCTTGGCACCTTAACTTTCATAGACACCTCAAGAACTTTGTTTATCTGGCCATCTGCCATAAAGATAATTGTATCAATAACTTGCGGAATTACGCCTAACTCCAATCTGCCAACAAATCTTTGCAGCGCATCAACCGGCTTTGTTGCGTGTACTACTCCTGCAAGTCCAATTCCTGCTAATCTTAAATCACTATAAAGTCTAAAATCATCTGTTGTACGCATTTCGTCAAAGAAAGTATAATCTGGTCTGCTCAACAGCATAACATTATGAATGTCATCTCTTGTTCCCAGGTTTTTTGAATACTGCACGACTTCGTCAGGGACTTTCAAATCTCTTGGACTTTCAATTGTTTTAATTATTCTTCCTAATCTCAAATAATGTTTGATAAGAGCTGCAGCAAAGGTTGTCTTTCCAGAGCCAGGTGCGCCTGAAAGCAAAATGCCTGACGAACTTAAATCTAATTTACTAACTAATTTCTCGCTTAATGCATAATCTTTCAACTCTAATATTGCAACCGGCCGGACAGCGGTAATTTCCCATCCATCTGAAAACGGCGGTTTGCAAATTACAATTCTAAAATCCTGAAACTGCACTATCGTAGTTCCTGGATGATTTATTTCGATAAAAGCGCCTCTAGTGGACTTAGTTTTCTCAATAATATCTTCAACTAACTCCTTAAGTTCTTCATTTGTGCTTTTTTTATCTGAAACTTTAACGAGTTCCATATTTCCCGGAATACCTTTTTTTACAACCGGAACTGTATTCTCTTTGATGTGCAAAGACATTGTATGTTTATCAAAGAATTTTTCTATTAGCAGTTTTTCTTCTTTAGGCGAAGCCGGAAGAATAAGCATTACTTTTATTCCGGAGGCTTCTGCAACTGCCGCCTGCACGTTATCGCCTGTAATTAAAGTTGCATCATTCTTATTTGCTATTTCTCTTATCAAATTATCAACTGCGCCGTATCTCGCGCCTTTTATGTACGCTTCTGTTGGCTTTTCTCCTTCATAAATCAACTCAATTTTTCCACTGCCAGCCATAGTCCTAAGCTCTTTTATTTCTTCAAGTCCAAGAAAACCTTCAGTATGATTTTGGTTTGCCTGATTTTCTAATTCTGCAAGAACTGCATTTGGAATAATTATTGTTCCTTTAATTTCATCTGATTTTACAAGTTCGCTTATTTTCTTCTCTATTATAACAGATGTATCTGCAACATAAACTGTTTTTTTTAACGTCATAAACCCTCTAAAGTAGAGTCGAGTATCCTATCTTCTACAAATTTGACAAAGGATTTTACCCTATTATAAGCTTTTGTAATCTCGTCCTTATCTGGATTCTCCGATGTCATTTTCCAAAGCAAAAGAAAGTTATCAGAGAACCGCTGTTCTGTTTTTGACGCTTCATCTAATTTAAGTCTAAGTAAGGCGGGAGTAACATTTTCATTTCCCAGAAATTCGCGTGCCGCTAAATTAGCTGCATCAAAAATATTCTTTAAAGCAGACTTGTTCATCGCATCATCATTTCTAGAAAGCAAATAATCTGCGAACTGTAATTTTTGTTTAGCTTCGTTGATCTTGGACATCGGTTACTTTTATTATTTCATCCACGCTTTTTATGAATTTCTTTGTTACATTTGCATATTTTTTCACTGTTTCATAATCTAAAACTGACAGCGTGTAATTCTTTGTTGCCAAAACGTAGGAATCTCCGCGTTTGAATTTCACTAAGGAATTTCTACTGGATTGATAAATTTCAAAAAGTCTTTGCAACAGTCTATGAAACGTCGGATCAAGATTATGTTTCCTCTCAAGCTCTTTTTTATAAATATGCATCTGTGCTACGAAAGACGGCGGATAATCCACAATAGTATTGTTAGCCTTTTCGTATTCCAAAAGAGCTTGCAAAGCGGCTCTTGCTGACGTAGAAATTTTACTAGCTATAGACAGCAAAAACTTAGAATCCTTAACCATAGGATAGGTAACAAAAAGCAAATGGTCTGCAACTTCCATTTCTTTTTTAGCTGCTTTCAATAGATCTACGTGACGCATATTAAAAACATGAATTATCTTAATATATTAATTTCTAGTCTCTATTACAATACAATTTATCCGCCAAAATTCTCTACCTTGATATTTTCTTTAGCTACATTAAGTTCTTGAAGAATAGCTATCATTGCTTTGACAAATTCTCCCGTTCCGCAGATGAAGTAAATTTTATTTGCGAAGTCTTTGCCACAGACATTCTTTATACATTTAGCATCAATTCTACTGCATAAACCATCCCACTTTTGTCTTGTTAGCGTAAATACAACTCTTACGTTTTTTCCATTGTCTAATTTTTCAAGGTGTTTTTTGTACAGTATATCCGCTTCTGTTTTATTGCTGAAAATTAAAGTTAATTTATTTGTTAGTTTTTTGTCTACAGCATATTCAAGATAAGATCTGAATGGCGTAATTCCAACTCCGCCCGCAAGTAATACTGCATCTTTGAAACTTTCGTCATAAGTAAACTTACCGTAAGGGCCTTTAATTCGCACAGTATCGCCTATTTTTAGTTCATGTAATCTACCTGTAAAGTTTCCAGCTTTCTTATAAGTAATATCTAAATTAGTTTTTCTTGTTGGAGAGTTTGCAATTGAATAAGCTCTTGATTCTTTGAATTCGCCGTCCTTGTCTTTAATAAACAGCATTACAAACTGACCAGGTTTGAAATCAAAAAACTCTTTTTGAGACTTTAATTTTAAAGTTCTTGTATCTTGGGATTCTTCAATTATATCATTTACTTTGCAGTCAATAGTTACCATTAACACTTTTAAACTAAAGTTATCCTTTAAAGTATTACGCCCTTATAGCTCAGTCCGGCAGAGCGATCGTTTCGTAAACGATAGGTCAGAGGTTCAAATCCTCTTGAGGGCATATGAAGGCATTTGATGTACACGCACATCTATATGACGAGAAGTTTACAGATATAGACGAAGTTATCAAAAATGCTAAAAAGGTATTAAATGGAGTTCTTGTTGCAGGAGAGCATCCAGAATCCAATAGGCAAGTTTTAGCACTCGCAAAGAAATATTCAAATTTCTGTTATGCTAGTTTGGGTTTCCATCCGACAAGAATTCCGGATTTTTCCGACAAAGCAATAGAAGCTGAATTAAAATTCATAGAAAAGAATGCTAATAAAATTATAGCTATTTCTGAAACTGGTTTGGATTATATGTGGCTTAAGCGCGAACTACCGAAAGATAGATACGAAAAAGAGAAAGTCCGGCAGATAACCTATTTCAAAAAACATATTTTACTTTCTAAACAACTGGATCTTCCATTAGTAGTTCATTCAAGATGGTCGATGAAAGATGTTCTAGGTGTGCTAGAAGTTACTAAAGCTAAGAAAGTTATCCTGCACGCATTTGAAGGAACTATAGACGAAGCTAAGAAAGCGGTAAAACTTGGATATAAAATTTCTATTGGCAATACGATTAACAGCAGCGAAATGAAACAAAACGTTGTCAAGGCTATTGACCTTAAATATTTGGTTTTGGAAACAGACTCGCCGGTTCTTGCTCCAGTCAGAGGAAAACGGAATGAGCCTGCAAATGTCAAATTAACAATTAAGGAAATTGCTAAATTAAAGAACGTATCCGAAGACGACGTTGTAATTGCGTCTAACAAAAATATTAAAGATTTATTTAGAATTTAACAGTACTTTATTCAGCCAATGTATTCTACACTGTCATCATCTTTGATATCTTTTAGCTGCTGCTGCTCTTTCATTTTTTTCATTAAAACTTTTAGCTTGTCTTCCATTTGGCCTGCCTGCTGCATCAATTCATTGGGATTTACATCTAAACCAATGTATTTATCAAGTATACCTATTATCTTTGCAGCGGCTCTAGAATCGGGTAAGCCCGCCTGCGTTTCTGCAAAAATGTAACTTGATTTTATGTGATCGTGCCCTTTTATCATCAACGCTCCGGATACACCAAAAATCATTCCTTCAAGTAAAGGTTCGCAGCCAGTCTGTTCAAGCAATTTTACTTTTGCCGGCTGATTTGTAGAATAATAAGCTGTCAGCTCTGCTTTTCTAATTGGCGGTGCGCCAATGCCTTCAATTGAAATTACTTCTTTAGCGTTTAACAAATCATTAAGTTTAACCAGCGCATCTGCAACTTCCCACTCTAGTCCGTCAACACCAGAAAAAGATTCAAGTATAACTAAATTATATTTCTTATTGTAGAAAATTTCCATTGGCTGCATTACTTTTCCTTTGTGCACGAGCGCCATTGGTTGTAAATCAGGGCTCCAAATTTTTCCAATCGTTTCAACTTCTAAATGATCTAATAAATATTCAATTACAATTGTCGCAACAAAACCTAATCCAGGAAAGCCTTCTAAAATAATAACATTCTGCGGCTTCTCCCATAGTTCTATATGCATCGGATGGTGTTTAACATTATGTTGTGGATTTGACCTACCGCTTGGTGTTGGCATAAACTAAATTATATTGCACATTATATATAATTTACTTATAAACTATCGTAAGCTTTATTATGTTTTATCCAGCTTGTCACTTTTTGACCATTTGATAAATAAGTAGTGCTATCCCACATTTTACCGAAATCTTTACTTATATGGTAAGCCGCTTCTCGGCAGAGTTTAAAATAGCCTTTCTGCGGTCTAAGATGCTGTTTGTCAATCCCCATATCATAATCTACAAAAAGCTCGCATTCATAGAGGCGTTCATTTGACGGAAACTTATGCGCCCACGCTTTTTCAAGAGAGTATCCGGATTCTCGCTTCTTGAGTTTTTTTAACTGTTCTGCGTCAACTGTAAACATAACACCATTAAAAAAATGGTTTTTGGATTTTTCAAGATTTAGAACACCACTTTTGTGCTGTACCATATCAAAAACACGCTTATAGCCCCTAATTATAACCGGTTCAAAATGCTTATCCGGAACTGTTTCCCGGAGAGATTTATGGCTTATAATACTACCATAACCCACTACCTTATATTTCATAGCCAATCTATAATCTGGAAAGATTTATATACTATAATATCTACCTTCTAGTAGTGATTTATAAGCTATAGGCTTATAGTCTCACACCTCTGGCTGAACCACAAGTTCAGCCTGTATAATTACAAAAGTATAAAAAACAAGGAAAATATAGGTAAAATATGTGTAACATAGACAAGAATGGTAAAGTAGAACTTTGCCACGAATATGAAATGAAAGGCGCATCTAGCGGCGCCACTAATAGGTATGATACACGTTCTACAATAGTCGGACTAGCGCCTAGAATATCTGGCGGTTACAGGGCACAAAGCCCTACGTACAGTGCTGGATTAGAATATAAAATCAGAGATGGTTATAAGGATTAGATTTTTAAACCTCTTAAATTACAAATCATTGTCAGCGGTCATAGCGCTGGGGCAACACCTGTTCCCTTTCCGAACACAGAAGTTAAGCCCAGTTACGTTTTGATCTGTACTGCGTCATACGCGGGAACATCAGAGAGCTGCTGACTTTTCATTCATTTTATATACGTCATACTATTCATAATTAAATGGCTGCGTGGATACGAATTTTGCTCGTAGTTACTATAGCTGCTCTTACGCTCCACACTATGTTTAATTATGCTGGACCACAGACTGGTTTTTCTGCCGGCGATCCTTGCAACAAAATGCTAATTTACAACATCGGTCTTGGAGACGATGTATCTACAGAATTCGGTTCGGAGCTTAGCAGAAGTGATATCTGCTTATATCAAGGCGGCATAAACATACAAGGAG
>Ga0209518_1004644_pt1 | contig 10860 bp, 9 predicted proteins | sample RifGroB1_FD_183993 | JGI IMG/M metagenome (GOLD analysis project Ga0209518, IMG submission 183993) | Groundwater microbial communities from Rifle, Colorado, USA - Groundwater B1 (SPAdes) (version 2) | ecosystem: Environmental > Aquatic > Deep subsurface > Groundwater | place: Rifle, Colorado... | reverse complement strand
TCTCTACCAGCTTGGCAAAGTGATCAATGCCATTTTTGGCAGTTTCCTTGGTCATGTCGGCATTTAACTTGGGACAAAGTGCTTTGGCAAGATAACAGTAGTCACAGAGCAAATTACAGTTTCTGGTAACGATGAGATACATCAGAGAAACGGGCAGGTGATGTGTTTGGTGTTGGAGTCCAGAAAGTTTTTCCAAATCACCCGCTCTGTCCAGAAAATGCTCATTACTCATGGCTTCCAAAAGGGTATTACCATCTGTTTGAAGGTTGGCTGGTAGGCAATCGAGTGCTTCGGCTTTATCTTTTCCCTCTTGAAGCCCTCGGATGAGTGGCAGGAGGTTAGCTTCGACAAAGATAACTCGAAGCCATAAGGCGTTGTAAATGGCGTAAGTTTTCTTCGGCTCTACTTCAAATAGATGGCAATGATCGGAAAGAATTTTGTTGTTCAAAGATAACCTCCTGGTTATTTGAGATATAAAGTTCCCCTAAAACAACTTGGTTGGGAAGTTGCTCTAGGGGTTTGGAACTACTTAACGAACTTGGTTAACAGGCAAACTATCAGACATGTTGCCGCACACACATGCAGTGCAGGTACAGGCACAACTACATGAGCATACACAACTACACGAGGACGAACAGTTTCCGCTTGCCACTATGGTAGTTGTAACCAATGGAGGAGTTAAAGCCAATGTCAAGAATTGGGCCTGAGTAGGAACAAGAATCATAAAATCCTCCTCTTATAAATGTGTGCCACCGTCAAGATTCCTTGTGCGGTTATCGTACTTGGTTAACGAGTTTGCCGTCTGATGTACGGCCACACTTGCACGAACCGCAGGCAGCACCGCACTGACAACTACAGGCACAAACGCCACCACCACAGGCACAGCTTGTACTGCAGCTGCAACTGCAATTCGCAGCCATGGGGGTTGTTACAGGAGTGCTTGAAGCAAGCAACGAGAATTGTTTCTGAGTAGGTATAAGAACCATGGAGGCCTCCTTATTTTGGAATACGACCCCAACCCTCGTATTTGAAAGATGCCGAAATGTTAAAGTTCAATCAATCCCTCGGCAATTAGGATCGACTGATTCTAGCAGAAACTAGGCTGATATAACAGTCTTTATCGTCTGGAAGAAGGATTTGACATCCTTTATCTGCCCCTTACCAACCTTGAACTGTTTGGAGAATTCGACCACTTCTGGATAGGCACTTTTGACATTTTCACCAAATTGTTTGAAAATTGGGAGGTTAAGTGTGAGATCGTTAAACCATTCTGAGAGCAACCAAATAGTGTGTTCGTCTTGTTTATTCTTGAAATCAGCTTCGTGGTTGTCTAAGTAGTCAAAAAACATGAAATGAAGCATCTCGTGGGCAATAATATAATTTGTTCGATCAGAAAGTCCTTGGTAAACCTGAAAAGATCTTGTTTCTAAAAATCTAGGATTGCAGTTGAAGATCGAAAGATAGCATATATATTCACCCTGAGGCCACTGGGCATTGTTGAAGATTTCATCTACACCACGAAAATAATCATCGGCTACAGACTCCCAGTCAGAGTTTATCCTCGATAGATTTATTTCAAGCCCTGCCTTGTTTCCCTCGTAATAATCTTTTGTAAAGTTTGCAATTACCGCTCTTCGTTCATCCCCTGTGACTTCCTTTGCTTTTGATAGTTCTGGGTGTGCCCCAATTATTTTTTTGCTGTAATCCATCCCTCCTGAGTTCATATCTATAAACATCGAAGCAATATCTATGTCAAGTTGAATATTTAGTTGAAATTTGAGTTTTGGATATTTGTTCACGATTTTATTTTAAATATATACTTTATCGATTTCCTTCATTATCTTGTCAGTTTCAACGAGGACCACGATAATTTTTTGATAGTGTTCTATGTCTTCATTGGTTAGGGTTTTTCCCTTTCGATCCTTCAACCATTTTTGTGCAGGTTGATAACCACCGATAAAGAAATTCCAGGCTACATCCGGGACATTACCAAAATATTGTTCATTATTTATATAGACATTTCCATTTTTAAATTCAATTTTATCAAGCACATCAGATCCTGATATGGGATAGGTGGTAATAAAATTGTCAATTTTTGGAGTTTCCAATAAATGAAGTTGAATTAATTCTCTTCCAAGCGATACATATTTTTTGAATTTTATCTTGTCAGTTGGATATGGAATTTTAGGAAAATCTGTTTTGAGAAATTCATTATATTTGGATCGATAAAGAGGTGAGTACAATACAGCGTAAATATAATCAAAAATATCTTCTGGACTGAAATTAGAGGATACTATACTAGTAAATTTTGAGATTATTTCGGAGTTGAAGTTTGGTGTCCTCGTGCCGTCAACATTATATAAATACAACGGAGCAAAAGATGACTGAACACTTCGTTCTGTCGATTTAGCCTCCATTGGATTCCTTGAAACAAAAACAGCATTAAAATCATTATCTTTCTGGGATCTTGCATATCCCAAAGCTAGATTTTCCTTATTGATAAAATGTTTGGAGACAGAGTCGCGCCACCTCCACAATACTCTGTTGTCGTAATAGGTCCATCGATCTTCAAAGGGACGGTATGTTATTTTTATAAACTTATTTTCGTCAAGGTCTATGTATTTATTCTTATTAAAAATAAACTCCGGGTAATTTTTTCCAAGTTTAAATTCATTTTTCAGGGTTTCTTTTTTATAAACACCGCTAATTAAATTTTGAATTCGATTTGACATGACACTTTTACTTTCGTTCGTAATAAAGTCATCAGCCATTGTTACTATTCCTGTAGAACTTTTTATAAATAACTCATTAATAGAGAATCCTTCGTCATATACGACTTTATTACTTGTATCTTTCGGAACAAAATAAAACATCTTAGAATCAGGACTGAGTTTTTGCCATGTATGAGATTTATTTATTTCAGCGAACTTAGAGTCGCGGGATCCAAATAAATCAGAATAGAATACCTCTCCTAGCTGATCAAGATTCTTTTTCCCGGTTTTGATAGCAAATATTATTCCGACACCCTGCATGATATCAAAAACATTTTCATCTTTACTTCCATCTGGAGATTTTTCCTTCTTCTTTGAATTTCCATGTAAGTTAAGTAGGTAGATTTTGTCAAAGGTTTTTGCTAACTGCCACCGCATTCCTCGAAAGGTGGGGTTGTCAAGATAGCCATTGTTTGTAATCATTGCGACGATACCATCGCCATTTTTTTCAATCAAGCTCTCGGCGAACGAAATAAACTTAACATAGTCATCATTGAGCCAGTGTTTTCGTTCTTGTAGTTTTTGTTTTCCCCCAGGTTCAACCTTATACCTTTCTACTAAACTGTTTGCATAGGCTGTTTCGTTGCTGCTTATTCCAGAATATGGAGGATTTCCAACAACTACCATTATTGGTCTATCCTTTTTAATTTTTGAGGCTTCCTCAGCTTCTTCGGCAATACTAGCTCCAAAATCAAACGCTAATAGTTCTGGTTGATTGCTTACCTCATCTAGAGTGTTTGTTAGGTAAATTCCTAGTCTGGCTTTGCCACTACGCGTTTCATTAAAATATAAAAATCCTGTTTCTTTTAAGGCCATACTAAGTTTAAGGTGTGCAATTGTGTATGGCGCCATCATTAGCTCAAAACCGTATATTCTCGGAAGAAGCTCATGGTGAACATAACTAGGCCACTGACCCGCCTGATTCGAACTCCTTATCTTTGAGTATATTTTTCCTATTACTGTGCTTATGAAAGTTCCTGTTCCGACTGCAGGGTCAAGTACTTGGACACGATGCAATCCATTTTTTGTTTTTGATGTATTTGCCAGACCTCCTAAAAGATTAAACTCTTTTTCCAGTATTCGATCAACAGAATCAACAATGTATTGAACAACCGGTAAGGGGGTATAGAATGCGCCCATCTTTTTTCGTAATTCGTCATCATATTCACGTAGAAAATCCTCATAAAAGTGGATCACTTGGTCTTTCCCTTTATCTGCACCTTTCTTGGAATTGAATTTGAAATGACGTTCCATCAATTCTGACACATTGGCGTGTTGAAAAACCTCACAAAGCTCATCTGCAATATATGAAAGTCGTTTTTCAAAATTTCTTCCGGCTATATGATCGAAAAAATGTCCGAGGAATGGGTTTGAAGCTGGAATGAGGTCTCTTGCTTCTTGCCGACTAAATGTTTCAGGTGTGTTGTCATAGAATCGAGCTACAAATAGTCCATATACCAGCGTTTGGGCATACATGTCGGCAAAGGAATTTCTTGTAAGGTCGTGAACAAGTAATTTCTTGAGAGTTTCATATACATTGTGGAGTTCTGAGCTTTTTCCGGATTCAGATTCAAATATCGCTTGAATATTGTCCCTAATTCTTTGCGCCTTTCCACCCATGATCTTCGACAGGTGTTTGCCTGACTTGATCGGTTCCTTTCCTGAGATAGTAAATTCAAGAAGAGTATTTGCCAGGTTTTCATATTGTTCAGGGATTGGATTTAAAACTCTGTTCTTAATATCATAAGTCGCAATAATAATTGGTTCTCCATAAGGCAAGCCATTTCTATAAAATCGGAACTCAAGATAATCAGTAAGCACTAGGTTTGTATATCCAAAATATCTAGCCATCTGTTCAGACTTTTCTACCTTATCCAGTGATATGCCTATATCTTTTGTTTCGATGTACAGAAGAGGTATATCATCTTTAACAACTACAAAGTCTGGTTTATTACCCTGCTTTGCTTTAGCATCGTGGTCAAACCGCGTAACCTTTATCGACTCAAAAATCCCCTTAAGAAGGATCTCAAAATCAGTTCTATATCCTATTTCACTCGTTTCTTCGTGGGTAAATTTAGTTGAAACGGAAGAAATGTAATTATTCAATAATTCGGAATGTTTACTCATTTATAGCTAATTTTACCTCTAATATACTCAAATATACCAATATAAACTAAAGAGGGAGAGTAAAATAAAGATATCATGTCAAATACCAAGACAAATAGTAAAGGGCTAATTCTTTTTATAACCTGCATTTTGGCTGCTTTACTGGTCGGAGTTTTCGTCTTGAGCTATCGGAACATCTCCCAAATTACGAGTTTTGAGGAATGCGCTGATGCTGGCTACCCCATCATGGAGAGTTATCCCGAACAATGTCGAACTCCGAGTGGTAAAACATTTACTCGCCAGTTATCGGTCGAGTCAAATTTACAAACCCAAACAGTTGAGGAGATTGGTTTAACATTCAAGTATCCTAAAGATCTTGTCTATCGAAAAGAAATCGCTGATAATGATGGTCAAATCCGTACTGCTGGTTTTTTCCTTACCAAAGGAGCAGAAGCCGCCCCCAAATATCAAATGTACGGGCTTTATGAGCAATACAGAGATGCTAAGTTGTCGGATCTGGAATTATTAAAGAAAGAGATGGATCCAAAAAGTATTAAAGACGTGACTCTTGGTGGATACAAAGGTATTGAAGGTCTTATTCTTGGACCAAAAACCAGATATGCAACCATCATTTTGAAAGGTAACAAGTTATTCTCTATCTCAACAATGCCACCAACTCAGGAAAATAAGGCACAATCAGAGATAATTTTGGCTACATTTAATTTTAAATAACCAACTATAGTTATAGGACTATTTCCAATTTTTGCGTTTTCTGTCATGGCTACTGCGGTAGCCATCGTTCGAACCGATGTTACCGGCAAGGCGGTGGCGAACCGCGAGACACGAAAGTGTTGAGCGGTGAGCCAATAGATTAGTAATGGTCCCGAAAATAAGTTCGAATTTCGTTATAACAGACAACAGAATAGGATTTTTGGGGAGAGGGAGGGTCAGTCGCCCGCGCGCCCGCCCACGCGCGGAGCGATGCGAAGGGCTTTAATAATCTGTATCTTTCTAAAAAGCGACAGAAAACGCAAAAATAAATTCGGTAAAACTTCTGCGGAAGTTTTGGGTCTTTTATGGTTAAATGATTGTATGACAAAGTACATTGCGTACTGTCGGAAGTCCACAGATGAGAAAGATCGACAAGTTTTGTCGATCGAAGCTCAGATTGCCGAACTAAAAGAATTCGCCAAGAGGGAGAAGCTTCACATTGTCGAAACACTTGCAGAAAGCAAAACTGCTAAAGAGCCGGGGAGATTAGTGTTTCAGCATATGATGAAGCTTCTAGAGTCTGGCAAGGCAAACGCCATTCTTTCGTGGCATCCAGATAGACTGGCCAGAAATAGTGTCGACGGAGGACAAATCATCTACCTCGTAGACACTGGTAAAATAGTTGACCTTAAATTTCCCTCCTTCTGGTTTGAAAACACTCCTCAAGGCAAGTTCATGCTAAACATTGCCTTTGGCCAGTCTAAATACTATGTCGATAACCTCTCAGAGAATGTAAAGCGAGGTAATCGCCAAAAACTGCGGAATGGCGTTTGGCCAAACAAAGCACCTCTTGGCTACAAGAACATTGTTGAGAACAAATCGATTGACATCGATCCGGAAGAAGCCAAGGTCGTCAGAAAAGCTTTTGAAATGTTTGCTGATGGCAAATACTCTTTCATCCACATCGCTCGCTTCATGGCGCAGGGGGGAATAACTAGCACAAAAGGGAAGCCTTTGAAGATTGACCAAATCAAAAGTATGCTCCAGAAAAAATTCTACATCGGCACGATGCAGTTTAACGGCGAAGAGTTCAAGGCTTCCCATCCAACTTTCATCAGCAAACAACTTTTTGAAAGAGTACAAAGCAATATTCAAAAGTTTTCTAGAACAAGGGAAACCAGTCACGACTTTGCTTTTTCCGGACTCATGCGGTGTGGGGAGTGCGGCGCCACCATCACGGCTGAACAACATATCAAGAAATATCGTAGAACAAATCGCACCGTTAGATATATTTACTACCGCTGTACCAAGAAAATAAAGCCCTGTTCTAAGCCGTATCTGGAAGAAAACAATCTCTTCGGTCAATTAAAGAGTGAGATTGGCTCCTCCGTACTCCCCAAATCTTGGCAACCTGAGTGGAAAACTCGACTGGCAAAGGACAAAATCCTAAGCGAAGAGTCCAAAGAAAAAGTTCTCGCCTTACTTCATACTCAAACCGAAAGTTTTGATACCAAACTCAATGTCTTACTCGATGGATATCTGGACGGCACGGTAGACTCCGATATCTACAAGACCAAAAAGAATCAGTTGTTTCAAGAAAAGCTCAAACTTGAGCAACAGATATCCAAAACAGAAGAAGAAGGTTGTAGTTGGCTCGAACCTTTTTCTAAGTTTGTAAATAGCGCCATACTGGCGCAAAAAATCGCGCGCAAGGGTTCCGTGGACTCAGATCTGCGGTTCTTCGTCCAAAACATCGGTTCGAACTTCTTTTTGAAAGATAAACAGATTATTGTGGAATGGGAAAAGCCCTTCGCATCGCTCCGCGCGTGGGCGGGCGCGCGGGCGACTGACCCTCCCTCTCCCCAAAAATCCTATTCTGTTGCCCAGCTAGGATTCGAACCTAGATATACGGATTCAGAGTCCGCAGTCCTACCATTAGACGACCGGGCAATGCTGAACCTATTATATATCAGGGTAAGCACGGAAATTAATTAACTCTCTAAACCTCATGGCCTCTTCCTTTTTCCTCAATCTGACCGAGCTGACTCTCCTTTCTGGGTTAAACCCTAACAATTTTAGCCCTTTTTCAACTTCATCTAAAAGACTAACATTTCTATTACTGAACTCGAAATTGTATGTATATGATAATTTGTGAACACAATATGACGCCTCAGCCTCTTGAGGCTCGAAATTAGATAGGATTTATTCCTCCAAATCCACGGAGCCAGTTTAATTTGAAGGTTACCCCTCGCCCCGGACGGAATTTCCAGTCGTTTACTCAAATTCTTTTGGCAAATTGTAACATTGAAGCAGTTTGAGTTATTTCTCTTAATTATTGACGGAGTCTTGTTAAAAACCTTGGTTATAAGCCTAGCTGCAAAATTAGCCAACTCAGGCTTATCAGTGCCCAAAGTTAACCTGAGTGTTTCTGTTCTTGGAAGCTTGTCAATATTCCCATCACCAAGGATTAGTCCAATTAGTGTTGCTAGTTCCACATTCTTATCAAGTATTTTGTCAGAATCTGGTATTAATCCATTCAGTCTTGCCTTTTCCCGCCAATTTTTAAAATTATCAATTTTCTTGTTCTTCATCGTATCCGAAATTTTCTTCACACCAGAGTCGTTCAGTTTTGTTTTTCCTTTGTTCCAAGGTATCACTCCTTTCCTATTACCCATAAACTATATTACCATTAGACGTTAGCTTTTAGGTACAAAAAGGCCGGATCTCTCCGGCCCAGACCAACCTATCTCGGAAAGATCGCTTCCCAACCCCTCTCTTTAAGCTGTTCCCTGATCTTGATGACTTCTTCGATCACGTCGGAGCCATAAACCCGTTCGTATATTTCCACCATCTCATCGGGAAGATAATCCGGCGGAATAATGACATTTCCCCAGGAAAAGCCCTCTGTTTTACTGATTTCTACACACAGTAGCGCGATCCATCTGAGTCGGTCCACCGGATTCTTAGGTAGGGTGATACAGCCACTTTTATACAGCTCTTCAAATAACCCCATCAGCTCTTTATCCTGCCACCAGAAATGCCCAAAATCTTCAGCCTCAAACCGGGTCAAATTTTTTATCACCTCTTCGCGAAGTTGGGCCATCTGTAGAGTCTCCCTAAAGAGCTCACTATTTTCCCTTTCCGGTAGCACTTTCTCGAAAAAGGTATCTACTTCAGGATCCATGACTGCCTCCTTAGATTATGATTCAACTGGAATCAATGTACAGGTATATTTTATCCTATTTGTATCTTTCGCTAGTGGAACTATTCGTCAAAGGTATAAACATGAGCAAACCGATCAAGATACCCAGACTTTTTAGTGTCCGGATCAATATCTATCGTCATCAAAGAAATCGTCGCCGAAGGATTCATTTCTCTAATTTTTTCAATCATTACTCTGGATGTGTAAGTTTCCATGACAGCATCATCAGTAATCAAAATATGTCCCCCGGAGAGGGCAAGATTATCGGAAAGGTAACCTCTGACCGGCTGAATTCCACTGCGGGCAAAAACCATATGGTCCACCGGCACCGAATATTGGTATTTTTCGGACATTATTTGACCCAGGTATTCTCCAATGACACAGCCCGACACCGCCGCCGTAATTATGTGGGTTACCTCATCTCTGCTGGCCGCTTCGGCGACGTCACCAAACTGTCCTATTACCCGACGCATTTCCCAGAAACCGCTATTCCGGTAGCGTTGTTGTTCGCCAGCTCTCGCAATATCTTCTTGAGTTATGCCCAGAAGATGGTTAATCGAGTACAGTGAGCTGTGAAACCGATTAACTGTGTCAAGGGAGATGCTTCCGCTTTCCATAATCTCGGACGCAAAATCCTGTGAATAGAATTTTATAAGTTCAAAGACATACTCTCTGGGTCTCGGTAGTGAGGCAATCGGGAGATTGTCTTCATAGAGAGTGATCCACAAAGCCAAAGCCCTCAGCTGATCCATGTCCCGCTCGTATCGGACCATTTCATTGTAGTTATTCAAAGAAATCTCCTGCATAGACCATCTTATCCCTCTTTGGGGGTATCTTGTTCTTCAGTCTCCTCCAAGAATTTCTCGAATTCTTCAAATATAAACTCTCCGGCATCATGACCCCAGAATTCAATCTCTGTTTTGTCATCTTTGTCTTTGACCAGTCCGGATGTTTCAAAAGACATTTTTTCTATCATCTATTTCACCTCCTTTCTCATCAAAATTGCCAAAAAAAATAGGCCCTTCGGCCTTTTTACCCCTCGTCTTAACTTTATTTTTTTTAGGTAATTTTTCATTCCTAAAAACTAAGTTTAATTGCCAAAAAATATTCTGTCAAGTCCCGCGAGACTTAAGACAGATCGTGGAAACCATCTCCCTATCTGCCTTCTTGATAATCTTTACCATCTCTTCAAACTTCTTCGCCTTGGTGGTACAAAAGAAGTCTCGACACACATCCGGCCGGTCTGCGTGAATACTGCACTGGTTATCTACCAAATATACACAACTATTATCTTCATTTTTATCCAGTAGGTTAGCCCCACATTCCTTGGCCAAAGAAAAGTTGTCTATTATTCCATGATCTTGAAGGATGGTTTTGTACTTCCCGGATTGGTATTCCTTCTTGGAAAGGTTAATATAAAAAAGTTTGCAACACAAACCACAGCTTTTACACGAATTTGCCATCCTACTTCCTCGCTACTATCGTTCCTGTCGACCGGAAGCTTTCGAGCTCTGCGAGGGTAAATCCAAAGTCATTCACCCATTTCTCTTTGAGGAAAAGGATAGTGGAGGATCTTTGGAACAGAACAGACATGCCTAAGAGCTTAAAAATCTGATCATACTCTTCAAAGCAGATCGGTACATAGTTTTCCCCTACCTCTCTTTCCCAGTTATCCCTGTACATATATTTGAGCAAAAAGTGATTGAGTTGTTTGACCGTTTTGACTTCCCCAAAGATCTTTTCAAACTCGGCCAGCAGTGAAGGCATTCCTTCCCTGGCCATCACTTTTTCTTTCATTTTTTCTACCCATAGTTCTGACTTATCGGCATAATTGTAAAGGACCATGTCGCGGATAATCAAGGTTCCTCCACGGTTCAGTATCTCATGTGCATCCGAAAGTGCTTTTACTACCGTCGAAATTCCTTCCCCGTAGCTAAAAAATTCGTGTAAGACAGAGCAAAACAGCACCACATCAAACCTTTCGGGGTTAGCCAATCTCTCTCTCAAGTACCCACTTTCGAACTTCACATTCTTCCGATCACCTACCTTTTTGTTGGCAATATTGATGAA
>Ga0209518_1004642_pt1 | contig 10869 bp, 9 predicted proteins | sample RifGroB1_FD_183993 | JGI IMG/M metagenome (GOLD analysis project Ga0209518, IMG submission 183993) | Groundwater microbial communities from Rifle, Colorado, USA - Groundwater B1 (SPAdes) (version 2) | ecosystem: Environmental > Aquatic > Deep subsurface > Groundwater | place: Rifle, Colorado... | reverse complement strand
CCAATGGTGAACGCAAAAGGCATTTAGAGGTCAAGCCCCGGATCGTTTCCTACCTCGTAGAGATTCTCGTCGTCGCCGCCGTCATCGCTCTCCACGTCGCTCCCGCCTCCGTTTATATACCGCGTGCTCTCCATTGCGGCGTTCAATTCATAATACGTGCCGTTACAGGCGTAGGAATAAAAGCACGCCTCGTTGCCTTCACCGCAATTCGTGCTGGTGTTATTCGGATCCATGGGGAGCCGAGCCAAGGGAGAGCCGCTTGATATCTGCGCAAAGTCAACTTTCACCCAGCCGCTTCCGTCCACGACCGTTGAGGTTGTCACGGAGCACCCCGCCGTGGCGCGGCCGGTTGTGCCCGATGTGCACCACTCGGAGAGGGACGAACAGGCGGTGCCGTCTGCCCCGCCTATCCCTGGGCTTGCCACATCGGCAAGATACAGTGCAACCGCGCTTTGCAATGCCGAGAGGTCGGAGAGCCGCGTCGCATCCCGCCCCTGCTTCACGAGTTCCGCCGGGTTCAGGATTAAGGTCACCGTCACCGCTAGGACGGCAATAATCGCAACGACGACCAATAGTTCAATAAGCGTAAATCCTTTTTTGGACATGGCAGGTTTAATTTTGATTTAAATACGACTTCACTTGTGCGATAAGGTCTTCTATTGAAATGCGCGCCTTGACGAAGTAGCCGACGGCGCCAAGCTTCTTTCCTTTTTCAATGTCGGTTTCCTGGCCAAGGTTCGAGGTAATCACAATGGGGATTGAGGGAATCTGCGGGTCTTCGCGGAGCCGCTCCATAAACTCAAAGCCCGACATCTTCGGCAGAATAATATCCAAAAGGATGAGGTTCGGCACTTCCTTTTTCAAAAGCGCCAGGGCCTCTTCGCCGTCTCCCGTGCGCAGGACGGCATACCCTTCCTTCTCCAAACGCTGTTTTAAGAGCGCCGAGAGAAGCGGCTCGTCTTCAACCAAAAGTATCACCTGCATTCCCTTTTCCGCTTCTTCCATATTGCCTCTGTTTATTATAGCACACATTGAAATCTTTTTAGCTGCTCCGAGAAAGCCGTGCAGTACAATCCTCGCTCGGAGACGCGCTCGAGCGCGTCTCCGAGACGGGGACTCAAAAACTCTGAACGGCAGTCGCTGCTTAGGGCCGAGCGACCGATACCCATCTCCGTAGAGGAGATATCGACTTCTTTTTTTGTCGTGTAGTGTAATTTGTTCACGAGCAGGTTCCCCTACCCGTGCCTTGTTATGACTTAACCCGTGTTACCGAACTTACCCTTGCCCCTCAACGGAGCTTCAGGTACTCCCGGCTCCCTTGGTTTGACAGGCGGTGAGTACAAGGCTCGAGAACGTATTCACCGCGGCATGCTGATCCGCGATTACTAGCGATTCCGACTTCATGAGGGCAAGTTGCAGCCCTCAATCTGAACTGGGGTCGGCTTTGTGGGATTCGCTCCGCCTTACGGCTTCGCGGCCCATTGTGCCGACCATTGTAGCATGTGTGTAGCCCAGGACATAAGGGCCATGCTGACTTGACGTCATCCCCACCTTCCTCCATCTATAGGATGGCAGTCCTCTCTGACACTTGTAACAGAGAGCGAGGGTTGCGCTCGTTACCCCACTTAAGGGAACGTTTCACAACACGAGCTGACGGCAGCCATGCAGCACCTGTTCCGCCGTCCCGACTTGCGTCAGGAAGGAATCCCTTTCGGGAAACCGTCGTCGGAATGTCAAGCCCTGGTAAGGTTTCTCGTTTACCATCGAATTGAACCACATGCTCCACCGCTTGTGCGAGCCCCCGTCTATTCCTTTGAGTTTTAGCCTTGCGGCCGTACTTCCCAGGCGGTTCACTTAACGCGTTAGCTTCGCCACTCCGAGGGTCGATACTCGAAACAGCTAGTGAACATCGTTTACGGCGTGGAATACTGGGGTATCTAATCCCATTCTCTCCCCACGCTTTCGCACTTCAAGGTCAGGAACGCCCCAGCCAGATGCCTTCGCCTTTGGTGTTCCGCACGATATCAACGGATGTCACCCCTACACCGTGCGTTCCACTGGCCTCTGACGTCCTCTAGTCCGACCGTATCCCCTGCAGCCCCGCGGTTGAGCCGCGAGATTTAACAGAGGACGGCGCCGGACCCTCTACGCGCGCTTTACGCCCAATAAATTCGGATAACGCTCGGGGTCTTCGTATTACCGCTGCTGCTGGCACGAAGTTAGCCACCCCTTATTCCCATTCTGGTATCAATGCCGACGTTACCATCGGTACTTTTTCGAACAGAAAAGCAGTTTACAACCCGAAGGCCTTCATCCTGCACGCGGCGTCGCTGGGTCACGCTTTCGCGCATTGCCCAATATTCTCGACTGCAGCCACCCGTAGGTGTTTGGCCAGTGTGTCAGTGCCAATGTTGGGGATCGAGCTCTCACTCCCCCTACCGGTCGTCGCCTTGGTGAGCCATTACCTCACCAACAAGCTGATCGGACCTAGGCCGCTCTCCAAGCGAATTGCTTCTTTACCCCTCAGACTTGCGTCCTCGGGGGCCATTGAGTATTACCCACCCTTTCGGATGGCTATGCTCATCTCGGAGGTACGTACCAAGGCGTTACTAACCCGTTCGCCACTACCTTTCATCCTTCTTGCGAAAAATGAAAGATCGTACGACTTGCATGCCTTATCCACGCCGCCAGCGTTCATCCTGGACCAGGATCAAATCCTCAATTAAGTTCTCGGAACAGCTAAAAAGATTTCAACACAAAGCGTAACGACTTCCGCCGTTACTTCTTCTTGACATGTCTACCTATTCATCTGTCAAAGGGCACTCTTTCATGCGTGGGAGTCAGTATACCTGCCGCTTGCACATTCCGCAAGTCCCCCGTATATTAAGAAAAATATGCCTCTCTTAAAGACCATTTTGTTCCTCCTCATCCTCGGACTTTTGGGCGTCGGACTCTACAATCTTCGGAAAGAAAATCTTGCCCTTGAACACGGTATTGAAGAACTCACCGCTTCTCTTTCGGGCGTTGAAGAAGAAAACAAAATGCTCCAGGACCGTATTTCTTATTTCAGAATTCCGGAGAACCTCGTGAAAGAGCTCAAGTCGCAATTCAATTACCGCGAAGCGGATGAAGAGCTCATTATCGTAGTGCCGAAAACAAATCCTTAGATACCTTTGCGCTTAGCTTTCCGCCGCGTTCCAAGAGCCGCTTCTTTCCCCGCTTTTGCTTTTGCCACAGTTTCATCTTTCTCGTCCGGTCGCCGCCGTACAAGTGGCTCGTGACGTTTTTCTTCAGAGCAGGAACGTCTTCGCGTGCGATAATTTCGCCGGCTGACGTAATCTGTATCGCCTGTACGTACTGCGCGCGAGGGAGCGTTTTCTTCAGGGTCTCGGCAAGGCGCCGCCCTTCCCGTACCGCTTTTTCTTTTGGCAGAACGCGCGAGAGCCCGGGCACGCGCTCGCCGGACACGAGAACGTCCGTTCGCACCACGCCTGCCGGCGCATATCCCGACGGCGTGTAGCTGAACGAACCAAACCCTTCGGTTACCGACTTCAGCCGGTCTTCAAAATTTTCTACCACTTCCGCAAGGGGTATGCGCATGCGTATGTGGAGATTTTTCCCCACGGTTTCGGTCCGCATGTCTTCGCCCCGAAATGCTTCGTGGAGCGCCATCACGCTCCGCATATACTTCGGCGGCGCGATGATGCGCACGTCTACTATCGGTTCTTCCACCAGGTCCGGATGGAGCGGCATCGCTTCGGGGGCAGTCACCGTTTGCCACACGTCTCCCTCTTTCACGCGATACGCAACCGACGGAAACGTCCTTAACGTTGGGGCACCAAATTCTTCCGCGAGGCGCGCCGTCGTTATCTCATAATGGAGCTGTCCCAAAAATCCTACGCGGAATCCTCGTCCCAAAAGCTCGTTCCGGTCATCGAGCGTCATGAGCGCCGCGTCGTTCAACCGGAGGCGCTCCAGGCCCGTTTTCAGTTTTTCGTATCCGTCCGCATCTTCCGGAAAAAGCGAAGCGAACATGCGCGACTGGGGCTTTTCGTATCCCGGAAGCGCGGGGATATTCGCTTTTGCGCCTGGAGCGGCGAGTGTTACGGTGTCGCCGATAAGCACCGCATCGGGGTCTTTGAGGCCGGTTGCAATATACCCGATGTCTCCTTCGCCAAGCCCCGCCTCGGCGGGGCGCAATTCGGGAGTGAACCAGCCGACCTCCTTTGCCTTGCATGAACTCTTTGATGCAAGGAAACGCACCGCCTGCCCTTCTTTAAACGAGCCGTTGAATACACGCACGCTCGCAATAATTCCTTGATGATTGTCGTAGAAGGAATCAAAAATAAGAGCCCGCGCCGCGCCGCCCGCGCCGGCGGTTTCTTTCGGACACGGCACGCTGTGAACGACTGCTCGGAGAAGCTCTTCCACGCCCTGTCCCGTTTTTCCGGAGACAAGGTAAACCTTGTCCGGCGACGTTTCCGTGAGTTCCGCAATCTCGCTGCGCAGTTCATCGAGTTCCGCCGCAAGGTCTCCGTGAGAGGCGAAAAGGTCTACTTTGTTGATTGCCGGAATAATCGTGAGCCCCGCTTCCTTTGCGGTCTGAAAATGCGAGAGTGTTTGCGCCTGTATGCCCTGCTTCCCATCAACGAGAAGTATCCCTCCCTCAACGGCCTGAAGCGCGCGAGAAACCTCGTAAGAGAAATCGGAGTGTCCCGGAGTGTCAATCAGATTCAGAATGTATTCTCCGTATGTCATGCGGACGGGGGCCATTTTTATCGTAATCCCCCGCTCGCGCTCCAGCGCCATTTGGTCAAGGTACTGTTCCTTCATTCGGCGCTCCGGAACCGCGCGCGTTGTTTCAAGAAAACGATCGGCAAGCGTGGACTTGCCGTGGTCAACATGGGCAATGATGCAGAAGTTTCTGATGTTACTTTGTTTCATCTTTCGCCAGGGTAAGTGCTACAATTTCGCGCTTTGCGGGATTCTTTGCGGTGAATGTATAGACCGGTGTGCCGGATTCTTTCCATATGTACCCGACCGGAGCGCCGATAACCGCTTTCAATGACGTGTGCGCGCCCGACTGCCGGTCAAAGACGAATCGGAATTGTTTTCCCGTCGTCAAAATAAAGTTGCTGACAGCGGGAGTAGAAAACCGCGCCGAAAGTTCCTCCGTCGTCCCCGCCTTCGTTATGAGCCATGTTCCGAACACGCTCTTCCCCGCCTCCTTTGTTTCCCAGGCGGCGTAATCGCGCAGGTAGCTCCGCGTTTCTTCAACTTCCCGCAGTGGTTCGTACCATTCGTAATCGCCATACTCGCGGTGCACCGCGTCACGAGCATCGTTCCCCTTCATGAAAAGCATATCCGTTTCGGGATTCAAGAAAATCTGCACGTAGCTCTTGTTGTCTGCACGGTACCACTCCGCCTTCTCCTCCGCTCCCTCGTGCGTGCGGCGGACCGATACGTCGCTCACGCTCCCGCCGTTTGTCTTCACGTCTATCCATGTTTCAATCTCCTGCGTCATAACCGCGTCGCTCTTCCCGCCGGCGACATTCGCGCCGACAACGGCGAGATAGCTTCCCCAAAATCCGTCCGGCAGGGCATACACGCTTCCGTCAATCGCGTATTCGTGGAGTACGTTCTGCAATTTTTTGTTTCGAGCCGTCACCATGATGTCTTTGTTCTTCATGTGCTCTCCGAGGCGCTCCATGAGTCCCTGCATCGCTTCGGCGGAGAGCGACTCAAGGCGCGCAAGAAGAAGCGGCGCAAGCGCACTTAATATCCGCTTGGGATTCTCGCCGACTTTCTTGTCTTTCCCCGTTTCCACTTCGCGCTGAAGCTCGGCAAGGAAATTATCGGGTGTAATCGTCAGGTCGTAGTCCGGAAGCTCAATCGGTCCCGCCGCCTCAATCAAGGTCTGCAATACCCGCGTGTTTACGGCGATTGCGCCGATGAAGGTTGTCTTGGGCTCGCGGTAAATCTTGGAGCGCTCCAGAAGCGACATGACCGCTTCTGCGGATGTCGGAAAGTCAAAAAACCAGTTCGCATCCCGTGCGCCCCAATCGGTCGTCACGCGCTGTAACGGATAGGGCGGGATAAGTTTCTCTTCAAAATTCATTTCGTGGTCGGGCCAGTAAATATCTCCTACCATGAGTTCCTGCATCGCTCCTCGTGCGACGGAGAGAACACCGTAGCTTCCCAAAAACCCGCCGGCCGGCCGGAGTTCGGAATCGTTGTGAAACATGACGAGCATATTCTGCGGTTCCTCCATGGCGAAAATGGCGGCAAGCTGGTCCAAAAATTCCTGAAGGTTGTTCAACTCGCCGCTGTATGAAAGATAATAGTCGCGCATCAGTGCTTCCAGTTCTTCAAACTGGCGAATGTTTCCGAGGCGCGCCGTAGTGTCCCGAAGCGTGTCTCCGCGCACCCGTATGCTTGCAACGAGTTTTCCCAGTTCCGCGAAGCGTGCAAGAAACGCGCCGCCGTCGTGCATGAATTCCTTCATGCCGGACGATTTCAGCGTTCCCATAAGTTCTGCGAGGTGCACCATGTCAACGTTAAAGAATGTGAGGTCGGTGACGAGCGCTCCCGCATCACGCACAACCGGCACGATGCTCGCAAGCCCCCGGAAAAGCGCACCTTCGGTTCCGAACGAATCGCGGATTTCGTGGAGCGCGCCCAAGGACTCTCCAAGCGATTCCTGCGCGCGGGCGGCATCAAACGATTTTATTGCGTCAACCGACGAGATGAGATTTTTCGCGACGCGCTCTTTTTTGTCTTTGAGTTCGCCGCGGAGCGTGGAGAAACGGGCCGCGAGTATGCCGCCACCGGTCAAGATAAGAATAACTACCGCGATGCCCGCTGCGCGCGCGACAAGGGGCGGGAGCGAGGCGCGCGCTCGCCGCGCGAGCGCGCGCCGGAGGTCCACAAACCGGTGCGACACGTGCGCATAATTAAATCCCGGCCGCTTCACGTCCACGAGAACCGCTTCAATGTTTTTCTTGGGAACTTTCATAGAGGGAACCCGCTTCTCTTCAGCACATCCATAAACTTCTTTTTGAACTTTTCTTTCGAAAACCGCTTCGCGGCATCCGCAATGCGTCGGCGGTCAAAGCGTGTATTGAGCGCCGTGCGCACTGCATCTCCCAGCGCGTCCGCGTTCTGATAAGAGAACAATACCCCCGTTGTGCCATCGGTGACAATGTCTGCCGCGCCGCCTTCGCGATATGCGACGACCGGCGTGCCGCAACTTTGCGCTTCTGCGGCGACAAGGCCGAAGTCCTCAATTTGCGGAAAGACAAGCGCCTTGGCGTTACTGTAGAGAGAGCGTAACTCATCGTCGGTCACCTTCCCCAGGAATTCCACGGGCGCCCCCGCCGCCGTGCGCCGGAGGGATGACTCTTCGGGACCGCGCCCCACAATTTTTAGGGGAACGCCAAGTTTCCGGCACGCCGCGATGCCAAGTCCAAAGAGCTTGTAATACAGGAGGCGTCCCGCCATGAGAATGTAGTTCCCTTCCGCAGTACGCTCGGGGTAAAAGGCGGGGTCAACGGGCGGATGCACTACGTCCGCCCCCCTCTCGTAGTAAGAGCGGATTTTGTCTGCGATGAAATGCGAGTTTGCCATAAACACGTTTACCCCATCCGCCGCGCGCCTGTCCCAGGCGCGCAGGCGGCGCGCCACCGCGCTTCCCACCGTGCGCGTCAAAGCGTGCGGCGCAGACGGGAGATTTTTCAGGTAATCAACCTCCCAGGCATACCGCAGGGGAGAATGGCAATATGACACGTGAAACGGGCTTGCCTCGCCTCGACTCGTCGCGAGTCGAGGCGCACCGAAACCCTTGGCATATCCGGCAGACGATGAAACAACGAGGTCATAACCATGCTTCACGTTCATCTGCCGCGCCGCAAGCGGCATGAGCGGAATAAAAGCGCGGTGCCTCCGCCGCACTGCATCCGTATCCAAAAAACTCGTGCCTGTCACCCGCCCCTCAAATTTCCCGAGCGTCCGCTCCTTGTCGTAGAGAAGCGTGTAGAGGTCCGCCTCCGGAAACATGGCAAGAATTTCCTCCAGCACGCGTTCCGCGCCGCCGTATTGATTCAGGTAATCGTGGAAGATGGCGACTTTCATATGCCGGTCGGGTCGGTAAAAAAAACAAGCACCGTCTTTACGAGAATCTTTATGTCGCTCCAAAGCGAAACGTGTTCAAGATAGCGTGCATCAAGCACAAGCTCCTCCCGGTATAACAGGGACGAGGCGCCGCTTATCTGCGAAAGGCCGGTGACGCCCGCTTGCGCGAACGGAATGTGTGCAAACTCTTTCGGGTAATGCATCACTTCTTCCGGCTCGTGAGGGCGCGGCCCCACAACCGAAAGTTCCCCTTTTAAGACGTTTATGAACTGCGGGAATTCGTCTATCCTCAACTTCCGCAATATTTTTCCGATTTTCGTCACGCGCGGGTCGTGCGCCATTTTGAAAAACGGTCCGTCGCGTTCGTTCAAGTCCCGCAAGGCGTCTTTTTTCGTTTCGGCACCCCTTACCATTGAGCGGAACTTATATACCCGCACCACTTTGCCGCCGCTTACCCTCCGCAAGGCAACGATAACGGGGAATCCGCTCTCAATTGCAATTGCCGCCGCGATAAAGGGCGCAAACGGCGCGATGCACGCGAGCGCACACACCGACGCAACGATATCAAACGCTCTTTTCGCTCCTTTCACGCTACCACTATAACAAACTCTCCCCGCGCTTTTTCCCTCTCTGCAAGGAGCTTTTTTACTTCGCCCAATGTTCCCCGCAAGTGTTCCTCATACATCTTCGTAAGCTCGCGCGCGACAAAAACGGGAACATCCTCGCCCACGGCTTCCGCGAGTTCTCCCAGCGTTTTCGCAATGCGATGCGGCGCTTCGTATATGACAACGGGGCGCGCATCCGCGACCGCGACACGCGCGAAAAATGCCTTCCGTTTTCGTTTTGCGGGCGGAAAACCGAGGAATGTAAATTCGTTTGCCGGCATTCCCGAAACCGAGAGTGCGGCAACCGCCGCCGACGGCCCGGGTATCGGCACTATCTTCGCATTCGGCGCCTCGCGCGCCACGAATGCGACGAGTTTCACGCCCGGGTCGGAAATGCCCGGCGTTCCCGAGTCCGACACGAGCGCAACATTCTCTCCCCTCTTTAACCGTTCCCTTGTTTCGCGAAACGCCGCGTCCGGCGCGTGCTCGTTGTACCGGCGCACGGAAACCCGTATGCCGAAGTGGGCTGTAAGCTTTCCGGTTACTCGCGTGTCTTCCGCGAAAATGACGCTTGAATCCCGAAGCGCCGCAAGGGCGCGCTCCGAAACATCGCCGAGGTTTCCGATGGGCGTTGCGACGACGTAGAGCGAAGCCATGTTATTTGTCCAACATCCGGCGCCGGACGTTTTCCCAATTCACGACGTACCACCAATTCTCCACATATTCCGCGCGGCGGTTTTGATACTTCAGGTAATAGGCGTGTTCCCACAGGTCAAGGCCTATGAGCGGCGTGAGTCCCGAAGAGAGCGGCGTGTCCTGGTTCGGCGTTGCCGTAATGGCGAGCCCTCCGTCCGTCGGCTGACGGACCAGCCATACCCAGCCGCTTCCAAAAACGCCCATTGCCGCATCGCTCAGTTGTTTTTTAAACGTATCAATGCTCCCGAACTTTTTTTCAAGTGCTTCCCCAAGCTCCCCTTCCGGTTTGCTCTCTGTGACAGAGGGAGCCATACCTTCCCAAAAGAGCGAGTGGTTATAATGCCCGCCGCCGTGGTTTTTTACCGCTCCCCGTATGGTTTCGGGAATCTGCGCAAGATTTTGCAAGAGTTCTTCAAGGGGTGAATTTTCCAGGTCAGGGTGCGCCGTGAGCGCCGCATTCAGCTTATCTATGTATGCCTGGTGGTGCTTTGTGTGATGAATCTCCAGGGTTTGCGCATCAAGGTATGGCTCAAGCGCGTCATATGCGTATGGGAGTTTTGGCAGGGTAAACATGAGGTTACATGAGTGCCGCCGTCACAATCCGGTCAATGAATTTATCAAACGATATTCCCATTGCGGCAGCTGCCTTGGGGAGCAGGCTTGTTTTTGTCAGGCCGGGAATAGTGTTTGTTTCAAGCACATAGAGACGCCCGTCAGTGCCCAAAATCATGTCGGTGCGCGACAAGTGCCGCAGACCGAGGGCATGATGCACTTTCTTTGCTACGCGTTCAATTGCCACGATCCATGTATCCGGCAGGCGCGCCGGAGCGATTTCTTCCGCTCCGTCGTCATCGTATTTCTCCGCATAGTCAAAGAAGCTGGCTCGGCGCGGCACAATCTCAATGGGCGGCAGGGCGTACGCGCTCTCCGGCACGCCGGTATCAAGCACGCCGCAGGTCACCTCGCGCCCCGTGATAAGAGGTTGGGCGATCAAATCCTTGTCTTCCGCAAAAAGCTGGGCCAGCGTGCGGGAAAGCCCCGCGGCGTCATGCACAATGACGGTTCCGATGCTTGAGCCCCCGCGGTTCGGTTTCACAACCGCCGGGAATCCAATGCGGAGCGCGACGTGGTCTTCAACCGCCTTTGCATTACGCGCCCAGTCGCTCCAGTGCAGGATAATGGTCGCGGGAACCGTAAGCCCCGCGTCTTCCATCACGCGGAGCGACAGAAGCTTATTCATGGCCAAGGCGCTCGCCGCCGCGTCGGAGCCGGTATACGGCATGCGGAGCGCTTCAAGGTCGTGCTGAACGCCGCCGTCTTCGCCGTATGCGCCGTGCAGGGCGATGAACGCGACGTCCATCTCCTTGGCAAGGGTCTCCGGCGCAATGCTCCATGTCCCCTCTTTTCCTATTGTTACGGGAATGGGGTCGTAGAGATC
>Ga0209518_1004638_pt1 | contig 10874 bp, 21 predicted proteins | sample RifGroB1_FD_183993 | JGI IMG/M metagenome (GOLD analysis project Ga0209518, IMG submission 183993) | Groundwater microbial communities from Rifle, Colorado, USA - Groundwater B1 (SPAdes) (version 2) | ecosystem: Environmental > Aquatic > Deep subsurface > Groundwater | place: Rifle, Colorado... | reverse complement strand
AGCTAAGGATCTGAACATTCCAGTCGAGCATCTGAACTACCACGATAAATAGAAGAGCAACTAAATTATGAACATCAGTTTTACCTCAAAGACCAAGCGTATCCAGTGTACAGAGAAGGAACTTTCTCCAGGATACTACTACGGATATGCTAGAGGCTACTACCCTAAACAGACGGGTGGAGAACGGTTTATTGTTCGCACTCATGATGGGCTGTGGTTCATTGGACCAGATGGTCCTTGGGGTGGTGGCCTTGGTGATGGAACTGATTTGGTAGATGTAGTTAGAGTTGACATCACAGACATCAATCTCACAGAAGTATGATCGAAGTAACTGGGAATCTCTGGACCTTCCCGGCAGATGTCCGAGTTATCACCACCAATGGTTACGTGAAGGTCAATGGTGAAGCGGTAATGGGTAGGGGTTGTGCCCTTGAGGCTCGCCTCAAGCATCCCACTATCCCAGCTATACTTGGTGAAGCTATCACCCGTCATGGTAACCATGTCCACTGGCTCTATGGTGGCCTCAAAGGTAATATTATCTTTAGCTTTCCAGTAAAGCACAGATGGAATGAGAAGGCTGACCTAGATCTGATTGAGCGTAGCGCCGATGAGCTTCGTAAAATCGTTCCGATTCCCTGGACAGTAGTTCTTCCTCGACCCGGCTGTGGCAACGGTGGCCTCAAGTGGGAATCCGTCAAACCAATCCTAGAACCTATCCTTAACGATAGGTTCCATGTCATCACCTTCAAATAGGAGAAACCATGAATAGACGAACCAACAGCGAAGCTGTCTCCAGGCGGCTACTTAGCCGCCGCACAGCACTGATGCTTTTAGGGGCTGCTGCAGTTAGCAATGCAGCCTGTGGTTATGCCTGTGGCTTTGTGGGCAATACTGACAGGTTGCTTCAAGAGCAGTTTAACCCCACAGTTTTACTCAAGAAGTATGAGTGGTTCAAGGACAGTGCTGCTGCACTCGACAAGAAGACTGCGGACATCAAGCTCTATCAGACTAAGCTGTCTCGTCTGACTGAGGACTACCCAGTAGGCCAGCGACCACGTGATGTGCGAGAACAGCTGGCTATCTGGGAGTCTGAACTGGCTGGCATCAAAGCCAGCTACAACAGCCTTGCTGCTGAGTACAATGCTCAGATGAGCAAGGCCAATTATGCCTTCACTAACGTAGGCATGTTACCGCAGGGTGCAACCGTGCCACTGCCAAGGGAGTACAAACCATATGTGGAAGACTAGTGTTATCCTGCTTCTAGCAGGTCTGATGAGTGCTGCTTGTGAACTGACCCAGACACCTCAGAGAAGCACCTCAGGAGTCACTGCTACTACTGTCAAAGTAGCCACAGGTTCAGATGGCCTCACCATCGAGCAACGCAACATCAGTGATCGTCTCAAGCAGGACAACAAGCCTGGTGCTATCGAACACCTATATATCATCAGTGCCTACTCTGGACAGGTGCTCATGTACTCCACTGTACGTGGGAAGGTCACTAGTTCTGGCAAGAAGCTGGCTCCCTCAGCTGTGTCCAACAATCTTGGATTTCCAGTGAGAGGACTTGGTACTTACGATACTGAGGTAGCCGATAACTACCATAACTTCTACACTCAGGAGGTCCTAGGAGATGATGGTACCTACGGTTCCTCTGTGGACTACATCTACTGGTGGGACTCCACAGGGAACTATCATCAGCAGTACATTCAGGGTGGCATGATGGTCCACATCAGTAGTGTGCCGATTGCTGTGAAGTCCGTAGTGCTCAACCTCGAAACCCGACAAGTCGAGGAGAACTAGTAAGACCAAGTCCCGGGCTTCTGCCCGGGCAAATTTTCAGTCTGAAACAAAATGCCTAATCCAAGTAGCCCACTTGAGATTGCCCTTAGAGATATCCTTGGCTTCATCGACAGCCCAACACAGCCGCAGAAGGTACTCATCAGGGCAATCCTAGTTAACTATGGTAATCACTGTCGTCAGGAAGAATCCCGTAAGCCCACTGGAGCAACCCTAGATGGAAAATCCTAACACATACACTGGTTCGGGCGAGACAATCAACGTCCGTACTCATGGTAGTCCTATCCCTCGCCTTTGTCCCGGTCATGCTGTAACCGCCATCAATCCTACTATCTTAGCGTGCAACATTGCTCATTGGACAGAAGAACTGGATGCCATTAACTTCCAGAAACTTTTGAAGCAGCAAGAAGTAAACTCTCTGGAAGATAAGATGACTCCCATTAGAATCCATTTACGAGAACTTCGACTTCAACTAGATCGATCCATCGTAAAGTCAGGGGGCTGGGAATGGGGCGTATAGCTAAGGCTAAGCGAGCAGACCAACGTCGTAGATTCAAGCGGGCAGCTAAGGCTCAGAAGAAAGCAGTCTATGCTTCACTGCGGGGCACCTCGAAGAAGTCAAAGAAGGTACTCTCCCGCGCAAAGGGCAAGAACCCCAACAAACACCAACATCTAGTGGAGAACTGTGGTAACATCGGCTGTGCCAGTTGCTATCCACAATACCAGCGGACAATCTGGAATGGACGTGTCATTGAAAATGGAAAGGCAGTAGCCTGAGATGAAGATCACAATCTGCAACGTCGTTGATGTTCCTCCGTGCCCAAAGATTAAAACAGTCAAGGATGTTCTTATTGGGCATGGATTTACATTACCACATAATCATCTTGAGGTCATGTATGTGAGGATTTCAGCAGAGAGTGGTATCTGGTTCCATACCAGACAGAATATGATTGGGTGCTTAGACTGGAATTCATCGCAGAACTTACCCATCAAAGATGAGTTCGTGGTAGACTTCCAACTTTCTGTAAAGAAGGTAGACTAGAAATGCACAAGCCTGGAGTCGATGAAGAACATTCATTCTGATAAGGAGAAATAATTAATGGCATTAAAGACCTATAAGAGTGACAAACGTGGTAAATATAAGGGTACAAAGATTCATTTCGATGAGGTAGACTGTCAGGAATACCTTGATTGGTATGCTAAGTACAGCTCGGATAACCTACAAGATGGAAATCCTGAGGCAGTCCTCTTCTGTAGGAGAATTGCTAAGACCATTCGTAATCTTATTGCAGAACATCCAGACCTCCTCGAAGAACGCACTGAGGAACAGATCCAAGAAGCCCTTCTCAAGGACAAGAAGAAGATCGAGGAACAACTCTCCACGATGAAGTCTGGCAATGACTGGAAGAAGGTGAAGTAATGGTTCAACAGTGTACCCACTTCAAGCCAATTTGGATGGTTATTCCTCCAGGAGGTATCACTATCCCATGTCCTGTTCATAAGGAAGGGCATTTCATTCAAGGCCCATCCAAGAATATCTACAGGTGTGGTTCCTAGATGCTTACGCTTGTCTACATGACCGGACTTTTACTTGTTGGTGGAAGCTGTGCCATAGATGGAGATGTACCATTAGGATTCTGCCTCATCGGTGCTGGACTTATTTCCTATGCATCCATGATAGCACTAGTTAGAGTAAGATAAACTGGTTCAGACTGGAAGGCAGTGAAGTAGATGGATCTGTTATTAGTATACGAATTCTCCATTTTGTTGGCCTCTTTCTTTATGTTGATTATAAAGGGAAAAATATAAACAACAATGAGGACTAAGCGGCAGCGAGTGTTCCGAGTTGTAATCGACGGAACTCATGAGTGGCAAGAGGATGCAGGAGATCGTAGTCTCTACGAATTCCAGCATAGGCTAGCCATCATCACCTATCCAGGTTCCAGTGTAAAAGTTACTGAGCAATACCTGGGTGGGGCAAAGACCAAGACCATCGAAGAAACTGACGAGGAGCTAGATGACTAACCTTACAGGTGGAGCAGCTGACAAGTTAGCTACTCTTGGGGTAGTTCTACTTCTCCTAGCCATTCTACTAGCCTCAATCGGGTTGCCTGTGATAGGTCTAATCTTCCTCCTGATTGCACTAGTCTCCCTAGCTCCAACTATACTCAAGAACTAAAATGAGTGTTCAGACCACTGCAGACCAATGTCTTAAAGCAGCCCGCAATGATGTGCAGGAAGATAAACTAGGAGCAAGAAGTGGAAATAGAAATCCCTGACCTTGATGACCTTGAGTTCGTAAGGAACTGCCTATGTAGTGGGCATGGGCTCAGTAAAAAACCTAAGTCAGACTGCTATAGATGTGGAGGAGTGGGTAGATATCTAACTCCAGTGGGCAGTCGTCTCATTGATTTCTTGGAATCTCTAGGGCTTTCCATTAACAAGGAAGGATGGTTTACTAATACCAAGGAGTAACACTTTAATGAAGCCCAAGCTTCCTAGGATCCCTGTTCCTAAGTTTACTCAGGTGTTCAAAGATAAGCGGAAGCTCACACGTGCCCAAGAAAAAGCCCAACTCAAGAAAGAATTGTCAGTCGATAATATCGACTGAGAATTGGAGAACCCATAAATGATAAAGGTTACACGCAAGAAGACAGTTCCACCTCCAGTTCCACCAGATTCAGTAGTCATTGAACTAGACATAATGACTGCCAGAGAACTCTATGAGCTTCTACAACATACCAGAGTTGGTGCAGATGGTCGGCTCAGTGGACCAATATGCCACAAGGTTTCTGAGGAAGAACTTAGTAAGGATACTCGTTTCGGTGGTCATACCTGGATGTACAAGCGTGTAGTTGATATGCTTGTGGGTCACCTATATCCAACCTTGAAAGAATAAGAAGATAAAAGAGTTAAAGCAAAATGTCCAAGCTAAAAGCTACTCTCAAACTGACCAATTGCCTCCAGTGTCCACATCATAAGCAGATTACCTCGAAGTACACAGATGATAGCTTCGACATGGTAGATGTAGATACAGTCTGCACACTTGCTAAAGGAAAGGTATCAGGAGCCCATGAAACCCTGAAGGGCCGAGCCATCTCTGTAAGTGACCGGCCATGGCAGGCCAAAGCCAACTGTGATATCCCAAAGTGGTGTCCTCTTCTCAAGGAGAAATCAAAGTGAGCAAAGCTGAATCTGCAAGCCTGAGTCTGTTCAAGGTCCTAGTCGCGGACAAGACCCCGCTCTATTACGGCAATGCTGTGGATGGATTCATCACGGACTTTGTGCCTTCGGCGGAGCAGCTCAAGCTACTCCGGGATACCTGCGTAGCACTCCCGATTACCACCCTTTTCTCAGTAGAGGAGCGTAAGAACGCAGACCCTTACCAGCTTATCTACAAGCAGCTCCTCCACTACGTAGAAGTCTATGGACTGGAATCACCAGGTCTGTTCAACCTTGAAGTCACTTCGGGCAGGCTAGCCACACTCACCTTCATCAAGGCGGTCACACTTGGGGAGCTAGCCAAGCTAGTGCAGGGTCTCATCTACGCCAATAGACCCATAGCCACAGATGATATCGAACTGGTGAAGTGCCTCATCGATAGCTACAAACTCCCGTACGACATCAACCTCGTGCTCAACAACGAAGCCAAGATTGCCCTGTTTGACCCCATCACCGACCGGTTTAAGAACGGGGATGATGCGGTCAGATACATTTGCTATCAGGCTACCACAAAAGCGTTGCTGATTAAGTCAAAGCAGGTCATTCAAGCAGTCCAGAAGAACCCAGTAGGCACCAGGTTCCTGGAGAATCACCGGCTGCCGTTGGCTCAGGTGTTCAACCGGCACAAGCAAATCATCCTTGCGTGCAAGCACCCGGCCACCCGAAGCAGTATCAATGCCATTAGTAGGCTCTCGAAGACTCAGCACAAGCCTCTACATGAGCCTATCTCTAAGAGGTTCATCTCGGAGACGATGAAGAAGGGTGTTCACGCATCTGTTTTAGGCGGCATCTCCCTGCGGGACAAGTTCAAGTATCTGAATCTCATTGAATACAAACTCCTGGGGCTACCCTATGACAGCTTCAACATCCGCAACGGGAAGGTATGGGATGAGAACAATAGGCCCATCCTTAGTAACTTCTCACTAGTGAACATGCGTGGTGCGGTGCTGACTTCCATCAAGGAGCAGCTCTCCTTGCTTAAGGATAAGCGCATCCTCGTGGACCCCAACGTGGACTACGGCCTGCCAATCTCGCGCAAGCAGGCCCTTGGTAATCTACCCTATGGCACACGAGTTTCCACTATAGGAAATCCACTATCTGCTGGTATCTACTGGCATAACGATGCCTGGTTGGGAAAGAAGAAGGAGTTTTATAACTCCTCTACTAGCATTGACTTGGACCTCTCGGCCATCGACAAGAGTGGCCAGCGCACAGGCTGGGGAATGTACTCAGGCTACTCCAAGACCAACCCAATCATGTTCTCAGGTGACATGACCGATGCCACCAATGGTGCCACGGAATTTCTCACCACTAAGGCTACCTCGGGTGTGCAGGCTGGGTTGATGGTGAACATCTATCGTGGGCCTGAGCAGTGCGAGGCTGAACTCGTAGTGGGTACCCCCTCAGGTAAGGACTGGCAGGACCGGACACTCATCCGTGAGAAGATTACCTTGCAGTCCAAGGAGTCCATCATAGGGTTCATCAAGAATGGTGACTTCATCGTCTACTCAGGTAGGCTATCTAACTCGCGGATATCCTACGGTAAGCACCCGGTCTTGGACAAGGCCTTCGGTCAGCTGTGGACAGTGGAAGCTTTGCTTGACGCTGCTGATATCCCCTACGACACAGCGCCCAAGCTGAACGTCACCTACGACCACGACCTGCGCTATCAGAGCTTCACCATCGACAAGCTGGAGACAATGCTATTTGGGTAGCTAAAGAAGTTCCTTATACATTATATGCCTGCCAGCCCGAAAGGGCACAGGATACTTCTCGCTTCCACTGCTCAACTGATGGCGGCTAATAGAGTTCCTTACATCAGGACTTGATCATACTCCACGTCGCCATTGCTTACGCACACTAGTAACATCTGGGGCTAACAGGGTTCCTTACAAATCATCCTTTAAATGAAACTACCCTGCGCCCCTACTTCAATCGAGACTAATAGAGTTCCTTACCTACAGGCTAATCACCTGTTTCCGAATTACTCTACGTCTCACGTCTCAAGGCAGCTAAGAAGGTTCCTTACAAATTTTAGGGAAAAATCCTACCTTCCGCTGCCACTTTTCAGGGGCTGGCTAGCTCATAGCGAGCACCAGGGCGATTACTCTGGAGGGCAGTGGAAATCTGCACCAGCCCACCAAAATTGGGGGGATGTGCTGAGTGGCGAAGGCAGCAGACTGTAAATCTGTGACCCAAAGTGGTAAACATCGGAGGTTCGACCCCTCCTCCCCTCACCATCTGATCCCTGCAAAGACAGTTCCTTACAATATTTTTTGGCAAATAAAATACTGTCCGCAGGAATCTTCTTAGATTTTCTAGTCAAATAAAATGGCAACTACCGAAACCATCAAGTCTCTATGCGAAGGTAGAAGTACACTACAGCAGATGGAGATCCACCGACGTGCTGACAGTCTATTTCCTACTAATCCAGTTGTAGCCTCTACTACTAGCTGTCCCTTCCATTACTGGTGGAGAGGTGCCTTCTATGGTGGAATTCTTACGGATGAGCAAGTGTTAACTCTGACTGTGGGGCTTAAATGATCCAGGCATGGATGGATGATCTCGATAGTATCCTTGACACCAACCCAAATCATCTTTTTCCTGAGGACCCTGCAAGGAGAGTGACTAAGGTAAAGTTTGTAAAGGTCAGACAGTCTTATTTTCAGTCACCAACCGCAGGTTATCAAGTAGATATAAGAAACTGCTATCTTACTAAGCCCGGCAATTACCAACTATTGCTGGATAAAAATGGAATCCCTTTACTTGAGACTGCTCTAGGAGTTGTACCTTCTCAATGTACAGCTCTCTATGGTAAATGTTTCTGGTTACGTACAGTGAATTTCCGATGGGAGCTTATCACAGATCCTGTCAATGGTAATCAGTTCCTAGTTCCAATCCGTAAATTGTCGGTCGATATATCGACCGAAAAATCTCCACTTCTCACACCCAAAGTACCTCAACCGCCAATGACCACCCCATTGGCAGAAGGAAGTTAGGAAATTATTATGGCAGCAAAGAAGAGTGTAATGGGATTTGGCGCATCAAATTCTACGAAGAAGGGTAAGTCTAACCTGAAAGCCCCTGAGGATGCAGTCCTCTACTCACACCACTTCGAGAACATTATTCCAGGTGATGTGTGTGTCTCATTAGAGAAGGCTCTACTTACCCTTAAGCTTAACTTTGAGGAAGTAGCCACCATTACTCAGACTGGAATGGGTCCCATCGAAACCCCCTTCGTGAGACATTCCACTGAGGATGGAATTGAAATTCCCTATGGCACCTTTCGGGTAGAAAGCCTTGGTGACATTGCTCTGGTCCAAAGCCCATATACCTCTACCGGATTATCCATTCGGGGACTTCTCCTGAATGCTGAGTGTAAGCCTCAGTGGAAACTCTTGATTAGCAAGATAACTGAGATTGCCAAGGAAAGTTCAATCTTCAAGGGAAGGGCCTTTCAAGTGAGCACCCCACAAGATCTGATTGTACCACACAGGCTCCCTTTGGAGAAGGCTGTCACTGTTATCTTCAATCCTGAAGTAGAAAAATCTCTCAATACCTGTGTGCTTTGGCCTCTCAAGAATAAGCTACAGGCTAAGGCCGCAGGAATACGCCTACGTCGAGGGGCCATCCTCGATGGCTACTACGGATGTGGGAAGTCTATCTTCCTATACAATGCTGCCAAGATTGCTTTTGAATCTGGCTGGACAGTAGTCAATATTGCTCCAGGTATGATAGCTGTGGCTGCCCTTGTTGCACCTGTGTTGGGCGACTGTTGCCTTATTGTGGAGGACGTTGATGCAGGTGCCCACGGAGACCGAGATAGGCTGAATGGGATTCTCAATTCCATCAGCTCTGTGGCTACCAAATGTAGTGGTGACTACATGCTTCTAGTCTCCACCAATTTCCTGGAGAGAATTGACCCAGCCCTACTCAGACCGGAACGTATTGATGCTCTTGTCAGAGTCACTCTTCCAGAGCCCCTCACCATTATCAAGCTTGTACGTAATTTTGCCAATGGAAAGCTTCCAAAGAAGACTGACCTCACTCAGTTGAGTGCTGCCCTAGAAGGATGCACTCCTGCTATCATTGGTGAGGTTGTCCAGAGAAGTATCATTGAATGTGAGATGCTTGGACTCAAGAAGGTCTCAGAGGATATGCTACTCTCACATGTAGCATCCATGGCTGACCAGAAGAGGATGGCCCTACCAGAATTCAGGCATTCCTCTGATGGTGATCAGCTAGCAGAATCCCTCCAGAAGGTGGTTGGCTAATAGCATGGACTTTGAGCAACTCAAGAAAGTCATTATTCTACAGGGTATAACAGGGAGCACTGTTCATGGGTGCTCCCTGGATGGGGCGGAAGACCGAGACTAGGATTTGATATCGTAGAGAAAAAGAATACTGATGAATGAAACAGAACGCGGGATCGTAGCAGCAGACACATTGGCAGATCTGTGGCTCAAGGGCCCAGCTCAACAGGTCCTCCTTTACTCAGGTCTACCAGCCAGTGGTAAAACTAAGTCCGCTCTAGAGTGGACAGCTGAGGACCCAGACCGCCGAGTCCGCATCAACTACGATGATCTTAGATTGGAACTCTTTGGAGCAAACTGGAAGTTCAACTTCAAGGGTGAGTCCCTCATGCAAGATACCGCACGCAGTAGGGCAATTGCTGCTTTGAAAGCCAGTAAGTCTATAGTAGTAGATAACACTAACCTGACACCACGCTCACGTAACAAATGGAAATCTCTAGCTGAAGCTAACAATGCTCTCTATGTTGAGCAGGAATTTGATACTCCTGTGGCACTATGTAAGACCAGGGATGCTGAGCGAACGGGCAAGGCTCGTGTAGGTTGGGCAGTCATTGACTGGATGGCTCTTTCCAATGGATACATTGACTGGGAAGATAGAGTAAATTATCCTAGGGACTTCCTTATCGTAGACATGGACGGAACCCTAACAGACTGTGAGTGGCGCAGGAAGTTCCTTGAACCAAAACTTACCCACAAGTTAGACTGTACAGCTGTAGACTCTGATGGTTTATTCAAGAACTATTCTTTCATAGATAATTCCACTGGTCGCTGTAAACAGTGTGGAATCAAACCTAGGAAGAATTGGGGTGCTTTCTTCCGTGGTGTGGGAGAAGATCCACCAGTTAAGGCAGTGCTCCAGCTTGTGAAGTATTTGTATCACCACTACGACATTCTCATTGTATCTGGTAGACCCATTGACCAGTGTGGAATGGCTACGGAGCTGTGGCTTAGAGAGCATCTTCTTAGTCAGGGGATCATACCTAGACATCTGTTCATGCGCAAATCTCAAGACCAGCGCCCGGATACAGAAGTCAAACAGGAAATTCTTGACCTGCTCCCCAAGAATAGAATCTCCTATGTTCTGGACGACCGCGATGTTGTGGTAAAAATGTGGCGTGACAACGGACTCACCTGTCTTCAAGTAGCCAATGGAGCCTTCTAAATATGAAAGCTAAACGACTTCACAATGGAACCATCATCATCAGTCTCTCTGAGCGGAACCTTCTAGCTCTGCTCTCAAAGCTTAAGCGTAAGAACTCTGCAAAGACACTGTGTAAGACAACAGATGCTGGTTTCATAATGCTCATAGCTGAGCCAGACTCAGAGCACTATGGAACCACTGAACCGGGTAAGATGCATCCTATAGATGAGATCTTCATACAGGAGAATTCAAAGTGATAACAATCAAAGCTAACGATGTTCTCTATGGTCTGTCCTTCTCCCACCCACATCTTAATGGTAAGGGTAAGAAGGCACCAGAGAGATCAACCATCTGTTCGGTTAACCAGTGGGTTGATGGCGGCACTGGGGATTCTCGTATCC
>Ga0209518_1004637_pt1 | contig 10878 bp, 11 predicted proteins | sample RifGroB1_FD_183993 | JGI IMG/M metagenome (GOLD analysis project Ga0209518, IMG submission 183993) | Groundwater microbial communities from Rifle, Colorado, USA - Groundwater B1 (SPAdes) (version 2) | ecosystem: Environmental > Aquatic > Deep subsurface > Groundwater | place: Rifle, Colorado... | reverse complement strand
CCCAATCGATCAGGAACGGGTTCTGCGGACGCTGGAAAAGTTCCAGGGAAGGGCGTTTCAGATCCTGGGACAGGAAAAATTGAGAGAACTCGGGGCATTCCCGGGGGCCGCCTGTAGTTTGGATCCGCTCCAAGGGATTAGTCTGAAAGGCGGCGACGGGCCGCTTTGGGAGCGTCTGGATCAGACCCATGGGCGGCACGGAAACAACCAGGACCCGGAGATGTTGGCTGGAGCTTTGTTCGCCGGACCTGGAATTTCCCCTGGCGATCACGGATTTCTGAAAATGCAGGAGCTTGCGGAGCGGGCAGCAAATTGGATTGATTTAGAGTTCCCTGATAAAGGCCGAAGTTCATCTTAAGTGACTGAAATTACAGTTCCTATTTCGTTTCAATCTGCTCTGGACAAAATTTTAAGATTTGCTTAAATATGACGCACGGCATGGATACAACATTTGATTCTGACATAAATTCCGACGACACATCCAAGACGACGTCCCTGGGCTCTGGCAGTTCCAAGCTCAATTGGTCCGACGAGGAATACTCGATTGGTATTCGCATTCTCGATGAGCAACACAAGCGGCTGCTGGACTTAATAAACGAAGTTTACTTTATATCGGAAAACCAGGGAACGGCCGAGGATCTTGCAGAAATGGTGTCGCAGGTGGAATCCTACATGCGAACTCATTTCATCGTGGAAGAGGAGTTCATGCGCCTTTTTCATTACCCAGGCTACGATCACCATCGCCGGGCTCATGTCGAATTCGGGGCTTTGCTGGACAATCTGCGCGCGCATGCGTCACAACCCGATCAGCTCTCTGATTTCCTCACCAATTGGCTTACCACTCACGTTCTGATGAGTGATCAGGACATGGGCCGGTTCCTGACTTCGCTCGGCCTGCGCTAGAAACCTTCGATCTGGCCGGCAGCTATTCTTCGGTCCTCACGGGCTTTCCCTTTTCGAAAATGATCACTCTGGGGAAATTCGGTGGCAGTTGGACCGAGTTTTCTTCGACCACTTCGGAGGGCGGTTCCGGAGGCCTGAGGGCCTGCTTCAGCTGTTTCGACGGTTTTCCGCGAACAGCTGCGCGAGTCTCCGGCTTGAAGCGGGGAGTGGAAAGCGCCTTGTTCTGCTTTTGCAGGGCTGGGGTAACCGTTTCGATTGCTTTTTTCAGGCGTTCTGCCAGGTTTTTTTCGTTCCGGGTGGTTTCCAGGGCTTGGCGGAAACTGCTGGCGACCTCGTCTTCGTAAGGGAGATGCCTTGAAGCAAGAAGTGCTGCCTCGCTGATGGGCAGCAGAAGAATCCCTGCTGCTCCTGCAAGCGCGATCGTTGTTCTTCTGAACGTCATATTGAAGAGCTTGAGCATCCGAACTAGAATAACAAAGTAAAATCCATTTGGCACTTCAGAGAGGGCGCGCGGCATGGTCCGATTTCTCAAATCACGCGGGAGTCAGGTAGGTGTTCTCGGTCTTGCCATTGCCGGGGGGGCGCTGGTGATCGGTGCGACTCCTGGCCCGTTGTCGCCAACACAGGTTTCAGCTTTTTGTGGCAACGCGCCCCTGCGGCCCTGCGATACCCTGATTTCCGAATCGTTGCCGAAAACAGAGGAAAACGTTCAACTCGCAGTGACGGCTTTCAAAGAGGGCAAGGTTTTGAATCCGAATGCCGGGGAGAATGAAAGTCCCTATATGAGCGGCTATCAGATCGAGACCCCGACTTGCACGGTGGGCCAAATGGGTGCCCCCTGCGGAAATCCGTGCAAATTTGTCTGCACGCAGACGGGCGGGCCCAGTGCTTCGGCGTCTCCTTCGCCGGCTCCTTCACCATCAGCATCGCCATCTCCAGGTCCTTCTCCGGTTCCTTTGCACGTGACCTGCACGCTGGACAGCGTCGCAGGAGTCTGTGCCCTCGAACGATCCTGGACCCGGGGAGCTTTGGTCGCGCTGGTGAATGCAAAGCTGCAGGAAGTGAAGTCAGAAATTCAATCTCCCAGCCATACCTTTTCACTCGGCACGCGTTGCCAGGCACTGGCGAACACAATGCCCCAAACGATGACACGGTTTGAAACGGCGAAGACGCTCTGGGATGAATATTCGAGTAACAATGCACAACTTCCGACGTGCGCGGTTTTGTCGCCTCAAGCCGGGGCCTCGCCGCTGCCCGCTCCGGATGCCGAGACATCCAGCCCGGCCGTTGCTCATTGTCTGATGACTTCCGTGATTCCCATGATGTCGAGCTTTGCTTTCCAGGCTGCGGCGTGCGAGGTGTTCGCGCGAGCGGAAACCCAGTGGGTGGCGACAGAGGCGGATAAATACCCTGAGAACATGAAAATCAATCTTCAGAATGCCGTGGGTGCTTGTACCGGAGCACTTCCGCCGTTTCCAGGATCGCTCACGCAATGTGTGAACAGCCAGTATGCAGCGACGATTCAGGCCGCTTTTTCAAACGTGACTTCCGCACCGGCGCCAGCAATGACTCCGCCGGCGGGAAAAATGAACGCCTGTGTGTCGTCGAGTCCCACGGTTTCACCCTGGGAGCCGATTCTATGTTCCAGTACTCCGCCGACTCCGTTCCATGTTTCGGAGCTTGGCGCAATGATCAATGCCTCGCAGAGCCTGGATCAGGTGGGGGCCATGCTGGATGGCGCCGCGTCCCTGATGTCCGGCAGTTCGGTGCCGGTGATTCAGCCTGAGAATTAAATGGCGCACCCGGAGAGACTCGAACTCCCGACCAACTGGTTCGAAGCCAGCTACTCTATCCAACTGAGCTACGGGTGCGCACTGGGATAAGGATCAAAGGATTACCACGGGCTGAGCGCGAGCTCAAGAGCGCGCTGGGGGCGCGGGCCTGGGCGCGCAATCATAACAGCCTTCATAACGGAATTTCGCAGGGTCCTCGATCTGGATGGTCGTATGAACAATGCGGTATTTTTCCTTAAGCAGGGCGTTCACCGCATGAAGGAGGGACTCTCCCGCAGCTTCGACGGCGATCAGGTGCACTGAAAGTGCCAGGCGGCCCGAAGACACCGCCCAGATATGCAGGTCGTGCACCTCCTGGACGTTCGGGAGCGCTTCCAGGTCCTGACGTACCTTTTCAGGGTCCACCCCGCTGGGAGTGGACTCCATCAGGACTCCGACCGCTTCCTTCACGAGTTCCCAGGAGCTGACCAGCATCAGAATTGCGAAAAAGATCGTGATGATCGGGTCGATCAGACGCCAATCGGTAAGCCACAAAACCGCACCTGCGATGATCGCACCAATGCTTCCCAAAGCATCGGCCAGGAGATGAAGGTAAGCGGCGCGCACGTTGATATTCTCATGTTTCGCGCCATGGAGGAGGCGCATGCTCGCCAAATTGGCGATGAGCCCGATCGTAGCGACAATGAAAACGAGTTTCCCCTGCACCTCCGGCGGGGAAGTCATTCGGAGAATCGCTTCGTATACGAGAAGTCCCGCGATCAGCCAGATGGCGAGGCCGCTGGCGAGAGCGCCCAGGATTTCCGCCCGGTGATAACCGAAGCTCATGCTCGCCGTCGTCGGCTTTGAGGCCATCCAGATGGCGAAGAGGCTGAGGAGGAGAGCGCCCACGTCCGTCAACATATGGGCGGCGTCTGACATCAGGGCGAGACTGTTTGCGATCCAGCCACCTGCGAATTCGACGAGCATGAATATGAGGGTGACTACGATGGCGCCGATAATCGCCCTGGGGGCGCGATTGTGAACATGACCGTGATGGTGGTGAGCGTGGTCATGGTTGTGATCATGCGGATCAGCATGATTCGGCAGGTGTGGGAATGACTTTTCCATCCGCGCAGGTTACCTGCCTCGCGTTGAAAGCTCAAGTGGACAGCAGGCGCATCGGGTTCTAAACTAAAAAGATGCCGGAGCAGTTTGTCACCTGGGACCTTGCAGATGTGTTGATCGGAGAGCCGCTGCCTGGCGCGGTATATCTTTATATCGACTTTCGGTTCATCACCCTGCGGGCCGAGGGCGATACGATCGATCGTACGGCTTATGACCGGCTCGAATTCAAAAAGGTGAAAAGTATCTTTATCGTCGAGAAAGATCGTCAGAAATTCCAGGCCTGGGCTGGATTGAAAGGGCAGCCTCCACCTCCTGCGCTTGCCCCCGAGAACAAGGCGTTCCCCGAAGTGAGGGAACAGGTTCAGCGCAAGATGCTGGATATTTTCCAGGCTGAGCACCCCGATAAGGTGGTGCACCAGGCCATGACCCAGAGCCGTAAACTCGTGACCGAGGTCATGAAGTTCCCTTACGCGCTAAAAACCCTTTCGCAGCTCCAGGCTCATTCGCAGGGAACCGTCGGGCATTCGGTGAACGTCAGCATTCTGAGTACGTATCTGGCGATGCAGATGGGCTATTCTCATCAGCTCATCCTCCAACATGTAGGAACCGGGGGACTGCTTCACGACCTTGGTAAAACGCGGGTACGCATTGAAGAAGGTGATTCAGCTCAAGTCATCGAAGCCAAGATGAAGGATCATCCCATGCTCGGTCTGAAGCTTCTGGATGCTCAGCCAAAAGTTCCGAATGAAGTGAAGATGATCGTTGCCCAGCACCATGAGGCTCATGACGGCAGCGGGTATCCTAAAAAGCTGCGAGGCAGCGCTGTTTACGATCTCGCGAGAATTGTGTCGATTGCCAATGTTTTTGACGATCTCGTGGCGGGTGGAACCGGCCCGCTTCAGGAGCGTCAGCGGGCCGCCATTTATCAGTTGGATCAGACCCTGTTCAAGAAGTTCGATCCTCAAAAACTGGAAAAGGCACTCAAGATTCTGAAGCTTGGGGTTTGATACAGGCCCTGCGGAGACGATCGGAAATGGCGAAACCCAATCCGGCTTGCGATGGACACGGTTCCGATAAGAGAAGCTCCGCGGCTGAATCGTCAAGAGCTCGCATTCCGGCAAACAGCTGGTGGGCGATCTCCCGGAGATCCCCGGAGGCGCTGAGCGACCGTGAAATTACCTGGGCTGGTTCCAGTGCCAGGTTCCTCTCGAAAAGATTTTGCGCTGTTTCGTCCGCGTCTGGTGATCCCTCCATCAGGAGTAAGCCGACTTTTGTGACGCCGCGTTGCTTGAGCGTGGCTCGCAGATTCTTCCAATGATCCGGCGTCAACTGGCTGATACGAGCGGGCAGCAACAGCATCGGCTTTGCCGGGGCATAATGGCTGCTCAGCGCGCCAGGAGACTGCTGCGGTGTATCCGTTCCTGCAGGTTCGTGAGAGTTTTCTTCTGATGCCATGTCTAATACCATGAAGGCACGGATGCCGGTGCGGGAAGAGATTTTCTCGGCAGTGATGCCTCCCGGTCGCAGAATTCGCGCATGACCTTCCGCCGTGATTGCCGCAACGGTCGATTCGAGCCCGACATCCGAGCGGCCTCCATCCAGGATCCAGCCGATGCGGCCGCCGAGTTCCGCCAGAACCGCATCCGCCGAAGTCGGGCTGATTCTTCCGAAGCGGTTTGCGCTCGGGGCGGCCAATGGAACGCGCGCCGCCGAGAGCAGGGCTTGCGCCGAGGGATGATTTGGAATTCTGACGGCTACGGTCGCCAGGCCGCTCGTGACCAAGTCAGGAACATCGGGAAATTTCGGCAGCACCAATGTCAGCGGCCCTGGCCAGAACTGTTTCATCAGAAGCTCTGCTGATGCCCGCCCAGCCGAAGTGAGTCGGGAAGAGTCCACCAGCCGGAGCTCCGAAAGTTTCGCCAGACTGTTCGCGGAGGCCTCGACATGAACGATCAACGGATCGAACGTGGGGCGTTCCTTCGCCTCGAAAATTTTCGAGACAGCCGTGGGATCCAGCGCCGCGCCTGCCAGACCATAGACGGTCTCCGTCGGCATGCCGACAAGCTCTCCATGGCGCAATGCTTCTCCCAGAACTTGAAAATTCTCGGTGGTGGGCTGCAGAATTCGGGTTTTCAATGAGTGGTGCTCCACAAGGTTCGTGCATGAGCTTCAAGCCGGACCCAGATTTCCTCCATTTTCATTCCGCGCGATCCTTTGATCAGGATGGCGTCGCGAGGCTTTGCCTGGGCGAGAAGTTCCTGAGCCAGTTCTTCGTGGCTGTCAAAATGGGAGACTTTTCCGCTGAATTCGCTCGATTGCAGCTCGGTTTGCAACGCGCGCATTCGGGGCCCGAACAGGAGCACGTGATCCACTTTGGATTCGATGATCTTGGGCGCCAGCTGCCGATGCAATAACTCTTCATTTGTACCGAGTTCGAGCATGTCGCCGAGACATGCCCAGCGGATACGGGTTCTCCCGACCTCCTGAAGAAGCTCGAGTCCGGCACTCATGGAAGAGGGGTTCGCATTGTAGTAGTCGCAGATGACCGGCGTAGGCCCCGGGAGCTCCCGGATTTCCGAACGGCCTGCAGCGGGCTTGAATCCCTGTAAACCTGTCCTGATTTCCGCGGGGGTGAGGCCTGCCGCCAAGGCGAGCGAAAGCGCTGAGAGAAAATTGGACGCATTGTGAAAACCGCGAAGCGGCAGTTCAAAACTTTCACGAATCCTGCCGCTGCATTCGATGCGGGTGCCATCGGGACTGACTTGTCCCACCAGCGTGTCAGTCGTTGTAACGCCCCTGCCGACGGATTCACCGGATTTCAAGGACTGATACCTGAGCGCGTGAGGTCCGCTCAGTTTCTGAGCGAGCGGGCAGATCCATTCGTCGCCGCAATTGATGGCGACCGTACCGCCTGCATCGTACACTTGCGTGAGCGCAAGGGCCTCTTCGCGAGCGACGGTGCGAAGATCGAGGAGTTTTTCGAGGTGTTCCGCGCCAATCGCCGTGACCACGGAGAAATCCGGACGCACGAGATTCAGATGCTGGGTCATGGCGCCGATTTCGTCGATGCCGATTTCAATCACGGCTGCCTGATGCTCGGGCCTGAGCTCCAGTAAAGTCATCGGGATTCCAATGAAGCCATTCTGGCTGCCTGCTGTTTTTAGTACTCGTTCAAACCGGCCTGTGAGCATGGACGCCAGCAGTTCTTTAGTCGTGGTTTTTCCCACGCTTCCAGCAACACCGATGACCGGGCAGGAAAACCTGAGCCTCCAGGCGTGCGCCACCCGGCGATACGCATCCAGTGTGTCTTGCACCCGGAAGATCGTCAGATCCGGTCTGGAGAGAACCCGATAATCCTCCCGGCAGATCACCCCGGTGGCTCCGCGCGAAATCGCGGCTTCAATGAAATCATGGCCATCGAAAAGATCGCCTTTCAGAGCGACGAAAAGAGATCCTGGCGCGGCTTTCCTGGAGTCCGTCTGGACGGAGGAAAACCGAACAGTGTCTGCTTCGGAAGCTGCGTTGCCCTGGCTGATGGACTGCCCGATGGCGTGATAGATGAGTTTGGAGGTGAACATCGCCTGAAAATACCACGCCTGAAGGCGTATGGGCCACTATTTAGGCCAGTTCTGAGACGCCCGGGGCCGTCATGGAAAGACCTGTGTTCCCATGGGGCTCAAAGGCTTCGAAGAAACCGCAAGGCGTTTGAGGTCAGGGTAAAAAAACCGCGGAAGAATCAGCCCTGGAACCAATGTGCCCAGGACGCGTGTTTTCCACTTCATCGCCTGGCCGCTGACAGTGCCTTGAATCAGCGACCGGGTCCCTTCCCGGGATATACGGATTTCCCAACGAATCTTTTTGAAATAGGGACGTATCTTGAGCGAGGGATCCTGCACGAGTTCCAGCGACATGACCTCGTTTGGAACGAAGGCGACGACTCGGAACATGAGCGCATAAGGCTTTTCCGCGGAAGACGGCTTCACTTCAAGCTGAATGAGGCTCTCGGGCAGGACGACCTGATCTCGAATGCCATAAGCCTGGCCTAAGGCATTGACCGCTTCGGCGCGCTCAACGCCTTTGAACCAATTCGGCCAGTTGATCGGGTATTGCAGATTGGGGCCGAGTGTTGCCGGTTCAAGCCCGGATTCCGCCTCGAACGTGAAACGCAACTCGTGTTCGGGAGTTTTGGCCAGAGAAGCGGAATAGAGCGCCAGGGCTCCAAAAAAAAGAAGGAATATTCCCGAGTAGAGGAGTCCATGTTTTCTACGAGTCGTCACGAGACAAAGGCTACCATAGCCCGCGTAAAATGGTACGCTTCAGGAAAGATGCGAGATCTTCTGATTGCTGAAACTTCAGAATGGCTGGTGCTTAACAAGCCGGCCGGGTGGTTGAGTATTCCCGGGCGTTCCCCAGGAATACCCGTGCTTCTCGAGTTGGCTCAAGAGCGGTGGGGCAAGCTCTGGACCGTGCATCGGATCGATCTCGAAACCAGTGGTGTGATCCTTTTTGCCCGGTCGGCCGAAGCGCACAAGCTTGCGAATTCCTGGTTTCAGCGGCATCAGGTGAAAAAAGCGTACGATTGCCTGGCGGAAGGGGCGCCCTCGGCGCCGGTGCTACGATTGAAAACACTTGTTGCCGGGGCTCCAAGCACCACTCAGGTGACCGTGCTGGAGCGTTTTTCACAGGGATTTTTTGCCCGCGCCGTGCCGCTGACGGGAAGGCGGCACCAGATCCGGATTCACCTGGCGGACGCAGGCTATCCGCTTTTCGGGGATTCCACCTACGGCGGTCGAAGGATAATCGACCTGGCAGCCGGGCCTTTGGAAGTCGGGCGGACGGCATTGCACGCTTCCCGGCTGGAGTTGCCCTCGGGCGAGATTTTTGAAGCTGCGTGGCCGAGCGATTTCGCGTCTTGGCTGGAAGTTCTTCGCGGGGAGGTTGTTCGTGCTTGAACTGGCAAGGGCCTGGGGCGCCCGGGAAAAAAGCCGTTTTTTCGCTGAAACCGATGCTCTGCGGGTGTTTCATGGTCCTGGCGAGGGTACCGGGATCTTTTCCAATCTGGCGATTGATCGTTTTGGGTCGCATTACTGGGTTACTGAGTGGGAAAGCGGTTCAAGTGGCCCGAGGAACTGGAAGGCCGCTTTGAAAGACGTCGAGCGATTCCTGCGTGGAAAAAACGCGGAGTCCGCGGTTTGGCTGAAACGGCCCGAGAAAGGTCTGCCCGCCGAACCTGAGGTTCTTTTCGGGTCCCCGCCTCGTGAACGATTTACGGTGAAAGAAGCGGGCGCCTCGTATCGCATTCAGTTGCTTGGAGCGCGGCATCCCGGACTGTTCCTCGATCATGCACCCTTGAGGCAGTGGCTTCGCGCTCGGTGTGCGGGAATGAACGTGCTCAATACGTTTGCTTATACCGGGAGCCTTTCGGTTGCTGCAGGACTGGGCGGCGCGACCGAGGTGGTGACGCTCGATCTTTCCCGCCCTTCGGTGCAATGGGCCGAGGAAAACTGGAAGGCCAATGCCCTTCCGGACAGCTCCGGACGTTTTATCGCGGGAGACGTTTTTGAGTGGCTTCCGCGACTGAAGCGCGAAGGCAAGCGCTTTGACTGCGTGATTCTGGATCCGCCTTCTTTTTCACGGGGGAAGAAAGGCAATTTTTCGACCGACCGGGATCTCGGCAAACTTCACCAACTTGCAATGGCACTTCTTCAACCCGAGGGATTTCTCGTCTCTTCGATCAACTCCGCAAAAATCCCTTTCCAGCGTTTCGAAACTGAGATTCACGAGGCCGCGCGCTCAGCGGGTTTCCTGTTTCAAATCCTTGCGCGCATGGATCTTCCCGAAAGTTTTCCGACTGCGCTCGGCGACAAAGAGGGGCGCTATCTGAAAGGTCTGATCTTAAGGCGCACGTGAAGGTGCTGGTAAGATTCGGGCCATGTCGGCGGGGAGCGAGTCTTCGAATTCCATGAGTTCTTTCGACATCGGATGAGGAAAGCTCAGTTTATAAGAATGAAGGGCAGGGCGCTCGAATCCCGAATGAGGGGCACCGTATTTGCGATCGCCGAGCAAAGGGAAGCCTTCTTGTGCGGCCTGTACCCGGATCTGGTGGGAGCGACCGGTTTCCAATTCAAACTCCACGAGCGTCAGACGCTGGCCTTGCCAGAAGCCTTGCGCAATGGGTCGTGACTGGAGGGCCGCGGATTTCATTCCGGGCGTGGGATTTTTGACGACCCGGACCAAGTTGGTCATGCCGTCTTTGACGAGAAAGTGCTCCCATCTGGCCTCGCCGGGGAGCGTTCCCAGCACCCAGGCCAGATAACGGCGCTTGAGATCTCCTTTTTGCAGGGCGTCTGTGAGTCGCTCCGCCGATTTGCTTCGTTTCGCGACCACCATCAGGCCCGAGGTGTTCCGGTCCAGGCGGTGTACGAGACCCACGTAATGCCTGCCGAAATGGATGCGAAGCCAGTCGACCAGATTTGGCTCACCCGTGATTTCCCCCTGGCTGAGAAGACCGGCGGGTTTCGACAGCACGACGAGGTGATTGTCTTCGTACACAATGACCGGCGTTAAAATAGGGGGGGCAAGATCAGGCATTGGACATCATTCCTCACGGCGCGTTATACTGGAGATCTCAAAGAGGTGCAATGAAAGCGGCAATGGAAGGTCGCTGGGGGCGCAGGAGCGCGCTCAGGTCGGCCATAGCATGGATCGCGTTGATACTGGCTTATGTCGGGGCACTTTCCTTTTACAAGGAGAGTCTCCTCAACCGCTTTGCCGAGCAAGGACTCGCGAAAGTCCAGACCCGGCATTCCAAGATTCTCAGTCTCTTTCAAAGCAGTTTCTTTTTCTTCTACGAAGATCAGTTTCTTCCCGGCATTCGCTCGTCTCTGGATTCCCGGGAGGACGGTGATACCAAGCGCGCCCGCCCATTCCTGGAGCGCGTTTTCATTATTTCGAGATCAGCGGAAGGTGCCGGGTCCGTTGTCTTTGATTCCCGTTTTCCGGATGGCAGGCTTCCATCGGAGAAGGCCAAGGAAATCACCGCTCAGGTCCCGAAGGAATATCTTGAGGCTCTGCAGGG
>Ga0209518_1004636_pt1 | contig 10882 bp, 14 predicted proteins | sample RifGroB1_FD_183993 | JGI IMG/M metagenome (GOLD analysis project Ga0209518, IMG submission 183993) | Groundwater microbial communities from Rifle, Colorado, USA - Groundwater B1 (SPAdes) (version 2) | ecosystem: Environmental > Aquatic > Deep subsurface > Groundwater | place: Rifle, Colorado... | reverse complement strand
CAAAAGGTCTGAAGGTACATAATTGACCTTAACCCCCTCGCAGGTATATCCTATCATTGATACCGGCCCACTACCAATATCGGCAATTGTCACTTCTTTTTTATCCCCTATCATCTCTATTATCTCTTTATTTAAAGGTCTTAACTTAGCATGTTTTTCCCCCCGTCTACCGAGTAACCATTTCCTCCAAAACATAACCTCATCATCTATTACCTCTTTATCAGCATAACTTTTATCCCATGTAGGAACAGGCCAGAACCTCTTAATAAGCCAAGATAATGGGTGTCTCTGTTGTTCCAGCCAAGCCATGTTAGTTTTCCACTTCTCAACTTGTACGATAGCCTTGTCGTGATCTAATCTATCTAAATTATATCCTCTACTCTCGGTCTTATGCCAATGAGCATACCAAGTATTTTTATTAACCATCACTTTTCCCTGATAAGTCCATGTTTTAAGTCCTACCTCTTGAAACTCATTCCAGAATATACCGTACTTCTCCTCATCCAATAATCGAAGCATTTTAAAATAGGCTTTAGTCATAAACCAACAAGAACCCTGACTACTCATCAACTCATCTATCTTAGGCAAAGTATCAGTAATAGTATTCTTCTCCCGCCATTCAACACCATGTAAGTTAGAGTCAAGATACATATAATCAATCGGATATTTAGAATTAGGTATAATTTCCCACTTAACAGGATCCAAGGCAAAACGCCGGGGAACAACCACCCAGTAAGGCTGATGATCAGCAACAAGTTGCGTATCAAAGCCGGGAGCAAACATAACGTGAGCATCACACTTTAAGATAAATTCCCCCTTAGCTATCTCAACTGCATTATTTATGCCATTTCTCATTCCTTTGGGGGTTGAGTAATGAAGATAGATAACCCGTTTATCGTTAACTATATTTTCCGCTTTTTCCCAATACCCATCAAGTACCGCTATAACTTCTATTTCCCCTTTGGCTTTTTTAAGAATATCTTGAATTGTTTTTTCTAAATAAGGCTCATTGCGAGAAGGAATGATTACGCTTATAACTGGCATACATATAATATACAGACATTTTAATTATTTGTCAATTAGAACGGAAAGGATGGACTTGGAGACTCTGACGTACTAACTGATGTAGACGGACTGAGCGAAGCACTTGGTGACAATGACGGACTTAACGAAGGTGACGGACTTGGTGATGGACTTAAACTCTCCGATAATGATGGACTTAAACTTGAACTTAAAGAAGGTGATAAACTCTTTGACAAACTGGTTGAAGTTGATGGACTAAGACTTGGGCTAAGTGACGGGCTAACTGACGCTGACGGAGAAGGCGAGATACTGTGTGATGGCGATTGACTGGCTGATGGCGATAGAGAAGCTGACAATGACGGACTCAAACTTGGTGACAAGCTTGAAGAAAGTGATGGACTTAAACTCTCTGACAAACTCGCTGATAGAGAAGCTGATAATGATGATGAGAGGCTTGGAGAAAGAGAGGCACTTAAACTTGATGACAAAGAAGTGCTTAATGACGGACTTAACGAAGGCGATAAACTTGGAGAAGCACTGGCCGTAACAGAAGGTGATAGTGATGGCGAGAGACTCGGTGATTGCGATAAAGAAGGAGAAAGACTTGCTGATAAAGAAGGAGAAAGACTTGCTGAAAGTGACGGACTTAACGATGGTGATAGACTCGGTGAAAGCGAGGCACTGGCTGTAACTGAGGGTGAAAGGCTTGGTGATAAAGACGGTGAGAGCGACGGTGATAAAGACGGTGAGAGCGACGGTGATAAACTTGCTGACAATGATGGTGATTGTGACAAAGATGGACTCAAACTTTCTGACAATGAAGGAGACAAACTTTCTGACAATGAAGGAGAAAGCGAAGCACTGGCCGTAACAGAAGGAGACAATGACGCTGACAAGCTCGGTGACAATGATTCACTAAGACTTGGGCTAAGTGAGGCTGAAAGTGAAGGACTCGCTGACGGAGTACCGCTTTCTGTACTTGATGGCGATAAGCTAGGTGACAAAGATGGAGAAGCGCTCTCTGTGACTGACGGTGATAGAGAGGCAGACAGAGATGGACTTAAACTTGCCGATAAGCTTGATGACAAGCTCGGAGAGAGCGAGGCTGACTTTGACGGTGAAAGACTTGACGATAAGGACGCCGATAGAGAAGGCGAAAGCGATGGCGATGGGGAAGGAGAAAGTGACGCACTGAGTGATGGAGAAGCTGATGGTACTTGGAATCCTACAAGCGACCAAACGGCCGATGTGATAGTTCCGGTATTAAGATATAAATTATTTCCGGTTTTATCTAAGTCTCGGAAGAACGCACCCACCTTAAATCCGGCATATCCCGTAGGTAAGGTATTTCCCTCCGCTTCTAAGATCAAACCGCTTTCATCCGATAAATCTGTTTTCTCTCCATATCTGATAACTTCATTGTTTTGATAAGGAAGAATTGCCGCAAGATAAGACGCTTCGGCAGATGTTCTTTTGCTACTATTTATCGCAAGTATTTTTAGAATCTTTTTCTGATCCCTTTTTGAAAGCTGTCCTATAAGTTCGAATGTTGACATAGTTTGTTTTGGCTTGGGGGAAGTTTTTTAGGCTTCCCCCTTACCAACTTCTAATCCTAGTTCCTTAGGCAAATGTCGCAAATAATTCTGCGGCATAGTGTCGTCTTGGATCAGTTACTTTCGCACCATAGACGAACAAATCCTTGTATGCTGAACCGAAGTCTCCAATGAGATCTTCTTCAATTCTTGCATCAAGTACCTTTTCAGCATAGGTCATCCAATTTGGATGTCCTGCGATGATGTGGTATCCATCCGTATTATCACCTGACAATCTATTAGTCTTGAATATCTTAAATCCTAATAGTTCAGTGATAAATCCCTTTTTAACAAGTTCCGAATAAACTTCCGGAACATGTAGAGCTATCCCTGATGCCCTCACTAAGTTATACTCAAACTCAGGAGGAACTAATAGAAATCTATCAGTATCAGGAACACTGTTATAACCGTTAAATTCTGCAAGATCTAATTTCTTTTTGATCTGACCAACATATTGCAGAAGATTGGCTGTCGTAATACTTACGGCTGTTTTAGCCTCGATTGTATAAGTAGACGATCCAGCAATAGCCGCACCGGTATAAGCTGATGTAGCATCATCCTTATCATCTTCAATCGTTATTTGAGTTGGAGATGTATAAGTTTTAACTCTATACCAAGTTGTGTGACCATCGGCTTTAAATCCTTTGCCTTCCATACTGACTGTAAAATTCGTACCTGAACCTGTAACTACCCCAGTTGTTAGGGCGACAGCTACTGTTCCGTCTGCATGATCAGTACCAACTCTGTGACCTGCTCCTATATCTCCATACAAACCGAACAAATACTCATCTTTATTCTTGTTTCTTTCGTTAGCCACTTGGCTCACGATTGTCGGATGAGGATTCTTGATGTAGGAAAGCCAATTATCAAGAGTTTTTTCCTTCCAGTAAAAGGATTTATACTGATCAATTACTAACTGGGCATTATTCTCTGTTAAAGAATCTGCCGCACTTAACGCTGTATTCGCATAAGTTCTTTCAGTTATACGATCGAAGTTCAAGATGTTGAGTTTTGATCCAACGGCATTAATCTCACCTTCATAATCAGTATTAGTGATTTGTCCAGAGAGATCTTTGTCGTACATTTCCAACATCAACTTCTGAGAAAAACCTTGTGCTAAGGTTGTTGCTCTAGCTGCCATATTGAATTTATGAAATAATAATATGAAGTATTTTTCCGTCTCTATGAAAGAGGTTTGGAGACCTTCTATATAAATGATAGAAGCGTTAGATAAATCTTGTCAACAGTATTTGAAATTTATCTATTCAATAGTACTATCTATTTTCCCACTAAGCAAAAGTTCCTTATACTTTTTATAGTCCGTTTTCATCAGTTTAGCCGCCTCATCAAGTGAAATTTTATCGCCTTTTGTCTTTAACTTTTCATTAGGCCCACCGCTACCGACTTCAAACATTTTACCTTTATTTTTAATTCTCTTTGTACTCATATCGTGTAAAAATGCTGACACTAATACCTTAAAAGGTACAGCGTGATTTAATGTCTCATTAGCAAATGTCTTAAATTCTTCTTCCTTACCGTCAATTTCAGGATAATCTGCTAATGTTTTTGGATCACCAACGAATTTATCAACATCATCCCCCCATTTCTCTATTTTCTTCGCTTCCTCGGTTGCCTGTGTAACCACCGCAAATCTTTTATCGTTGATTAAGTTTTTACGGGCTAACTTTTGTTCGGTCTCGCTCATTACATCCCAGTCGGGATACTCTACTTTCAACTCTTCATCATCTACGGTATTTATTTCACTGGCTTTAGAAATACCTTCATTAAGTTTTCTATTCTTAGCGTGTATCTTTTGAGCTTCACGGGATGACTCACTAAACTTTTCTTTGTAGTCAGGTTCTTTCTCTTCTTCTTTCTTAGCTTTTTCAATTCTTTCCCTTTCCAATCTTTCCTCTTCTAATTTTCTTAATCTTTCCCGCTCTTCCGCCATTGCCTTTTCCTCTACTTTTTTTTCCTCAACCTCTTTCTCTTTTATCTCTTCTATTTCCTTTTCTTCTTCTTTAACTTCTAAATCAGCTTTTTCCTGAGTTTCTTTTAGAGAGGCCTCAAGTTCCTCTTTTGTAGCTTTTTTCATATTGTTTTAACCGTCCTATTACTAGGGTTTGGATACAATTTATAATAACTTACTTATGAATATTTGATAACGACTGCTCTAGTGCCTTCTTCGCCTTCTCAGGCGAAGTTAAAAATGCTTCCAAGAGCATATAATTTTTTAGTCTTGCTTTTAAGAAAGTATCCTGTTTATTGTTATTGCCTACCTTAACCAACTCTTGTTCAACCGCATACTTCATTGAAATTATAAAGTCCTTTATCTTTTCAATGGAGAGCGATTTTCCTTCAATAGCATCCAACATTGTATGAAATGTAGTCCGTTCATCGGGAGTAAGTTCTTCGTATTTAAGATTATATTTTTTAAGTATGTCGTCTATAAGACTCATTGAATTTTAGGTCTAATTGGTAATTGCTGTTGTTGTGGCTTCTGTGGTAAACCCGGTTGTCCCATAGGTTGAGCCATAACTCCCGCATTTGTCATCATCTCTTGTTTTTGTTTCTCCGTTTCCATTATAGTATTAATTTCCTCAGGTGTCAATCCAGCAAATTCAAGTAACTTTCTCTGATAAACCTCAATTAGTTTAGGATTGCCGGGGATATTAATAACCGCCGCATTTAACTTTTCAAGTGCCTGAGAGTCATTAGTCGCCTTCTCATCCTGACTCCATACCTTAGTTGTATAACCTAGCTCAGTCATCCAATCTTTAGGAGCGATTTCCCTTGTAAATATGTTGTCTGTATTTCTACCTTTCTTATGGATTTTAACAGCATCCAGTTTATCAGAGGCCGCCTCAATTAATTTAAGAAATTTAGTTCCTCTTTCCTTCCACGCCGGAGTGTAGAACTTACTCATACCCTTGATACGCTCCTTAGCCTCGCCCAAGGCCAGTTGAATCTCGCCTAAAGTTATTTGTTTCTCTTCAACCGAACCCTGCTGGGTAGTTGTCGCTCCAGTTGCCTTCTCAATCATTGAAACAACATAAGTCATCTCATCCAATGATTCAGATAAATCAGCAACTGGTAGTTGTTTGAATACATCATCAATCCTGCCACCCGGCGGCACTGGTACTCCATACATTCCCCAAGCCTTAGCGTCCCAAGTCTGTGGAACAAAGCCTTCTAAATTAGAGTCGTAAAGGTTCATGTTGAAGTTTCGAAGTGTTCTATTTTCAACCAGTTGTGAGAACCAAGCATTAAGAACCTTATTTGGAGTTCGCACTATGTCGGCTATCCCGTCAGACCAAAAGTCCTGCTTGTCTACATCATCAGCCCAAGTGTTATATGGAAAGTGGTTTTGCCAATAGTTATCTTCGGTCTTGCCAATTACCTCATCAAGCGGTTTATCCATTAAAATATTGTAGTCATCCGCTTCAACAACAAGATGTAATACTTCTTCTTGATAGATAAAGTGCATGGAAAGTTCAATATATGTCTCGCCTAACACCGGACTATCAACATCCTCAAGTCCCATATCGGTCATCTTTTTATTCTTTTTGAGTAGCATTTCCTCATTACTTTTAGACTTAATAAGTCCCTGATCTGAAGCGTGCCATAATTTAAGGTCAGCAACTTTACTTTGATTATAATCTTTGTTTGTTTCGAGAGACGATAAGGGAACAAAGATATGAGTGTGAATTAAGAAGCGTGAACTGTCAATATCAGACGGGTCCATATACCTATCGACTAATATGTCCTCCGGATCAATTATCGTCCACTTTATCATTCCGTCAACTATCTGCCACTGATCAAAAGACCGGCCATATAAAAAGACCTGACGTTTATCCATTATGTCTTTAAGTTCTGCTTTGTTTAATTCAAGCACTTTCTTCCAGTATTCATTTTGAAACACCTCGGCCTGTTTGTCATTATTTAAATTCTCAAAGTAAAGCACCGGCATATCGTCTACGTCTTTAAGAAGTGTCCTTATGGTTTGCTTCATTAAAGGAAGATTGACCGAATGTCGTTGAGTAAGTCTGTTTATGGTTACTCTATCACGATAAAGAGTGTAATTCTCCGTCCAGTCATCCTGTCTGCGTTTACGATAATTAAAGCCTGACTCTTTGTTAAGTCGAAGTAAATCCAATAATGGATCGGTTGGTGTCAAATCTAACATAAATAAAGTTTAAACATCATAACTATAAAGACACAACAGATTATAAAATATTCTCAATGTAACCTTTAATCCCTCCAAAATCTGTCTGCGGTTTGCTGTAAATCTTTCTGTTGAAACTATCCAACCCATACCTTATCGCATCCATCGAGTTACTCCATTCATGGACTGTGTCATCAGGATCGTTAATTATTTTGCCGTCTTTATCGGTGATAAACATATAATTCCTGTAAGCCTTAATAGTCTTGATACTTCGCTCAGTAATACTTATCTTCTGTGATTGAACATATTGGATACCTTGATAAACACTCCCCGGTCCCTTTGTTGCCCCTATTATATTAACGCCATATCCTTTTATCTCATCAATCGACTTTGGTTCGGCGCTATCACCTATCGCCAATGCTCTAGGTTGATTAAGAAGTATGTCAGCAATCGTTTTATTAGACAGTCCCTTTTGATATGTAACCTCGTCCAGTATAAACCCATCGTTATAGCGATAAATGGCTATTATTACCGTCGGATCATTAGTATATCCAAAGTCTATCCCAAACCTCTCTAACCGGGCCTCATGCGGGATATCTTTAATTATCAACCAGTCTTTATAAATACGTCCTTCAAGAACACCAAGCTGTCCGAGTCCGTATACCTGCCACCATGCTTTATTATTACGATGACTTTCAATCTCGTCTATCGTTATTTTATCCAATGCCTCATTATCCAAATAAGTGAGAGTTATAAAATCTATGTCATCCTTTCGGTTAGGCAACATATCGGTATAAAAATAAAATTCATTCGTCGGGTTCCAATCCAACCATACAACTTCCCTTGTTCTTATGATAAGTTGATCAACTATATTAAATGAGATATTGTTACATTCGTTTAAAAATAATATATCACGTCTTGGCCCGTGTGCTTTGCCATAAGTATCAACTGAATAAAACTCCAACCTATTACCTTGTTCAAAAGAATAAATACCCTTCTTATTCCATAAAGCATCATTCCAATAACCTCTGTCTTTCATAATCATTTCAAAATCAAGCATCGCACCTTTAGATAAGTGCGGATGGCTTTCAGATACAACAGTCGCTATTTTGTTCTTGTTCTTTGGAGACTGACAATAATCAATGAGCCAAATGAGAATTGAAATTGTTTTAGAGGCAGATGTGCCACCAGCTACAGCTCTTATTCTTTTTTTAAGAGAGAATATCCGTTTAGTCGCCTGAGTGTCCTGAAAGTGAAACTCATTCGGTTGATTTTCCATTATATATCGGACTTGGCAATTCTTTATCGTTAGTTGTTTGATCGGTTCTTTCTTTCATTCCGTGATTATTTTGGAGAAGTAATTTAACAATCGTCGAATTAACTTCTTTGCCCCCATAAATACCATCATCAATCAGTTGTTGTTTTTGTCTTATTTCAATTATTTTCAAAGTGTCGGAAAACTTGGGATATTTTTTAGCCCATTCATATAGCGAATCTCTTGATACATCGAGATAAATCGCAAATCCTTCAACTGTAGGAAGTGATGTTTGCTCTTTTCCTGTTGTTCCCAAATATTCTTTTACTTTATCTATAAAAATTGGATTATATAATGTCGGTCTTCCACCAGCATGTTTAGTTTGTTCCATATTATTTTTACCGTCTTTAATTTATAAAAGTTTGGTTTATATATTTCGGATTAAAACATAAAACGTCCTATTCTTAATTTCATTATACGCCTTTCTTATGTATTCTTTCTTCAATAAATAACTTAAAGCGTTAAGCGTGTTATAACTTTTCTCCCCACAACCTTCCAGAAAATAAATAACTGCTTTCTGAGGTATGGTCGTCTTTTTATTCTCCGCCCACCTCTTCATAAAAAGAAAAACAAATCTTTGCAAATCGGAGAGATCGTCCATTGAATAAAAATATACACCATGTTTTATAAAAAATCAATTGCTATTGACATTCCAAAAAAAAGGTCTTATAACTATAATAGCTCTTAATAACTCTTGGTTACTAACTATCATTAAGGTTGATAATCAAGCCGTTGTGTAATTCTGCGGAGGAGTCAAAGAAAGCCTTTGTGGTAGGAAAAAATTTACGACATAAGAGGAACTGGAAGTTTTGAAACCATGGAGGCTTTTTAGAAAATAAACTTTACATTTGACATTATGGAAAAATAGGTTTAGAATAAATCATCGGCACTTAAATCTGGAGTTCAGTTTTGTCCTTATTACAGATGCTTAACTCCATGTTTAAGTAACGAAGGAACGACGGATAGAAATTTAAATTTAACTATGAATATAAAAACATCACAGGAAATTTTAAGGCTTCGTAACTCACTTCAAGGAATATCAAATATCAGTTATTCTTTTTCAAAACTTAATCAAAATTATCCTCTTGATACTTTATCTGAAGAAAACGGAAAAGAAATAATAAAAGCATATATAAATTTGATCAAAGATACTAAGAGAATTATTGATAGTGTGGTGGAGACGTAATTGCTAATTTTAAGGTGATAGTTCCTATAAGTCTAATCCTTTTAACCAAAGGTGAGAAATGACTTATGAAACCATAGGTTATCATGGCACAGTATCACCTCAAGGGACAGAACCCGCAATGGTGAGCGACCTTGACTCCACCACGTTATTAGTAATTTCACCATGAATATAAATTTTGAAGGAGCAACAATTTGGGCAAGAAAAACAATAGATAGTGATATTTTTTACAAAAAACCTGCTGAATGGTTTAAAATTTGGTTCTACATTGTAAGCAAAGTAAATCATAAAGACACTAAGTATTTTAAACGTAGTCAAGGACTCTTTAAATATGAATGGATACAGGAAAAGAGCGGTGTAACAAGATATCAAGTAGATAGTTTTGTAAGATGGGCAAAACACACGAAACAGATAACGACACAGAAAACGACACGTGGTTTTATAATAACGGTGCTTAACTACAATCTATACCAAAACCTACAAACATACAAAACCGACACAGAAAACGACACCAAAACCGAAATGAAAACGAAACATAAACGAAACATAAACGACACTATATACAATAATGATAAGAATGTTAAAAATGAAAAATAACCATACATATTCTAAAGAATACGTTTCAGGAAAAAACGTATCAAAAAAAGGAGGTGATATAAATGGAAAGTATACGAGAATTATTAAAAAATAAAAAAATTACTTTGAACAATAAACCCCAACATAGAGGAAACTCTATGTATGGGGTGGCCGTTGATCTTGAACGCAAATTGGATATACCTATTAGTCTTTGTTTTAGACTATTAAAAAAATTTACACCAATGGAGTTATCATCACTAACAAGTTGGTGGAAAGACTATCCTTTTAAAAAAGCTAATAATATCGGTTTGCTATATTGGAAATTAAAACAGTTATATCCTAATAAATTTATAAAAAAATGACACCCGAAGAATTAGCCGGAGCAAAAGATTTTGAAAATTGGATGATCGAGGAAGAAAAGCGGATGAAAAATATTACTGTTGAAATGCCAACTCAAATTGATAAAAGAAGATTGCCAATGTTTAAAGAACAAATTAAAAAACCTGACTTTGTATTTAAAAGACAAGGACAGTTAAGTTTATTTTAATATGACCGAATACCACCCTATTATTACACAAACTGCCATTATCATTGATCTACATAAACCTATTTACGGTAGCTTCTTTGGGATATGGAAAAAATGGTTGGATATCGCCAAAGCTCATGATCTAAACATTATAGTTAATACTCCGTTTGGAAAAAGTACATTTACCTATTCCTCCTACATGAAAGGGGCTAAGAAAATGAAACGCTTTTATAAGAACCCTAACGAGCCAATGATTTTCATGGGCCGAGAATTTTCGGCTGATATCATCGCAAGAGATGAAAGGAAAGCAAAAGAAAGTAAGGAAAAGAAAATAGAAACGAACTTTTTTGATATGTTTTCTAAAATGCCAGATGACAAAAGGGCGGAGTTACGGGCTAAATTGGGGTTGAGATAATTTGCTGTTGACAACTAACAATATATTGTGTTATATTATAATAATTAATTATCTTTTAAATTATGAAAACTAAAGAAGATAAAAACT
>Ga0209518_1004635_pt1 | contig 10882 bp, 13 predicted proteins | sample RifGroB1_FD_183993 | JGI IMG/M metagenome (GOLD analysis project Ga0209518, IMG submission 183993) | Groundwater microbial communities from Rifle, Colorado, USA - Groundwater B1 (SPAdes) (version 2) | ecosystem: Environmental > Aquatic > Deep subsurface > Groundwater | place: Rifle, Colorado... | reverse complement strand
AGACAGTGCCTTCCGGATAGGTGCATTTTTGAGGTAAATTAGCAGCCAGCAAGTCTTTTAGAGATGTGGGGCCTGAAGTTTGAGTTTGAGTATTGGAAGTCGGGGATTTCTTGTTCATAAATAAATATCCGCCAGCACCCAAGACAAGAAGTACCACAACCCCGATTACTATGTTCTTATTCACTAAATCTATTGTATACAAGCCGTAAATAATTTGCAACTGCCTGCCAATAACTATATTTCGTGCAAGCTGATTCAAGCGCTTGAACGTCTCCGGAGGTGGCAGAAACAGTCAAAGAGGTTTGGGGGAACATGATGGCTTTGGGATCGTCTAAATGGTCCAGTCCCCTAGCGTGACCAAATTCGTGGGCCAGAGTGTGAATCAGTTCATTCCGATTGGTAATAAAGAAAATATCAATGGTATTAGTGCTGCCGGTGTATAGACCTTCTTCCGGTTTGACGGACAGCTCCTGGTTAAAAGTACTAATGGTGGAATTAATCTTGACCACTCCGGAATTATAGTTATCAGCTTTTTGATTTAACGACCTGGCTAACTGATTGAGTCGGTTTGCTTCCTGCTGTAAGTCTTTTTGCCGGGCAAGTAATTTAGCGTACTCATCCGGTGGGGCGCCGCCTTGAGAGTTCCAATAATTAATATCAGCATTTAATTGCTGACTGCGGGAGTTAAAATCTGCGACTTGTTTTTCATAACTGGCTATTTGAGAATCTAGACTGCCGCTTTGGGAAGTGAGACTTTTTTCCTGCTGGTCGATTTGGGTCTTGAGAGCCTGGCGGGTGTCGTAGACAAAATTGACAGTTAGAGGCCCTCCGGGATCGTAGTCAAAAATATTTTTGCCGGTGGGCTTTTCCCACACAACTTCAGCGGATCTAAGGTCCTTGAGCAGCTGCTCCTGCTTGACTCCAAACTTGGGATCAATATTACCTATCTTATATAAAATCGGCCGTGCACAAGGGTAGATATATACATATCGGGAAGCAACCAGCCCAGAAGCCAGAAGCAGGATAAATACTAAATTTTTCTTGCTCACCTCTAAATTCTACTATATCCTGCAACCCTAGAAATTCCGGTATCTCCCTCTCATTCTCCCTCTTAATCTAAGAGAGAGACGCTATTTTTCTTTACAACATTCTACTCTTAGGTTGAACTATTCATTGTGTTTTCAGTTGTCCGATTTTTTCGTACAACTCGCTGCTCTCACTTTCAACTGGTGACAAATTGTAACCACTTCACTTCCTTCTTATAAGTTCAGATTGTCACATTTTGTGACAATCTTATTCTCTGTAATTAGGAAGGATATGTACAGACCGTACACATCCTTATATTTTCCGAGGTCAATGATTATTTTTTGAGGACTTTTTTGAGGTGAGTTTGGAATTGGGCGACTTTACCTACTACTTCTGATAATTGGGAGCGGATGGCGGGATCGTCGGGAACTGTTTCCCAAGCACCATGAAGGGCGTCAACCATGCGTTGCTGCGAGGCCATAACTTTGGCAAACAATTCTTCCTGGGTGGGCATGTGCCCAAATTCTTTGAGTATTCTCTTTCTTTGGGCGGCAGATAACTTCCCCATAACTTAAATATAGCACTTTGGTGCTAAAATTAGCCGTATATTGGGAGATCGGCTAATGGTATAATAATATTGTGAGATTAAGCTCGTGGAATAAGGGAAAAACTAAGGAAACTGACCCTAGCGTCAGAAAAATATCAAGAACATTTAAAAAACGGCACATAGACAATTTTTATTCCTGGAGGCAAGTTCAGATTAAAGAAGGAAAAATTATGTCTCAATATCCACCTTTCAAAAAATCAGTTGAACTTGCAACTTTAATCGGTCTTATTTGGGGAGATGGTAATATTTCAAAATTCCCGAGGTGTGAAAGGCTGGTTATTACATTGGGAACAGATAAACCAAAGCTCATTTTGTATGCCAAACAATTGGTGAAAGATGTGTTTTCAAAAGAACCCCATATTAAAAAGGCAAGTTATGAAAATGCCGTAAAAATATCTTTATACCAAAAACATATTTCTAAAAGATTAGGTATTCCGTCTGGTGAACGCAAGCATTCAAAGAAAGGTTTGCCAAAATGGATATGGGGGTCAAAAAAGTTTCTTTTAGCTAGTCTTAGGGGTTTGTATGAAGCCGAGGCTTATTTGTCTATCCACTTACCAACCTCAACTTATAATTTTGCCTTTGTGAATTACAACGAAAGATTGCTTTTCGATGTAAAGACTGCACTTATAAAACTTGGTTATCGTCCAGAAATCAGACCTTATGCAATTAGACTTCGTAAAAAGGATGAAGTAAAATCGTTCGAGAAGCTAATTAGCTTCAGAAAATATTAATGCGGGGTCTGCTAATGGTAGGCAATCAGACTCTGAATCTGAGAATCTAGGTCCGAGTCCTAGCCCCGCAGCACGGATTTATGTATTTTGTCTATATTCTTCTTTGTAAAGATGGTAGTTATTATATTGGCTCTTCGAATGATGTTGAGAAAAGATTTAAGGATCACCTGGACGGCAACGGAGGCAGGTATACCAGGAGTCATAAACCACAGAAATTGGTATATAAAGAAGAGTTGGCTACTAAATCCGAAGCCCTAAAGCGCGAAGCCGAATTAAAAAAGTGGACGAGGGCTAAAAAGAAAGAGTTAATTGCCGGTTAGACGACGTATACTTCCTGGCCGAAGTCGTTGCTGCCCACGAATTTAGCTTTACCCGCGGCAGCCAGCTCCAGGTCGCGACAGTTGCGGCAGCCGTCTACCTTGGGACACTGGAAGTGATTTAATTTCCGGGCCAGAGCCACCCGTTTGGCGGCGGCTAGAATCTTTTTGTAAGATTCATCTGGGTCGGGCAGTGCAACCGGTTTGGGAGCGGCATCTCGGTCCAGATACCAGTAAGCCGCGCCGGTAACCAGCCTGTCCTGGCAGTTCTTAACCAGCTGGAGATAGATGGGCAGCTGCAATGAATCTGGGTCTTCGTCGTATTTACCGGTCTTGAAATCCAAAATAGACACACTGTCCGTTTCGGGCAAATATTCCAGCCAATCAATTTTGCCGCAGAGAATAATATTGTCCTCATCTGACAGCCAGAAATAGGGCAGGTCCTGACGGATTTTGACGGCTTTTTTGAGAATAGGACCGGGGTTTTGAGTAATACGGTCCAGCATGGCTACGCCTCTGGCTTTGATTTCCTGCTCTTGAGCTGCATCTTTGAATCCGCCTTTTTCCCCGGCCACCTTAGCCCAGGCCAGATTATATTTATCCAGAAGGGGGATTTTTAAGCGGTCCACAACCTGCAAGACAGAAAGGGACTCTACCACTTCGTGAACTGTCTGCCCCAAAGCCAAAGCGGGAGACATGATGGACATTTTCTTGTTAGTTTTGGGATTTTTATATACGTTTTTAAGAAAATATCCCCGGGGACACTTGAGATAGTCCCCTATGGAGGAGTGCGAAACCCAAACAGCCGTAAATTTATCTTTTGCCATGAAGAAGATAGTTTGATCCGCTGATAACCTTTTTTCCGGTTTTCTGCTCCAGTTCCACCCTGGCATTTTTGGCAATCCGTCCGCCCTTTTTGGCAGGAATTTTATTTTCCTTTAAACCTTTGGATTCCATCGTTTCCGCAATTTGCCGGGTAGAAAGTTCCGCGAGAGCCGTAAAAACTAATTCGGCATCCGTCATATGATCGCGCAAGTTTTCTGTTTTAAGATTTTTAAGGACCTTGTGTTGCTTTACCGATAAATCGCTCCATTCTTCGTGAATAATATTTGTCAGTATGGCGTACTCATCTTGTTTTTTGACTTTATTATTTTTCCAATAGTCCGTCAGTTTATTGCGAACCTCCTGCCCCATCATTCTTTGTTGGATCCATTTCCCGCTTCTGCCCATTCTTTGCCAATAGTCCCGGCTGCGGTTGAGCGCCTTTTCTGGATCGTTTATTTCTTCTATTCTTTCATAACCTACTTTGGCAAGCCACAATTTTATAGGTTCCGCTTTGGGACTGGGAACGGACTGAATAAGTCTGAAAAGTGTTTCTACATCGGCCACATCCGTAAGGTATTTTTTCCCGTCAGATGCTTCTAATTTCAGTTGGTGACAATTTGTCACCGACTCATTTCCTTCTTTCTTTAATCTTTCCTTCAACTTATTCCAATATTTTCTGGAAGTTTGATAATCTGCCTGTTGAATCAAGGTTTGCATGATATCTACTACCGAAAAAAACCATTTGTCCCGTTTTTCGTCCCACTTTCTACGGATCTTATTTCCCTCAAAAATTGCCAGTCTAGTTTTAGCCACACATTAAACATATGCCAAATAATACCCGAAGTCAAGTATCAATTTGAAACCAGATGGAAGCAATGAAAAGAGAATGGCAGTCAAAAAAATGGATTACCCAGGATTATAACTAGATTATGAAAACCGGTAATCGTCTGGGGTGGATATCTAACTTATCCAGCAAATACGAGAAATATAGATATCTTTTTCTCGAAGAAGTTGATCCGTCTCCGCCTAAAAAAAGAGGTGGAGAGGATGATATCCTCTGGTATAAGAGAATTGCTCCCAAATACGCCCTAAGACATGCACGGATGATTTACAAATTGTTAGCCAATTTGGATGCAACTTATCAGCGGACAACTATCCCGGGGGCTCTTGACATTTATCCCAAAAAATTTCAAAAGAGTCTTCTTGAGCTGGCAAGAGTAGTTAATCTCAACACTCAAATAGCCAAACAGCGCCTCCAGGACCTGCTGGATGTAAACAAGTAGCCAGCTGAAAATTTAGCTTTGGATATGATTAGTTTCAAGGCTTAATAATACTGGTATTGTTGTTGGTGATAGTTATTAAGTGTCCCTTTGTTTCACTAGGTTTTAAAGATCTTAAGGTCGACTTGCTTATCTGTTAAATTCGTTGAGAGCGATATCACGGATACAGACTCGGGTGATATCAATGGCCTGAAGTCTTTGGTGTTAAAAACAACCACCAGTCTTTTTTCTTTGTTTGCAATGACATAAACGTCCTTGTCCTTGGCTCCTCCTTTGTCTATATCATGGACTATATGTTTGAGGTTGTGGAGATCATTAGCTTTGGGATAAGCTTCCTTACGAGGCAGTCCTTCATCAAGAAGAAGCTTGTGTCTTGTATGTGTTCGTATAGTCATCTAATCCTGCTTGCATAAGGTGCGCAATTACATTTTGGATTTTTTGGGGACTTACGTGAGGATATGTATTCTCTAATGTCTGGGTTGAATAACCTTGTTTTACTAGCTGGTAAACTCTCTCCACTGGAATTCTAGTACCAGAAATTACAGGTGTTCCACCAAGAATGAGAGGGTCGATAGATATGTATCTCTTGAGTATCTTTGGCATGGGCAGAATTATACATTATTGTGATGAGTTACCCAAAGAATGTCAAGGAGTACACCCAAAAAATTCCTCCTTCGACTACGCTCAGGATTGTAACCCTCCGGCACCGCTCGGGACAGTAGCTCCACGACACGGCTCAGGGCTATGGCCAGATGAAAATTCACCCTTATCTTTTGATTTTGGTCGTGTTTTACTCTCCAAATAACTGGAAGTAGTAAAATATGGCAAGAAGGATAAGAAAAAGCTGTTGGATTTTCTGATTGAGGCAAGAACCAATACCTATGCCAATGCCGGCGGAAAAGTAGAGCCTGCGTTTGCCGGCGCAACCCAACTTGAATACAAAGAAGGAGATTGGCTATACCGCGATTTCTATAATCTGGGTAATGGAATCTTTATGGGTCTGGAAACTGTTTATTTTGAAAATAAACCCATCTGGTCGGGGTCTCACTACGGAAACTTTAAGGGCATGACCGAAAAGGAAATAGACGATATTCTGCGCCAGGCTCTGATTGAAAATAAAGATAAAACTAGACTGTGGTACAGTGTGAAGTGGGAGAAAGATGGATTCAAGTATATCTGCGAGCCTGATGGAGTGGGAAGTATTGATGAGGCGACCGGACTGGAAGAAATTTATAAGGGCAAAGAGAAAGTGTATTTTCTGTTCTATGCCGGTGGAATTATTGGATAAATGGCTCTGACCGGTTCATCCAGCTGGTTGCAAATCTAGAGACTGGTGATAATTGCCTGAGCCATGGTGATTAAGATGTCTGCTTGAACGCTGGTAATTTTGTCTCCACGCTGGGCATCGACGGCATTGATGAAAGCCTGGAGCGAATTAATAGCTGCCTGATCATTATTCTCAGTAATATCACCTAAAGCATTCAAGGCTGCACCTAGTTTGGCATCTAGGCTATTTGAAATGCCTTGTTGAAGGTTATATGTTTCCACCAGATTTACCAGGTCGTTTATGGTCTGGGATGGAGTTTGAACGGTCAATGCTACTGAGTAGTCTGTATAACCGCCATCCTTATCTTTAATCCTTCCATTAACGGTATAGACGCCGCTATTTGGGTATGAACAAACAAATGATGTAGATGAACTGTCCGTAAGTTCAAACGTGCCATCGTTAGTACAGTCATAAGAATAAATAAATCCAGCTTGAGTGTCTACACTGCTAGGATCGTATTGATTACTAAAACTCAGCGTTGCGGATTGGCCACGAATAATTGTTTGAGAAGAAACTGAAAAGCTGGCTGTGGGCGAGACGTTGTTAACTGTAATTATGGCAGTATCAGCATCGGATTCTCCCTGCGTATCAGTAACCGTTAAAGTGACGGTGTAGACTCCATTGTCAATATAAGTGTGATTTGCCGTTTGGCCGTTGGCAGTTACTCCGTCTCCAAAATTCCAAGCGTAACTTACAATATCACCAACTCCATCCGGATCGGTAGACCCAGAGCCGTCAAAAGTGACTGGCTGTCCTTCGTCGACTGTTTGGTCGGGACCAGAACTGGCAGTTGGAGGCTGATTAAACGGTTCTGCTTCAAAGGCCCCAATGTCGCACCGCAATCCTTGGGGCCTGATAACGCCGCGCTGGTCGGTGGATGGGCAGTTTGTGGGATCTCCGCTGTCGATTGCCGGACTATTCTGAAGCAGGGAATGGCTTAGCGTCGGGCCGCCATTATCCTGCAGTGGTCCCAGATACGGATAGGTATTTTGCAAATCTCCTACATTCGTAAATCCACAAGTAGCATCCGCACTCAAATTATGCCCAAGTGAATGAATAGGTTGACCGCAATTGTTGGGTGTTCTGGCACTTAATATAGAGTTCACGATATTGATCAGTGAAGGAGTATAGGTATATATTGATCCTCCAGTGCCTGTGGCATAATTATCATTAAGGGTGGAATTCGTGATATTCAGGTGCGACTCTATATAGCTGCTACTACTGTAATAAATTGCACCCCCACTGCTTCCCGTGAAAGTGTTTGCCTGATTGCTCGAAAAAGTAGTATTTGTGATCGACAAATTGCCTCTACTAGCGATGCCTCCCCCCGTTCCAGCATTGTTACGGCCAATAAAACTATTGGAAATAGTACCAGAAGAATTAGTCCACTGAGAAATACCTCCACCGTACCCATTTCGAGCATCATTACTTTCGATTGTGCTGTTGTTGATTGAAAACCCTCCTCTGGATAATATGCCTCCACCGTCGACCGAACTCGGACTCTGGATATGATTACCAGCTACTGTACTTTGTTCCATGGTAAGAGGTCCCCATGAATAGATTCCAGCACCGCTTGCCCATTTTTGTGATTGAACTCTGTTTTCTACAATCTTGCTTCCAACAATTTCCATTTTCCAACCATACACACCTCCACCTTCACTTGGTCCTAATAAATTTCCCGTGACTGTGTTGTAACTAACAACACTGTCGGTAATTTTTAGAAGCCCCCAACTCGTCTGGTATATTCCTGCACCTGTGTTTGGTGTTACTCCGCCACTGATAGTCAGACCCTTCAACTCAACATCTTCAGCTCCGGACAGTATCGAAATTACTCTGTCCCCACCACCACTAATTTTTGTCACTTCTGCTCCCATACCTATAATATTCAAGCCATGTAAAACGTCCAGATCTCCAGCCGCGGATAGGTTTTCGTTCTGACCGGGGATCGTCAAGACGTAATCCCCCGCAGGTAACTGAACTACGTCGGAACCTGGCAGGACATTGGCTTCTTGGATAGCGGCACGAAGTGTACAAATTCCATTTCCCAGGGCGGTTTCACAAATTCCGTTTCCGGGATTTACGTCAACTGCGTCAATTGTAGAATTTACGTTAAAGGTTGTCTGTGCTTTTACGGAAGAGGCTGAAATAAGAAGAATTAAAGCTGCTACTGGGATTGCAAGAAGTTTTTTGAGGATCTTACTCACAAACCTATCCTACCACCTCTGTCAACTTTAAAGCTAGTTATAAGAAATCTTGACTAGGAGAAGCGCAAAGAATACAGTTAAGGAAGAAAGAGGGTGAGAGTACGTGAAATTAAAAACACATCAAACAGGATTGGTAGTAGGATCAATGGTGGCGTTGGTGCATGCGGTGTGGGCAACAATGGTTTTTCTGGGAGTGGCCCAAGCGTACATGGACTGGATTTTGACCCTGCATTCCGTAGCTAATCCGTTTACCGTCCTGACATTTGATTTGGTCAGATCCCTAACTCTAGTAGTAGTGACGTTTGTAGTCGGCTACTTAGTCGGTTGGGTATTTGCCACTATCTGGAACAAGGTGGTTAAGAAATAAATTTGTCTTGACTTGGAGTGTTGTTTGGATTAGGGTGATGGAAATGAAAATTAAAGATTCGGTATATGGAGTTGAGGAAGTGAATGAACCGGTATTAGTAGAATTAATAAAATCTCAGCCAATGCAAAGATTGAAAAGTGTGTCGCAGATGGGTATTCCTGACAAATACCACTCGATTAAAAACTTCAGCCGGTATGAGCATAGTGTGGGAGTAATGATTTTGTTAAAAAGATTGGGTGCAACTCTGGAAGAACAAGTGGCAGGACTACTGCACGACGTATCCGTACCAGCTTTTTCGCATGTATCTGACTTTGTTTTTGGTAACGGGAAGAACGCTCAAGAAGATTTCCATGAAACACTGCACGAAAAGATCATACTAAGATCTGAAATTCTTGGGATTATGAGTAAACATGGGTTACCAATTGACCGGATTATGCACATGGAAAATTATTCTTTACTCGAACGGCCTACACCAGATTTAAATGCTGACCGGGTGGATTATGGACTTCGGGAAATGGTATGTTGGTTAAACCCGAAAGCAGCTAAAGACAGTATTGGTGGCCTAATAAATATTAATGGCGAGATAGTATTTGCGAACTTCAAAACGGCATATGTATTTGCGGCTCATTTTCTACAGCTACAAGCCAAAAACTGGGGTGACCCTGAAAAAACTACCAGATATGTAGTTTTTGCGGATATGATTAAACTTTTAATTACCAGGGGAGTTTTGACTTTGGATGATTTCTATGGAGATGAGACTGATGTAATGAAAAAAATTGAAATGCAGAAAGACAAACATACTCAAGCCGTATTGAATCTTTTACGCAGCAAGGATTTTTACAAAATATACAAGAAAAAGGGAGAGAAAGTATACAAAAAATTTAGATACGTGGATCCGAAATTTATGTCAAAAGGCAAGTTAGTAAGACTAAGTAAATTTAGCCTACCATATAAGACAATGTTAGAAAAACACAGGAAGATAAATAAAGAGGGTGTAATTGTTTAGAGGCGGTTTATTCTGAAACTTTAACCAGTTCGTTATAGAGATTGTTTTCTATTTCAATTTCCTTGGACTTTAGGCGCTGGTTTGTCAAACGGTTACCCCGTTCGCCGGGAAGCAGAATTTCGCTGACCCCGGGAAGTTTTTTGGTAACTTTAACTCTCTTGCCAAGCTGGAGAACATTTTTCTTAAACGTCTTTAAGTTGACTAAAAGTTGAGGGTCGATGGCAATAATCAAATTACCCCAATTATTGGATTGGCCAATGCCTACGAAAGTGGCAGCAACTAATGGACCAGTTAGAGCTTCCACGATAAAAGATAAGCCCGCTCCTTTGCGGCCCTTGTCAAAAGGTGAGAGAGCTCCATCCATAGCTTTGGCCGGATCGGTAGTAAATTTGCCAGAGACGTCGTAAGCAATACCTTTAGGGATTGATCTACCGGCCGTTTTGGCCTCTATTAAGCCATAATAAGCCATGATGGCAGTGGCCATGTCTAAAACAACAGGCTCTCCGGTCGAGGGAATGCCAATAGCTAGTGGGTTTGTACCGAAAATTGGTTCAAATGATCCGTAAGTGGAAACTGTTTCTGGGGATCCAGCAAAGACAAAACCAATCAAGTTTTGTTTAGCAATTTCTTTGGCGTAATAGCCAATAGCCCCGGTGGATGAGCTGGTATTGTTGGTACCAACGATACCAAACCCATGTTTTTTAGCTTTGGAGATGGCCAAATCCATAGCTTTGGATAAAACAACCATGCCCATGTTTTGGCCACCGTCGAGAAGGGCTGAAAGTTTGGTGTCTTTCACTACTTGGATTTTTCTGGCTTGAGGATTTTTTGGAATACCTTTGCCAATTAGTTTGACAATACCTTGGTTGTTGCCCCGAAGTTGGGCATAGAGAAGAATCTTTTTGATTATTTTGGTCTCGCTTGCCGAATATCCGTATTTGATCAGAACCTTGCTGACAAGTTTATCCAGCTGAGTAGGTTTGATTCGCATTGCTAGCCGGATAATATCACAGTTTCACTCAGCTTTGAAGATGTCCATTTGAAGTTTTTTGGCCTCTTTGAGGAAGTAGTTCTGCCATGATTGGTCTGGGATTTTTTTGATTAATACCGGGTAGTCCTTCGCCTGCGAAACTGAGAAAAATTGGGTGCCAAGTTTTATTGGGTCCACATGCCAGTCAAATTTAATCTT
>Ga0209518_1004634_pt1 | contig 10884 bp, 5 predicted proteins | sample RifGroB1_FD_183993 | JGI IMG/M metagenome (GOLD analysis project Ga0209518, IMG submission 183993) | Groundwater microbial communities from Rifle, Colorado, USA - Groundwater B1 (SPAdes) (version 2) | ecosystem: Environmental > Aquatic > Deep subsurface > Groundwater | place: Rifle, Colorado... | reverse complement strand
CAGGACAAAAAACTATGATCTGGTTTTCTGGGTCAGCGATGGCAGCCTGCCCTACCTTTTCGGCCGAAAAAACTATCTTCACTTCCAGGTCCCCTTCAAAAAAATCGGCGGTAATCCGATCAATAACTTCATCAAAACGCTCCGGGTTAAAAAATTAATCTTCAATTCCGGTTTTACGGCTTCGGTCATCAAGAGGCAATTGCCTTTTGTTTCCTCGGTTCTTCTTTACCCCCCCATTGATACCCAAGGCTTTAAGTCAGGCGAGAAGGAAAACCTCATCCTTTCGGTCGCCCGTTTTGATTCTCCTTCACACGCCAAGCGCCAGGATGTCCTCATTGACGCCTTCAGGAAACTCCACCAACAAAAGAAAGACTACCAACTTATTCTCGTTGGCGCCGTCAAAGGAGAGGGGGGCGAAGACTATCTGGTTGCGCTCAAAAGTGTCGCCGGAAAACTACCGGTCAAATTCATTCCCAATCCGGACTTCAACGAATTAAAGAAACTTTACGCCAAAGCCAAGATTTTCTGGCACGCCGCGGGCTACGGTATCGACGAAAAAACAGACCCCGAAAAGGTGGAGCATTTTGGTATCGCGACCGTGGAGGCCATGTCTGCCGGTTGTGTCCCGGTGGTGATCGACAAAGGCGGCCAGCGGGAAATCATTACCCCGGACTCGGGCTTCTTGTGCCATTCTCTCGATGAGCTGGTGGAAAAGACGAGTTTTTTAATAGCCAACCCGCCGGATCTGTCTAGTTATTCCGAAAGGGCTAGAGAAAGGTCCGCCTATTTCAGCCAACAGAATTTCACTGCTACGGTTGAATCGCTTAGCAAATGAAAAAACTTCTTTCCTCTCCGGCAGTTTGGCTTTTATTGATAGTTCTCATGATTTTTTGGCCCTTTATTTTTTTCGGCAAAGTTCCTCTGCCGGTTGATACCCTGGTTGGCGCTTATCTGCCTTGGCTGGACTATAAATGGGGCTACATTGTCGGGGTCCCGGTCAAAAACGCCCTCACCTCCGACGCCTTTTCTCAATTCTATCTCTGGAAGGAGCTTTCTATTGACCTCTTTAGAGGAGGAATAGTGCCTTTATGGAATAAATATTCTTTTTCGGGAACATCTCTACTTGGAACCTTTCATTCCAGCGTTCTCTTCCCCGCCAATTTGTTACTGCTTCTTCCCTCCGGTTTCGGTTGGGGCATGTTCATTCTCTCTTCGGCATTGGCCGCCGCCTTTTCGATGTATTTGTTCCTGGGTACCCTGGTCAAAGAAAAAGCCAGCCGAGTCATCGGTTCGCTCATTTATGCTTTCGCCGGGCCGATGACCACTTGGTCGCAATTCGGTACTGCCGTCTGGGCCGCCTCACTTCTACCCCTCATTCTTTATTGCCTCGATGGCATTATCAAAAGCCGTCGGCTGATTTATTTTCCGCTGCTGACTTTTTTTACCGGACTGCTCATCTTTGCCGGCCACGTCCAGCTCTTAACCTATACCATCGTTGTCGCCCCGCTCTACTTTTTCTACCGCCAGAAAAAAACTTTGGGGAAAATCAACCCCAACCTCAGTCTGAAGGTTATCCTCGCCGCCGGTCTCGGACTGGGACTCGGCGCCGTCCAACTGCTGCCTGCCCTTGATTTCTTTGGCCGCTCCATTCGCACTGAGGAAAACTATGCCAGTTTCTTTAACTTTGGACTTTCCCACTGGACCCAAGCCATCCGGCTTTGGGCGGCTGACTTTTTCGGTAACCCGGTGACGATCAACCACTTCAGCTCCTTCTCCTACCATGAATATAGTAGTTACCTGGGGGTGTTTGTCCTGCCGTTGATAGTCAGCTTTCTGCCGAACTCCTTTTTCAGCTATTTGTTTTTCGCCAGTTTATTCTTCGCCTTTGCTAACCCCATTAGCCATTTCATCTTTAGCCTGCCCCTGCCGCTCTTGACCTACTCTTCCGCCAGCCGCATCTTCTTTCTGACTAATCTTGCCGCGGCAGTCCTGGCCGCCCTGGCAATTGATAACCTGTTTGCCGATCGTAAATCCTCACGGCGCCGACTTGTTTTCGCCAGTTTATTCCTCACCGCCGTCACCCTGATAGCCATTCTCTTCGTTGACGGGGCGCACCGGGCCATCAGCCTGAGAAACAGCTTCTTTTATTTTTCTCTGCTCTCTGCCTTTCTTCTCTCCGCTGTCTTTGTTAAAAACCGCTTTATTTTATCATTGCTCTTAGTCCTCTTGTTCAGTCTTGACCTGGGCCGGTACTACGCCAAATACAACCCCTTCGTCAGCCGGACCTTTATTTTCCCTGATACCCCCGTGACCACATTTCTCAAAGAACAAAAACCCCCCTTCCGGATTGCCCGGGAAGATACCAATCTGCTTCCGGCCAACTCCTGGACCGCCTACCGCCTTGAGTCGGTGGAGGGCTACGACCCGCTTTTTAGTAGCGACTATGCCCACTACTTCCACCGTTTAAGCGGCAATCCCTATGAAAATCGCGTCAGCCGCTACGCCCTTCTTGAGGGCATCAACCATAAATTTCTCTCTGCCGCCAACGTCAAATATATTCTCACCAAAAACACCACCGAAGCCTCGGCCAGAAGCTACCTCGCGGCCGATCTTATCAAAGAAGGCTATCTTCCCGTTTTCACCGACAAGTCGGTGACGGTTTATGCCGACCCGATCGTCAAAAGCCGGGCTTACTTCGTCAACAAACTCCGTTTCGCCAAAGATAAGGCGCAAATGGGACGGGTCTTGGATGATCCCCAGTTTGACCCGACCACCGAAGCAGTTATCATGGGCGAACCCTTTGAACCGAACTTTGGCCAAAATGAGGTGCTGGCCATAAATCACCGCGACAATGAGGTTGAAATCACCATCCGTTCACAAGACGGAGGTTTTCTGATTCTCTCCGATGCCTATGATCCCGGTTGGCGGGTCTATGTTGACGGCACGAGAACAGCTCTTTATCAAGTCAACGGGGCTCAGCGCGGGGTCGTCATCCCGGCCAAAACCGGCCGGGTTACTTTTCGTTATGAACCAGCCTCCTTCAAATTGGGCCTGGTTATCGCGCTGGCCTCCCTCGCCCTGACGCCCTTATATCTCTGGGGTTTACACTTACTTAAACGCCGATGAAAAAAGTTTCCTTGCCTCTATTCCTGATTGTTTTTTTTCTCACTTTTTGGGTCAGAATTTCCGCGGTCGGGAACGGCAACTTCCCGTTTACCATCGACCAGGGGCGGGACCTGATTGATATCAGAAGCATCGCCGTCGGCGGCAAACTTCGCCTCACCGGTCCGACCACCAGCATCAACGGCGTTTTCCTCGGTCCCCTTTGGTATTACTTCAACCTGCCGCCCTTTATCGCTACCGGCGGCGATCCGGCCGCGCCCCTGCTTTGGCAGATTATCTGGTATCAGCTGGCCGGCCTTTCGGTTTATCTTCTTATCAAAAAGGCCGATCACAATCTCGCTTTCTTCGCCTCCACCTTCTTTCTGCTCATGCCCCTCGGCTTTAATACCAGCCGTTACTTCTGGAATGCCAACGCCATGCCCATTTTTACCGTCTTTTATCTGCTCTCGTTATATCTTGTTAGCCTTAAAACCAACCCCTTTCGGGCCGCCCTTCTCGGTCTTGCGGCCGGCCTGGCCCTCCAGATCGAAGCCGCTTTGGGGATTATATTTTTCCCTTTTTCTTTTCTCTTTCTGTTTCTTACTACCCGGAAGATCAAGGTTCACCTCTTTCATCTTTTCGCTTTTCTAGCCACCCTTTTGCCCCAGGCCCTTTTTGAGATCCGCCATGGGTTTTCGATGACCAAGGTTTTTTTGTCAGAAGTGGGGGGCGGCAGCAGTCTCCTCGGCAAAAAAATGACTCTGGGGGAAAGACTGGCCGACCGCTGGGAAATTATCCGTAACCTCGTCACCCAAATCAGCCATATTCATCCCAACCTTCTCTTTTCAGTCTTTGCTCTTTTATCGATCAGCGCCGTTTATTTTCTAATCAAAAAGATTGGATCAAAGGCTGAGCGCCATTTTTTTGTCATTAACTTAGCTTTTCTAATCTTCGCTTTTATTTTCTATCTCCTTTTTCCGAAAGAAATCAAAAGCTGGTATCTCCTGGGTCTGGCCGTCCCCTTGATTTTTCTTTACACTTCGTCGCTTAGTCTCGTTTTCGGGAAAGGCGGCTCGCTCGCCAGAATCGCTGTCATTCTTCTCGTGGCTCTTTCGCTGTTTTCCACCTACCAGGCCCAGTCGGAGTATTTAAAAGTGGCCGCTGCTATGAGCACTAATAACAAAAGCAGTCTCAAAAATGAAATGCAGATGATCGACTGGATTTATCGGCACGCCGACGGAAAAGGCTTCAAAGCCTACAGTTATCTGCCTTCAATTTATGACTATCCCTATCAATACCTCTATTGGTGGTATGGCAACAAGCAGTACGGCTATGTTCCCAATGATCTCGCTTATCTTCCTAACCAACCCGAATATATCGAAAACCGGTTAGCTTATCTGACAGCTACCCGACCGCTTCCCAATGAAGAGACGGTTTTTCTCATCATCGAAGACGACAATGATCACCCCGACTTCCTTTCTGCCTGGCGGGGAAACTTTGCCCATTTGTGTCTTCGGGAAAAAGAGGCGTTTCCCTTCGGCGTCAAACTCGAGAGTCTATTTAAGTGTTCGAAATGAAAAAGGGAACTTTTTTCCTCGGCCTGCTGCTAGCCGGCGGTATTTTTCTATCCCTTTTTAGATTGTCGGAGCTCTACGGTTATGGCTTTGATCAGGAGCGGGACTACAACACCGTCAAGGCGATTGTTGTCGATCACAAATTCACCCTGATTGGTCCCCGCGTCGTTTCCTCGGCCGGTTTTTTTCTTGGGCCTTTCTACTACTATTTACAAGTCCCTTTCTTTCTTTTGCTAAAAGGCGACCCTCTTTACGGCGCCTATTTTGCCGCCGCCGTTAATCTCTCTGTTTATTTGCTGATATATTTTGTTTTGCGCCGGTTAACCCATTCCCGCTTAACCGCTTCTACCGCCGCATTACTCTGGCTGACGACCGCCAACCGAACCAGTTGGAACGTTTCTTTTGTTCCCTTATTCTTCCTTCTCTTTCTCTACTTCTACAAACGTCCGCTGATCCTAACCTTCACCTTTTTCCTTTCCCTCAACTTCCACCCCCAAATGATTTTTCTCGGCCCCCTCTGGCTTTACGCCTTGACGAAACACAAACTGTCTCTTAGACAAATCAGCTTGCTTGTCGCCGCCGCCATTCTCCCGTTTTTGCCCCTGATCGTTTTTGATCTGCGCCACGATTTCATCAACACCCGCGCCGCCCTTTCGTTTCTTAGCGCTTCGGGAAGTGCCAACGCGGCCGTTTCTCCTTTTCGTCCTCTTTACTCACTGACCCAATTCTCCACTTCCCTGGAACTTCTTTTTTCCGGTTTTCGCCACAACCTTCTCCTCACGTCAGCGCTGCTTTTGACCTTGGCAATCTTTGTCTTCAGGGAACGCCGCTATTTTTATTTTTGGCTCCTGCCCGTCCTCTCGATCTTAGTCCTTGCCTTTTACCGCCAAAGAACCTGGCCGGAGTATTATCACTTTCTTGGCGGCTTTAGTTTATTGCTTCTGATTTTTATCGCCGCTAATCGCTATCTCGTCCTCAAAACACTGCTCCTGCTCCTCGTCGTCTCCGCTCTTTGGGGAGGCTATCGCCGTCTGTCCACCGGCATCGATCTCACCGGCTACACCGTCAAAAAACAAATGATCCTCTACATGCTGGAACAAAACCAGCCCTATGCCAGGCTAAATATCGATAATGATTTTCGCTTTGGCGAAGGTTTGGGTTTTGCTCCCATCAGGGAATACTACGAAAAGCCAAACGGGCAATACCATCCCAGTCTCAGGTTTTACGTTTCCGATGCCGCTAGCGCCAAACATAACGCTTCTAAGAAGGTCTTTGGCCTTTACGCCGTTTCGAAGGTTTTCGAACCGGCCCCATCACCAGATAAATAATTGCCAGCCCGCTTAGCAAACTGATTCCGTCAGCCAATTGTTGGATTGTTGTTTTGGTCTGTTTGATAACAACATCATGTTGACCCTCTTTAATTTCAAAGGACAATAAACCAAACCTTTCCGTCGGTTTTGTCTCCACGCCAACCCCGTCAACTGTCACCTTCCAGGAGGGGTAATAAAACTGATTTATCACCACCGGCAGCCAAGCTGGTTTTTCTTCGACCCAAATCGGCCGGGTCTCCCAGGCAATATCGGTACTGCCATAATAGAGCGATTCACGGCTTCGGTAACTCTCGTCCGAATAGCGGGTCATTTCCCAGGTCCTTAAATAATTTCGGTTATTCCAAATCACGAGGCCGATCAAAAGCAGCGCCATTATTCGTCCCAATTTAGAGTCGACGACAGCCGCCGTCAGAAAAGGAATTGTCACCACGCCGACTGCCAACAATCGCCAGGGAAACTGAATTTGGGGAAGCATTGGTACCGTCTCCCAAATTATTTTTGACATCGGTAGCATCATCAAAAAAGAAATGCCAAATACCAAAGCGAACAAGACCGCTGTTTTCGTATTTTCCCCCAACCTCTTTTTCCATAGACGGCTAACCAGCAAAGGGACTGATAACACCACCACTACCAGTTGGGCTATACCCACCTGGAATGACATCCCATCGTTTTCACCCCTGTTGGAATAGAAGTAGCCCCAGGGTGAGTAGATCAGCTGTTTAAGGCTGGGGAAGTGATCGCGAAAATCGACTACCGCCCCCCGGGACAGAAAAACATATTTTGTTTCGGTCAGGGCCGGGAGAAGGAAAAAAGACGCCAGTCCCAGGCCGAGAAAGAAACCGCTAACCAGATCCCGCCTCGGTTTACCCGCGACCAGGGCATAAAGTATCACCACTGGCAGAAGAATCAGCGCCGTCACGTTGTGGGCCGTCAAAAGTCCAAAAATGGCAATCGAGAGAAGTGTCGGAGAACGTCGATCGATAGCCAAAAACGCCAAGGGGGCGAACAATAGTGAAAGCAAGACCCCGAACGATCCGGTGACATACATCACTAAGAGCCGATAGGGGACAAAAAGAAACAACACCGAGCCGACCAAGGCAGCCAATATCGAAAACCGTTTTGACAGCCAGAGGTACATCAATAGTACCGACCCAACCGTGGCTCCGGCGATCAAAATTTTTAAACTTGAACCGAAGTCAAAACCGAAAAAGTGGATCAAGCTCCCCAGGTAATACATCAGGGGATAAAAGAAGGTAAAAATAGGTGAACCATAACGGAAATTCAGGTCAAAGCTCCACCGAACCGGAAATTGACCCTTCCTTAACTCGCTATCGAAATGCATCAATCTGACCAAATTAAACTCGCCATCATGGGTTATATAAAAACCAGGTTTGACAAGAGCGCTGATTACCGGCAAACAAACCAAAATCAGAAATAAAAATGGCCATGCCTTTTTCATCATCAACTTGAGTATAATTCAACCAGATGTTCAGCGACCTCTTTTTGCTCATTTTATTCGTAGCCTCTCTCGTTTTCCGACTTTTTTACGTTTCTAATTTTAATTTTGCCTTCACCATCGACCAGGCCCGCGACATGCTTATGATCAGGCAAATCGCCGTTGGTCACGACCCTGTTTTTATCGGACCGGTCACCAGTCTCAACGGTGTCTATTTGGGCCCCTTTTGGTTTTATTTCAACCTGCTGCCCTTTGTTTTTGGCGGCGGTGATCCTACTTATTTGGTTTACTGGTTGATTTTCTTTTTTCATCTCTCCGCCCTGATCTTTTTCCTCTATTTTAGAAAGATTAATTACCTCTTTGCCTTTTGGGGCAGCCTTTTTCTTTTGGTCTCACCCCGCTTTTTTGAGCTGACCAGCTACTCTCTCAACGCCAATGCTACCCCCATTTTTATCGTCCTTTTTCTCATAGCTCTCGACCATACCCTCCGGTCAACCAAGACCAGGCCGATGTTCTTTTTGGGGTTTCTGGCCGGTATCGGTTTACAGATCGAAGCCGCTTTCGGCATTCTGCTTCTCCCCTTGGCCATTTTGTGGTCCATTTTCAAAAAGAAAAAAGGCTACCTGAAATTTCTCTTCGGTTTTTTACTTACTCTCACTCCCCAGCTTTTATTCGAAATCAAGCACCGTTTTCAGATGACCAGAACTTTTATTTCTGTCTTTACCGGCCAGTCAACCATTCTGGGCGATCGGCTTGACCTGCCTGCAAAGTTCGCCGACCGTTGGGAGCAGTATTTCAAGATGCTGCTTTCATCTTTACCCGCCGGCATCGCCCCTTGGCTCTTTATTCTTTCCCTAATTTTCATATTTTTTCTCGTCATTCGAAATAAAACTAGATTCAAGTCTACCCCCACCCTAGGGTTTAGCCTTTCGCTAATTGCTCTTTCGCTCATCCTTTATCTTGTCTACCCCTATGGTCTGAAAGGTTGGTGGCTGACCAATTTAACCGGTCTTTATCTTCTCATTACAGCCTCGTTCCTCGCACTATTGGGGCAAACAAAAAAATTTATTGCCCGTCTATTAGCGGTTATTTTCCTAATCTACCTGATCTCCGTGTCATTCAGATTTTATCGAGACCGGTTGCAGCAAAAGCTAACTACCCGAACCGCTGACCGCGCCCTGCTCCTTAACCAACTCGACGCGATTGACTGGACCTACCACGAAGCCTCAGGATCGGGTTTTAGAACCTATGTTTTCACCCCGGCTGTTTATGACCTGAACTATCAATATCTCTATTGGTGGTACGGCCTCGGCAAATATGGCTATTTGCCGGACAAAGTTACCTACCAGGATGACGTCCCCGAATATATCGAAAACAAGGCGGCCTACTGGACCAACCCCCGCCCGTTTTCAGGAGTCACCTTTCTGCTTCTTGAAACCTATCCTCAGTTCGTCGACCGAGAGGTCGACTGGCGTCAACGATATCTGAAACTATGTAAAACCAAAGAAGTCCGATTAACAGGCGCCATTATTGTTGAAAAGGTAACCACCTGCAAATGACCCTGATCCTGCTATCTCTATTTAGTCTGATCTTCTTCCGCCAATTTATTTTTCAGGGCTTGCTGCCAATTCCCTCTGACATTATTGTTGGCGCCTATTACCCCTGGTTAATCAATCCTCCGACGGGCATCGCCGTCCACAACCCGCTTCCCTCCGACGTCGTTTCGCTCACCTACCCACTTCGTTACCTCGCCATCACTTACCTCAAAAGCAGTATTTTACCTCTTTGGAACCCCCATATTTTAGCCGGTGTTCCTCTCTTAGCCAATTTTCAGGCGGCCGTTTTTTACCCCTTAAACCTTCTTTATTTTTTGTCGGATAACTTTCCCTTCATCTGGGGCCTACAGGTTTTCTCCCAGTCCTTACTGGCCGCCTTTTTTATGTATCTGTTTTTACGGTCAAATTCTCTCACCAAAACCGCCTCTCTCTTTGGGTCTCTCGTCTGGGGCTTGGGCGGCTTCCATAGTCTTTGGGCCCAGTACAACACCGTCTTCCAGGCCATTCTTTACTTGCCCCTCGTCCTCTGGTCAGTCAAACGACTGATCAAACGCCCCCTCTTCGGAGTCTTCATATCTCTTGGTATCGCCGCCTCACTGACCGCCGGCAACCCGCCCATGAGTTTGATTCTTTTGTTTGGCACGGCTTTCTACTCTTTTTTTGAGTATGGCCGTGATGTCGGAAAATACCTCAGCTTATTTTTTTTCGTCGCCTTGGGGGTTGGCCTCGCCCTGCCGCAGATTCTTCCCGGGTTGGAAGCCGCCCAAAATTCGATTCGTGATTACGACCAGGTTGCCGCCGGCAGCGGCATAAAATTCCTGCCTCTCCACAAACTGATCACCCTGACCACCCCCGATTTTTTTGGGTCACCCGCCACTTACAATCTCTGGTCGATCGCCGGCCTCTATGACAATTTGACCATTTATTTTGGCGTCATTCCTTTGGCGATCTTTCTCACCGGCATCTATAGTCTCCTGCGAAAAAACCGGCTCTATTTATTTTCCCTCATCATCTTTATTCTCTCCTTGGCCTTAATGGTCGAAAACCCATTTTCTCGTTTCATCGGCAACCTGAATATCCTCGGCCTTTCCGCGATGGTCATGACCCGTTTTTCCGCCCTGACCAATTTTGCCCTCGCCGCCGGCTCCGCTATCGTTCTCGATGAATTTTCCAAAAAGAGGATCAATTACCGGCAGTTTATCAAACCACTCATCCTCGTGTTGAGCATGACTGCCACTCCCTTGATAATCGTGTTAGCTATCTGGCGGCTGTGGGCGCCGACTATTCCACCCGGCCCGATTGATTTCTTTCCGCCGGAAATTTTGGCCTTTCCCAATACCCTGATGGTATCTGTTCGGAATAGTGTCGTCCCTATTTTCCAGACAGGCGTTTCTTTGCTTTTCATTTTTTTAAGCCTAAAAATTTCCTGGCTCAAAAAACCCACCCTTCTAGTGACCCTATTTATTGCCTTGACCTTTTTTGATTTTTACCGTTTTTTTACGAAATACAATACCTTTGCCCCCCGGTCGTATCTCTACCCCGAAAACAAAATCAGCCAGTTTCTAAAAAAAGAAGAAACCCGCTTTGTCACCTCAAGAGACCCGCTCCTGCCGGCCAACATGTGGTTGGTAGATAGTCTAAACTCCGTCAACGGTCAGGATACTCTCCATTCCCTTTATTACAACCAGTTCATTTCCTTGATAAATTTTGCTGATCTCAACCGGGTGACCGACCGCTTCGTTCAAATCAAAAATTTTGACAGTCCTCTTTTGGATTTTCTAAACGTCAAATATATTTTGGCTCTCAAATGGAAAGAAGGCCGGCCCGACACCGCGGGCAAACCAAACTACCCCTTAGACGACCCG
>Ga0209518_1004633_pt1 | contig 10885 bp, 11 predicted proteins | sample RifGroB1_FD_183993 | JGI IMG/M metagenome (GOLD analysis project Ga0209518, IMG submission 183993) | Groundwater microbial communities from Rifle, Colorado, USA - Groundwater B1 (SPAdes) (version 2) | ecosystem: Environmental > Aquatic > Deep subsurface > Groundwater | place: Rifle, Colorado... | reverse complement strand
GGTAAAAATACGTGCTTTTATTAAAAATTTCAATAAAAATAACAAACGATGAATATTAAGAAGGTTGTAAAAAAGTATATTAAAGGTTTTTTACGAAGTTTAGGCCTGAGAGTGAGTTTTGTTAATAAGGGAGAACTCTCAGAAGAGAAGAAGATAGAATGGCTAAAAAATATAGATTTCAAAACCATAATTGATGTCGGTGCCAGTAAGGGTAATTTTTCCCTTCAATTTCACAAGATCTTTCCTTCGGCGCAGATCTATGCTTTTGAACCCTTAGCCGGCTGTTCTGAGGTTATCCAAAAAAAGATGGAAGGTGCCCGCGGCTTTAAATTATTTAATATTGCCCTTAGCGATTTTAAGGGGCAGAGCAAGTTCTTCCGAAGTTCATATTCCGGAGCATCATCCTTAATCAAGATGGCCTCTCTGCAAAAAGAATTATTTCCGGTTACGGCCGGAGAAACTGTAGAGAATATTCAGGTAGATACTATGGATAATATCTTTAACGATATCAATCTTGCTGGTCCAATCCTGATAAAGCTTGATGTGCAGGGTACTGAAGACAAGGTAATTGTTGGTGGCAGGGAAATTTTTAGTAAGGTTAAGGCTGTTATAACGGAGACGTCCTTTCGCCGGCTCTATGAGGGCCAACCATTATTTAGTGACATAAACCGCCAGTTGGAAGCTCTAGGCTTCAGATATGTTGGGATTTGGGGAGAAGGCGATTTTAGGAGCCCAGTAGACGGACAGCCCTTGCAGCAAGACAGTATATTTATTAGAGAATAAATTTATAAAGCCAACTTGAATCTTAAAAGAATAGAAAAAAAAGACATAGATGGACATTTAGAGAGCATAAATTATATTGCCTATTCTGATAATTTTGCTAAATTTGCTCAAAGCGCCTATAACAGTAAAAGATCATTTGTTGGTATTTTTAACGGTGATAATCTAAAAGCATTTTTTCCGGTTTTTGAAAGGGAATCTCGGGGCCAGTGCATTGTTGAGGTCCCGCTGTTTATTTATACGGAAATATTTTTTCTCGATGATAAGTTTATTATCAATGGTTCTGAATTGGGGCACGAACTGATCAAATTAACCGGATGCGATGTTTCGCGGCTGAATATTTATAAACAGCATTTTTTGGAAAATTTTAAGACCGAAGGATTTCAGGATATATTTACGACGGTAATTATCTCGCTTGAAGGTGTCGGTAGCTTTGAAGATTATCTGATGAACTCAATAAGCAGGAATGCGCGCAGTAAGATTTATAAAGGTCAGAGTTCCGGATTCGAATTTATTACATTGACCGAAAAAGACTTGCCTGAATTTTACAATCTTTATTATGAGCATGTTATATTCCTTGGTTCAGTCCCGCATCCGATAGATTATTTTAAGAAAATCATAGATGCCCATGAGTCGGATAAGAGTCTTTCTATGTTTGGCGTCCGCCATGGCGGCAAGCTGATCGCGGCCAATCTCCTTATAATTTACAAGGATTATCTGGAAGTTAAATTTTTAGCTGATGATGTGCTGGAGAGGAAGTTATTTCCCAATAATTTCTTGTATGCCGAAATGATAAGATGGGCGATAGGCAGGCATATTAAATTTATTGATTTTGGCGGTATACCGAATGCAATGCACTCTAATATTGAGTTTAAGAAAAGTTTTGGTGGTAAGGAATACCCACTTTATACTCGTTATTTTTTCAGGAACTCGTGGCATAAATTCAGATTTAAACTTAATCGGCAGCTGCTTTATCTCAAAAAAAATCCCAAATTAATTTTAAACAAAATATTATTAAAGAAGTGAGGCTTTTATGCTTATCTAATCAAAGATTGCCGACTGAAAAAGCCTATGGCCGGCAGATATTTAAGATGTGCTTGAACCTTTCTCAAATAAGCGGAGTAGATTTAGAGTTAGTATATCCGCACAGGGAAAATCAAATAAAAGAGAGCTTTTTAGAATATTATGGCATAAAGGAGGGTCTTAAGGTCAGCAGAATTATGGCTCCCGATTTCCATCTGCCCGGTCGGCTTGAGATAGTAGCTTTCAGTATAAAGAGCTTATTGTCGGCCCTGGCTTTGGCAAGAGCGACCTTGTCCAGAAATCCCGATGTTATATATTCGCGCGATGAATTGCCATTGTATATTTTAAGTTTTTTCAGGAAAAATCTAGTTTTTGAAGCTCATAATATGCAGAGACCCAGGATCTTTATGTATAATCGGTTCAGAAAGAGGAGAGTTAAACTGGTCACTATAACAAAGGCACTTAAGGACGATTTTATTAAAGCTGACTTTAAACCAGAGAATATTTTAGTTGCACCTGATGGTGTTGATGCCGATGTTATTAATAAAGAAGAGAATAGTTCTTCAGATAAGGAATCGGCAAGAAGAGTATTGAATTTGCCGTCAGATAAAAAAATAGTTGTTTATGCGGGCAGTCTTTTTAGGTGGAAGGGAGTATTTAGCTTTGTGGATGCGGCAAAACTGTTGTCAGATGTGGTGTTTATTATTGTTGGCGGAGATGAGCGTGGCGACGAGATTGAATTAAGACAGTACATCGCGGATAATCATATTGAGAACTTTAAGATAACCGGCTATATTAAATCCGAGGAAACTATAAGGAATTATATCGCAACCGCTGATGTGTTGGCCTTGCCGAACACAGCCAAAGACAGAATATCTGAAAGGTACACATCTCCACTAAAACTTTTTGAATATATGGCGGCGCGACGGCCGATAGTCGCCTCAAATCTGCCATCACTAAGAGAGGTACTGAATGAGGGCAATTCTGTATTGGTAAAACCGGATGATGCTTTAGCGTTGGCTGACGGGATAAGACGGATTTTGTCGGACGATTCCCTTGCTTTAGGAATTGCTCAGAAAGCTTTTGAAGATGTAAAAAAATATAGCTGGAAAGAAAGGGCTGAAAAAATATTAAAATTTATTCAGTAGCCGACGCAATAATTATGTCCTATGTGTTTGCATCTTGGAAGCACGGGGTATATAATTACCAATTATGAATAAAACTACAAACAAAGTGACGGTTCAAAAGATAAAACCTGCCCATACCGACAAGAGGGGAATTATAGTTGATATTCTGGAAAAAGTGCCCGTGAAGCACGTTGGTCTTGTTACTTTTGAAAAAGGCGTTGTCAGGGCTAATCACTATCATAAAAAACAAACCCAATATACTTATGTTCTTGAGGGAGAAATCAAATTAGTAACGCAGTATTTCGAGGGCGGTAAAAAAACTACCAAGACAACCAAGCCCGGGGACTTTGTTACTATCCCGGCCGGATTCGTTCATGCTTATCTGGCAACTAAAAAATCAGTTATTATCGTCCTTACAGATTATTCCAGAGACATGAAGAGCTATGAAGAAGATACTTTTAGGGTTAAGCTCATTTAAGCACAATTCTACCGTCACGGATAATTATCTCTGATCCGTTAGGAAATGTCATTTGATCTTTAATGGCATTTTTTATTATTTCAGAAACCGATTCGGGGCTTTGTTGTTTTTTGGCATCCTCTGCGCCAAGTATGTATTCTCTCATTGTTGTGTTCATGCCGGCAGGTAAGATGGTCAAACATCGGACTCCGCTTCCCTCAAGATAACGTGACGCTGATTGCATTAAGCCTGTTACGGCGAACTTACTTGCCGAGTAAACGGCGAAATCAGGATTACCACGCTTACCTGCGGTGGACGAGATCGTAACAATTATCCCGTTACCCCTTTTTTTCATTCCCGGGATGATTTCATGCAAGGTATAAAAAACCGATTCGAAGTTGGTTTTCATGCAAAGGTTCAGCTCTTTACCCGAGAGTTTTTCTATGGGATTTTTTTTGTGGATTGCCCCTGCATTGTTTATGAGAATGTCTATTTTTGAGAATTTCTTTAAAATCGTCCGGAAGTATTTAATGATGTCTGCTTTTTTTGAAATATCTACTTTTGACGGATAGCATTCCGATCCCTTGTCTTTTAATTCTAAGCAGAATTTATTTAATTCTTTAATGTCTCTTGAACACAAAATCATGACATTGCTCGGTGAGGCCAATTTTTTGGCCAATTCTTTCCCAAGACCTTTTGATGCGCCGGTTATAACGATAATTTTTTTGTTTTTTTGGTTTTTCACGGCAGTTAAACTATAGCAATTTCTGCTTGATTTTCAAGCGTATTTTTAGTAATCTTTCTAAAGCATATAATTTTCTAAAATCTATGCCCTTACTGGGATTATTACAAAGCGGAAAATACGTTACTCAATGTCACATGTGTCGTGGAAGCGACCTCTTTTTGGTACTTGATCTTGGCCATCATCCGCCATCGGATGCATTTTTAAAACCCTGTCAGTTATTAGACCAAGAGGTTACTTATCCTTTGAGACTGATTAGTTGTAGAACCTGCGGTCTTTTACAGATTGATTATGCAGTCCATCCTGAAATTTTATATCAGAGGGATTATCCCTATGAATCTTCTACAACCAAAACAGGGAGAGACCACTATAATTCTATGGCAGTTGATATACATAATAATTTTCCGGCGCCGAAGGGCTTATTGGCAATAGATGTCGGAAGTAATGTTGGAGTTTTGCTCCAAGGTTTTAAAGATTTAGATTATAAAGTGCTGGGCGTTGATCCATCCGAAACTGCAGGTCAGAAGGCGATAGATAGTGGAATAGAGACAATTGTCGATTTTTTTAACGAAGAATTAGCTGATAGAATCCGCCATAAATACGGCCTGGCTAGAGTTATTACTGCTACAAACTGTTTTGGGCACATACTTGAACTTGATAGCACGGTGAGAGGCATGGTCGGATTATTGGCAAGAAGGGGTGTTATCGCAGTTGAATCACCATACGCCGTTGAACTGATAAAGAATCTTGAATATGATACCATATATCACGAACATATTTGCTACCTATCGGTTAAGCCAATGAAGCTTTATTTGAAGAGATTCGGCCTGGAATTATTTGATATCAAAAAGTCTCCTATTCATGGCGGAAGCATGCGTTATTATATTGGCCATAAAGGAGAACATCCTGTAAAAAAGTCCGTCAACGCTTGTTTAGCGGAAGAAGAGAAAGAACTCTATTCAGAAAAAAAATTGAAAAGCTTTGCTTCTAAAGTAAAAAAACAAAAATTTGATTTGATGAGCCTTATAATGGATTTAAAAAAACAAGGAAAAACCGTTGTGGGCGTTACGGCACCGGCCAAAGGAAACACTCTTTTGAACTACTGTAAGCTGGATACAAGTTATCTGGATTTTCTGACTGAAAAGACGCAAATAAAGATTGGCCGATATTCTCCAGGCATGCATATTCCCGTGTATCCGGATGACGAACTTTTTAAAAAGAAACCAGATTACGCACTCATATTGGCCTGGAATTTTGCCGAGGAAATAATGGCTAACTTGTCTGAGTTTAAAAAACAAGGAGGTAAATTTATCATTCCTATTCCTTGCCCTAAAATAATATAAATGAGGATTTGTATTGTAGTTGATAATTTAGATCCCCATGCAGGGTGGGGACGGTTAGCTTTAAGGGTTGCCGAAGGTTTTAAAAATAATGGCCACGAGGTTAGTTTTATTATTGAGAAAAAGCCGAAAAATATAATCGATAAGAACTTGATAATTCCCCTGAGGTTATCGCTTAAAAATATTTTGCGCTTACCATTGACACTCTTATTGATAAGAAGTTTTATCAATGATTATGATGTGGTGCTTTGCTATGATGTAAACCCTAACGGCATTATCCTTAATTTGGCCAACTTAGGACAGCGGAGAAAAATAGTTATTCACGCTTTAGCGACCTATTCTTTGTTTGGACACAGAAAACCAATAAGGAATTTCTTTATGCGCTGGGCTTATAATCGATCTAAGAGAATATTAGTCGTGAGCGAATTTACTAAAAGGGAAATAGAAAAAAGCGGTTTCAAGTTGAAGGATGCTAGTATTGTTCCTGTTGGCGTTGATACCGATTATTTTCACCCCATTTCAGATAAGGAAAGAATATCGTCTTATCCATTCGTATTATCGGTGGGTGCCTTAAAAGATCGCAAGGGATATCATTTTACTATTCCGGCTTTTGGCTTGATAGCCAAGGAGTTCCCCGATTTGAAATATGTAATAATAGGCGACAAAAGCATTAGGGCATATTATAAAATAGTCAATGATATAGCTGAACAGCTTAATCTAAGAGATAGAGTTGTGTTCTTGGACAAGATTAAGGATGATGATTTGTTGAGATACTATAATAACGCAAAGTTATATATTCAAACTTCTGCAACGGAACCCGATTCTATTGAAGGTTTTGGAATGGTCTATTTGGAGGCAAGTGCCTGTGGCATTCCCACGATAGGCGCATATAACACAGGAGCAGAAGCGGCTATTAAAAATAATGAAACAGGAATTTTAGTCAAGCATGACTCAAAGGATATAGCTGATGCGATGAGAAAAATTTTAACTGATGATAGTTATTCTAAGAAGTTGGGTAGTAATGGAGTAAAGTGGGCAGAAAAATTCAACTGGCCTGTCGTGGTTGATATGTATCTGGAAAATATTTAAATAATCCATATAATTTTTTGTGATTAAAACAATAAAAAGAATTAAGAGCTGGTTGAGGCGACCAAAACGATATTGGCAGATTTTTTGGATAATTACTCGAGTAAAGCCAAAAAATATAATGGAGATAGGAACCTGGACTGGAGATCGCGCACTGACTATGATTAGATTGGCTCAACGCTATCATGGCACCAAGCAGGTTGATTATTACGGTTTTGATTTATTTGGACAAATGACGACGGAAATATTTATTGGAGAGAAATCAAAATGGCCACCGACACAGCGAGAGACATTTGATAAACTTTCGGCCACCGGTGCTAATATTCATCTATTTCAAGGTGATACCATGAAGGTTTTGCCTGAAATGACGCCTAAATTACTTAAAATGGATTTAATATTTATTGACGGGGGACACAGTTTGGAAACCATAGCCAATGACTGGCACTGGGTCAGCCAGTTGATGCACGACAAGACGGTGGTAATCTTTGACGATTATTGGCCGGACCGCACAGATGCCGGATGTAAGTCAACCATAGATGAAATCGACAGAAAAAAATATATTGTTTCTATTCTGCCATGGATTGATAAGTTTAAGAAGACTAGTTTTGGTGAACCTTTGAATATCAGATTAGCTAAAGTCAGAAGGCGGATTTAGTGATGTTTCTAATGCCTTTTGTATTGCTCTTTCAGTCTTTTCAAAAAGGCGTGCAGTGCCGGTACTCTTTTTTTCATAAACCACAAAAGCTTTTGGTCAAAGAACCTATTTATGGATAAGTAGTGTTTGAACATATAGGCATCAGCTTTATCATTAGCTACAATTTGATTCGGATGAACAAGCGGAAATTCTACCGACTTAACCAGAACATGAGCCCTTGCATCTCCGGGGTCTATTGAATTATGGGTGGCTTCTTTATCAAATCCAATGTTTTGGACCAGGTTGTTTTTGGATACTGCCGATAGTCCTCCCTGAAGCCAGCGGGCTAGAAACCATTGGCTATCCCAACTATCGATTTTTTGAGCATAATAATTATCAAACAAGTGGTAATAGTGATCTACGATGGCATCAGCTCCTAAAATATTTTTTAATATCCCAGATCTCTTAATTTCGGGCCAATTACTGATATTCACGTCATAATATTGCCATGCACGCTTCCAGGTTGCCCAGCCCCATATCATGCCAATATTCGAAAAAAAATAGCTTTTATCAGATATAGCTTCAATTCTGGATGCAAAATTGTATCCACTAATTTGCATAATTCTTGGTTCATTTCGATATTTTTCCAATAATTCCTGACAAAATAGAAAGAAACTCTGATCGGGCAGGCAGTCATCCTCTAAAATAATAGCTTCTTCAACGTGTTCAAAGACCCATGTGATCCCGGATGCGATGTTATCTTTACAGCCGAGGTTCCTATCAGGGTACCTTTTAAAAACCTGGCATGGCCAATCTACCTGGTTATCAATAATAGCACGTACTGCTTTAACTTTAGGCCATTCAGATGCATTTCTTGGTCCATCTGATAAAACAAATAATTTTTCGGGCCGAGCTCTTCGTATTTCATCGAAGACCCGTTGTGTTTTTTCGGGTCGAATGAAGGGTATGAGAACTACAGGAGTTGTTATTTTGAAAAACATTATTTACCAAAAACCCAAAGTTTCAATCTCGAGAATCGACCTCTTAGATTCAAGATGTTTTTTATTTCATTACTTGCTGCAATTTTATTGAATTTTGAGTTCCAGTTGAGTTTCTTGTCTAAAGTTGGTCTTATTCCACGTGTAAGTAGAAAATATTCTCCTAGCCCGTCCTCATCTAATAATTTGAAATGTTTCGATTTCATGAAGTCAATGAGTTTATCGTCTTTGAAGAAGAGATTATGCCATTTGACCGGAATGGGCTCAAGTGAGCAGGTTTTTCTAAATGTGTTTAATTCATTTACACCATTAATGCTACCCTCAAGCATAAGGAGCTTACCATCTTTCTTTAGCATACCCATAAGTTTAACAAGAACTTTTTTTTGAAGCTTCCACTCCATCAGGTTAATTAAAAATCTTTGCGATACTATGAAATCATAGTTATTGTCTAGACTATATTGTTTAAGAAAATCAGTCTGTTTTAAGATTACATTCTTTTTCCCGCGTAACCTTTTCGAGGCTTTTAGCAGTCTTGTCTCTGAAAAATCTGCTCCATGAACAGTTGTACCAGGAATAGCTGAATATACAATTGTTCCTTCTCCTTCTCCGCAACCGGCATCCAAAATCTTAGAATCGCGAGTGATTCTTTTTCTTATTAGCTCGATTTCAGAATTAATAAGATTCTTGTCATACATCGACTCTACATTTTCCTTATTCCAATAGGCAAGAACTTCTTTATTGTTGTGTATCATATGTTAAATTATTTTTTTAATTATACTTGTGATCTTTGTAATTTCTTTTTTTGTGAGATTGTAAGCCAATGGGAGACATAATATTCTTCTCGAAATATTCTCAGATACGGGCATCCGTGAACCTCTTACGTAACCCAGAGTGTTCAGAGAGGGGAAGAAATACCTTCGAGGGGAAATATTATCCTCACGTAGAGCTGCTACTGTTCTTAGTAGAGATTTCTCATCTGGGAAGATAATGGGATAGTAAGAATAATTATATTCCGTCCCAGTTCTCATAGATAGTCTTACTAGAGATGTATTCTCGAATGCTTTAGTGTAGGAGAGACTTAAAGATTTTTTCTTGTTGATCAGTCGTTTTACTTGAGGTAGGACACATAGTCCCATGGCGGCGTGCAACTCAGAACTTTTAGCATTTATGCCCAGCCCCAAGAAGCTCTCCGGTTTTTCTTTATCAGCATGCCCGAAGTTACGCATGTAGAAGATTTTTTGTGCAATAGCATCATCATTTGTTATAATAGCCCCACCCTCAACAGTGTGAAATATTTTAGTTGCGTGAAAGCTTAGTATTGAGATGTCGCCATATTTAAGGATTGATTTACCATTATATTTTACGCCGAACGAATGTGCGGCGTCGTATATTACTTTTAGTCCATTTTTCTTTGCTATTTTTCGGATTTCTTCTACGTTACACGGATTGCCATAGACATGTGTTGCAAGAATTCCAGTTGTTTTTTTTGTTAGTTTATTCTTAATCTCACTCGGATTAATGGTTAGAGTCTGTGGATCAATATCGGCAAAGACTGGTTGGCACCCTTCCCATACTAGGCTTGAGGTTGTGGCAATATACGAAAAAGGAGTTGTTATGACTTCTTTTTTTAGGCCTAAGGATTTTATAGCGATTTGCAGGGCCATGGTCCCATTAGCCACAAAAAATAAGTGCTTTACTCCCAGGTATTCTTTCAATTTTTTCTCCAATTCAATAACAAGGGGGCCGTTATTTGTTATCCAATCACCTTTCCATATCTTGTTTAGGTATTGGGAATATTTTTTGAGAGGTGGTAAATAGGTTTTAGTTACATTAATCATTGTTTTTTATTGAATTAAGACATAGTCTCTTCTTTAGGCCTCGCAATTTTAGTCGTCATAAGGTAATAAAATCTATTATAGGCATGATAAGTTTTGTACTCTTTAAAATCGTCAGATAATAAGTGCTCGATTCTTCAAGACTTCTTTTTTGTGGAAATACCTGCGGAAAATATTTGAATATAAGGGAACTTTTTCTTTTAGGTAAATATGGATCTTGACCATAGTATATGTGATTTTATATTGCAGGTATTTCCATGAATTGGGCTTAATCTGAAAGCTGGGCGTGAACAATGGCTCAAGAATATTTAATTTTACGATAATCTCCCCTAACTCTTTTGTGTATGGCTTGTAGATAAGATTTTTTACTCGTCGGCTGAGTTTATAGGCATAATCAAACAACAAGAAATCTTTAGGAGAGTAAATCCTAAGTGAACTAAAATGATAGAAGATAAGTAGATCACTGTCAACATAAAGAGATTTCTCGTCTTTTATTATCTTGTACTGGCTTACGTTGAATGGGGCCAGGTTGACCCCTCTATCTTCCGAGATGCAAACGCCGGAGAATTCTCGTGGCCACTTATCTAGGTATTTTTGATTACTATAGAAGCCGTCCGAAAAACGATTTTCACAATATTTGATACAATCTTCGCGCCATTCTTGCAAACAAGCCAATCCGATCGGATTGTTTTTAAAACACATTATCCCATTATTAAAAATACCGACCTTATGTTCTAGCTGTTCTCTTTTCTCTGGGAAGCGGTGTGGGGTTATCAATATATTAAAAGATGCGTTCTGTCTGAAGTTTTCGTAAAATTTAATCGGAGAGGAAAATAAATAAACATCTGCGTCTAGATAGACTA
>Ga0209518_1004631_pt1 | contig 10885 bp, 4 predicted proteins | sample RifGroB1_FD_183993 | JGI IMG/M metagenome (GOLD analysis project Ga0209518, IMG submission 183993) | Groundwater microbial communities from Rifle, Colorado, USA - Groundwater B1 (SPAdes) (version 2) | ecosystem: Environmental > Aquatic > Deep subsurface > Groundwater | place: Rifle, Colorado... | reverse complement strand
TCCCAGATGCAGTAATCGCTGCCTGTTTCATTTAATGTTGCTTCATCTGTCCTGTCTACGCAAGTAGTTAACTCGTCGTTGCAGTGCCATAATTCTGTACAGCTTCCTGTCCCGGGTATCTTTATCAGGCATTGTTCCGGATATAGATTATTTATGATTTTATCTCTTGTGTCAGATACCATACCAACATAGCCTATGTTATTTCCTGATGCATCTGTTGTGGTTCCCTGTGCAAGAGCTGATGTTGATTGTATATTGCTTATCTTACTGCCAAGTCCTGTTTTTGTCAATCTGGCATCTTTAAATTCAATCCAGGAGGTGTTATCTGATTGTTTAAGCAGTATATTTGCTGCTCTACCTGTGCTATAATTAGTCTTCATACCCGCATTAACACCGCATACTTCACCCTGGACATGTTCATATGTGCCGTCCTGGTCAAGGTCATAGCTTACAACCCATCCTGCTGGCGTCTGCAGCCTTGTAACAAAGTTACAGAAACCGCATGATGCTGTAGTTTCTGTCTTAAATGATGAGCAGGCACTTTTTCCGCATTTTCCGTCCTCATCACATATTTCTAACTTAAAGTAATATTTTGTATCTTCTGAAAGAGCGTATGGCAGTGAATCTGCCCCGCCATCGTTATATATCTCAGCTACGTGCGGCAGTCTGTAATCTCTCACATATGAATTGTTAATTCCTGTATCGTATATTGTAGCATTCTCTGTTGTGCATGTGCTGTCTGTGCTATAGAAGTGCAATGTTCCGTTAGCTGGCTTATCTGTGAAATAGTTTATCAGTGCAGCATCCCTGTAGGTTTCTCTTGTAATTGCCTTTATCTTAGGCATTCTTGTATCCTCAAATCCTGCAGCATGCACGCCTAAAGAGTTAGCAACACAATAAGGATGGTTCATACATGAATAATCTGAACATCCTGATGACGTCCAGCAATCTGCATCATACTGTACAAAGCCTTTGAAAGCATTGTCCTGGCCTTTATTATTTGAATTATTACCCTGCATTTTAAATAGGTCAAAGGAATCAAGTGAGAAATCAATTGCTCCCGGAGTAGCGAATCCTGGGCTTATGTAATCACTTACAGAAGTGATATTATTCCCATCTCCGGCTGTTGCTGCACTAACTCTCAAATCTGCGCTTGCATTATATAATATTGTGAATTTTTCTAAATCTGTTTTTTCAACAGCTACCATGCCTCCGCCAATCTCATTGCATAACATGTTCCTAAATACGCTTAATTTAATGTCTGTAGCAACAAAGCTTCCTGATGAGCATTTAAATGAGGTCATATTCTCGCTTATATCATTGCTCTGCTGGTCCCATCCGACAGCATAAGTAAAGTAAAATTCATATCCTGTATCTGAGATATTATGTTTAGCTGCACAATTATTTGTTTTATCACCATCTGCATCAAGATACCAGAAGAATTTTGTTGTGTTTTTTCCGGCCCCCTTGCCTCCGTTTCGCAGATTCATATTATTACATACAGCTGCATTGGCCAAATCAACAACTGGGATGCCAAATCCAAATGCATTGCCCATATCTTTCATTCCCAGTCCAATAATATCAGTCTCATTGGTGCTTGCATCTCCTACAGGGTCAACTCCAAGCATTACAGGCTCTCCTCCCTCCATATCTTTAAAGAACTGTGTATTCAACCCAGAATCGCACCAACCTGAAGTCCATCTGCATGCAGGTACACTTGAACTATTTAATAAGACAGCTCCACAGGCAGATTCGTCTTTATTTCCAACAAAACAGCTAGGCTCACAACTATATCCAGACCAAGTACAATGTGTTGAGTTTGTACATGATGCGTTGTCATTTAATTGGAAACAATTAAATATTTTTGAATCACACCATCCTCCTCCAAATCCATCAGTTTTCCATTCACATTGAGGGTTGTTTATACAGCTGGTATTATCATTCCAGTATTGTGGGCAATCACTGCTGAAATCAACATCGCAGAACGGCTGAGGTTCAGGGAACCAGCCGCATCCTGTGGTATTTGTGCATGCTGTCTCATTGCCTGTATACTTAAAGCAGGTCTGCGCAAATCCTCCTCCACTGCCACCTTGACCGCCAAATCCTATTGGATCACAAAGTCCTACTAACCAATTACACCCTTGACTTGTACAGGTTGATTCATTTTCAACATTCCAACATGATGATCCTCCCTCAGATTTGCTTTGACACCAATCGCCCCATTCATCTGAACGCCATTCACACCATTCAGACCTGTTAACAGAATCCACTACATCAGTGCATGATGTTTCATTTTTATAATTCCAGCATGAAAACTTAACATGGTCGCACCATCCTGTATTCACTCCCTGGGATTGGCACCAGGTATCATTAACCCAATTGCATGCAGGATCAGCTATACACCCAGCTTTGTCTTCCTGTCCCCATTGCCCGTAAACCTGCCAACAGTCTTTCCAGTCATTCCCTGTAGAATTCCAGTTTGTTTCACACCTTCCACCAACCTCCTGGCACCATGTATCAACTATCCATGTACAGTTGCCTGTGCAGTCGCTTTGGTTATTAAAATTAAAGCATGTATTGAACTCTTCTTTTTCCCAGTTTTCTTCGCATTGTCCATTTCCTGAGAACGGATACCACTGGCAGCCTGACTGGCCCTCACATACTGATTCATTTGTAGTGTCAAATTTCCAGCAATTTGCTCCGGGTATATCACACCAGCTGCCCCATGCCTCTTCTACCCAATTACAATCATTCGCTATACAAGTCTCATTATCATTGTTATAGTTCCAGCAATTATTATTAGTTGAAAAAAAGTCGCCGCCACAAAAAGGATCTGAAAAACACATTGAATCAGCACAATCTACGTCTCCATTATTGTTATTATCTATACCATCAAAACAAGTCTCCATCTGATCGCCGCCACTTAAAGGATTACATTTGTTCTCAGTTGCGCTCCAGCTACATTGTTTTGATAGAGAAGAATCACCTTTTTTGGCTCCTACATCCTCACAATTAGTTTCAATGCATTTATCACATTTGTCATTGCATGTTTTTTCTGACAACCCAGTGCATTTTCCTTTGCTCTCGTCTGTCGGGTATAAAGGGTCGGGCAGCCATTTGCATCCTTTCGCGCTCTCTGCACAATAAGCAGAGGGTCTATTAGTAGGATCTGATGATGTAGGGTCTCCTGTATATGCGCAAGCACCACAATCATCATCACAGGTTTTCCCTGTTTGATATTGCAAGATCCTAACCCATTAGGTGCACCTGAGTTTTCTGTAAATTCACACACTCCAAGTTTTGAAGCTGTACATGCATCCTTTGCCTTCTGGACAGTGCTCCAGTTAGTGCCATCTGTCTTATATTCACACGCAAAACAGGATTTATCACAATTTCTCTCTTCATCAAACTTTAATTCGCACCTTCCTGTAGGAACTGCTGTAGCGCCTTCACAATAGCTTTCAGTTATCCATTTGCCTCCTGCATATTCACAATTCTGTTTATTGTCTATAAGCATAATGTTTTCCTTGCCTTCTGTAAATATCTTATCCAGTTTTGCCTCACATCTAGCTGTTCCGTTGTTCCACCTGCAAGGCATGAACCATGGGCTTCCGGCTATCTTCGCACATAGGTCGTCATCAGTAAAAGCCTTATAATCTTCACAGAAGGCTGCTCCTGCAGGAGGCTCCTCAATAGAATCCCAGCATGTTGTCTTATACCTATCAGTCTGGCAGGTGTTATTCACCCATGAACAGCAGCTGCCCAAGGCAGGGATTGTATTGCATAGATTTGCACTATTTACATTTCCACATGATAAACCGTTTTGTTGTATTGTTGAATTTCCATTGCAGTCTAGGGTTGGATTATCCCATGTGCATCCCAGTGTAGAATTGCATAGTGTCTCATTTCCATCAAATATATAGCATCCTGGATTCCATTGATTAAAGTCTGTTGTAATGCCTGCGAAACCCGGCTCTAGACAATTTGTCGTGTTCCACATACAATAGAAAGTGTCAAGGCACTGTTTTTCTGACAGGTAATTAGTACAGCTCTTAGCACTAAAATCTTCATAACACCATTCATTTCCTGTGCTGTTGTCCCATGTGCAACGAAGACCTGCATTATTACCCACACATGTTGAATTATCTGTTCCGTCAAATGACCAACACCTCACTTCTTCACACCATCCAGTCTCATCATATGTTTCCCAGATGCATGAAGAGGTTGCATTGCAGGATGCCTCATTGTTCACATTCCAGCAGCCGTTGTCTGTGCATGTGTTGCCGGCGGCCTCATATTTGCAATTCAAAGAAGCTGTATTATTCACACAGAAGGACTCATTTTTTCCTGAAAAATCTGAGCACCATTTATTGCTGCAGTACTGGTTATCCCATTTGCAGCTGTTAGCTTCACAGGTTGATTTATCAGTGTAATCCCAGCACCCCGGCTTATAACAATAATTGTACTGCGTATTCCATTTACAGGTGGTGTTCTGTTCTGTTGAGGCTTCACACTCTGTTTTAGAATTCGAATCCCAGCATCCCTGCTCTTCACACATACCCCAGCTGCATCCCGCTACTGCCTGGCATGCAGAAGAGTCTGTATATGTCCAGCATTGTTTTGAACTTGGACCAGAACATGGAAAATCATACTCTGAAGCATTATATTCATCAATCCATTCGCATGATACACCCACGGAATTATTTACACATGAGTTTGCATCTGTGCCGTCAAATGACCAACAACTTACTTGACCACACCACCCACTAGAACCTGAACCGCTTGTTCGCCAGTTGCATGTTTTATTTATAAAAGCAGAATTAGATGAATTGGAAGCTTGGTTACAATCATTTTGGCTCCACATGTTCCAGCAACTTTTTTGCTGGCACCAGCTTCCCCACGGGTCTTCTACCCAGTCACAGTCAGCTGCTGCTTCACATCCTGTCTGGTTATCATCATAGTTCCAGCATTGGGTTTCAGCTACAGAAAAACTTGAGAAGATGGAGAGAGAAAGCAGCGATACTAAAATCAAAACAGCTGTTTTAAATTTCATTGTATGTGTACGCTAATCCTCCCGGTTGCCCACAAAGCCTTTGTAAGGCCCAAATTAATATAACTCTAATTTTAATGCTATAATGCCTATTTAATTATTTTGATTTAACTTTAGAGTAGTATCTGTCTATTTTTTTCAGTATAAGATTTATATAATAATTGGGATTTTCTAATGCGTATGAAACTTTTGGATGTCCACTGCCATCTTGACGAGTTCTTCTACAAAGAGGATATTGATGAAGTCATTGATAGATGCCGGCAGAATAATGTGTCTGCTGTGGCAGCAGGAGTAAATCCCGGCACAAACAGGAATGTGCTGATGCTGAAAAAAAAATACCCTGATGTGGTCCATGCAAGCCTTGGCATATATCCTCCTGACGCACTGAAAAAAGAGACCGAGGGATCAGAAAATAAGCTGAACCTCGACTATGACATAGACAGGGAAATAGAATTCATAGAGAAAAACAAGGACAATATTGTGGCTGTCGGGGAGGTCGGAATGGATTTCAAGGACGGCACTGACTTTGAGATGCAGGAGAAAACTTTCAGGAAGATGATTGAGCTGGCCATGAGAATAAAAAAGCCTATAATTATCCACTCAAGAAAAGCAGAGTCAAAAGTCATCGACATTTTGGAAGAATACAATTATAGCAAGGTGATAATGCACTGCTTCGGCGGAAAGCATTCACAGGTGAGGAGGATAAGGGAGAACAACTGGTATTTCTCCATCCCAACCTCTATTGTGAGGGACGAGCATTTCCAGAAGATAGTGAAGGAAACACAGCTGAGGCAGCTTCTGCTTGAGACAGACTCGCCGTTCCTGAGCCCTTTCAAAGACAGGAAAAACGAGCCGAGCTTCATAACAGAAACAGTAAAAAAAATATCAGAATTGAAAAGGCTGCCTGAAATAGATGTCTCAACAATGATAAACAGAAACTGCGAGATACTCTTTTTTGATGCTTAAGCCGTAAATCTTCCGCTTTCTTCAGGACAACGGATATTAAAGATAATCTGATATAGATAGCAATGCACGACACCATAAGACAGAGATTAAAAAAGAAGCGCCGCAGTTTGGAAACTGCTGTTTCTCAAAACACACATAATAATCTTAATCTGCGGGATGATAATTTCAGCCTGGAAAAGGAAAACCCCGGTAATACCCTGGTCAGAAGAGTACACAGCGTCACCTCCCAGAATAGCGGGGAATACTACGGCCTTATGGCTATTGATCATTATGTAAAGAGGATAAATGAGAACCAGAAGCAGCTTGAAAAAGTTGCAAGGATGAGCAGGTCTGCTGTCTACAGGGGCATGGTCACTTTGTCTGATGCTGTTCTCGGACTTTTCGGAAGGAAACCGCTGAGGCAGGGGATATATGACCTTTTTGTGCAGCAGCAGGGAAATGTCAGAAGCCTGAACCACAACCTTGCATCAATGATAAAATCCTACAGCTCCAACCTGGAGGATATCGAATCAAGGCTTTACAATATCCTTGGAGATGCCGCAAATGAGACGCTGAAGAGGAACGAGCTGAAGACCATAATCCCCCAGGAGATTAGCCGGTATGATGCAGTAAAAACAAAGCTTCAGGAGATCAGCAGGGATGAGCAGCCTGAAGAATATTACGGGCTTATGAAAAAACTTATAGATGTTGAGGCAGCTGTAAGAAAGCAGGGGTTCAACTACAACAGGAGCTCATTCGGGAAGAAGCATTATGAAAGCCAGGTGGAAAACCTGAAACTGCAGAAAGCACTGTTCGAGATGACGCTCTACAGGGTAATGGAGATGGCTGTGAAGACAGAGTTCTACCAGCAGGCGCTTGACAATAATTTTGTAGCATGGCAGCCTATAATAGACCTGGCAAAGGTGGTGGGGGTTGTGAGCGACGGGATAGCCTCTCTTTCAGAATACAACAGGCAGCTGAACAGTGCATATGTAAGTGCTGTGAGGGAAATATCAGAGGTAGTGGACAGCCACCCGGGTGTAGCCCTTATTGCAGAGACCAATGATGAGCTGAGGTTGCTTGTAAATGACGTCAACTCAGGCAGCCTCAGGAATTCCCTCCAGTACATGGATTAGAGAATGTGGATTAGAGAATGGCAGAACTACCTGTCCCGAATTTCCTAAAGAATTTTTATTATTCCGGGGAGTCTTTTGCAGTTGCCAATAACAGGCTGTACACTTTCGGCGATAAATCTGAAAATACAGGCAGGCATATCTCTCTGGAGGAAGGAACATTTTCCCTTCATGAATCTGAGGAAGTTTCAGAACTTGAAAAAATGCTTTTCAGAGCAGACAGAGAATTTGCGGATTATCTTGTGGCTGGATTTAATTTTATCATAGGAGATATAGAGAAACTAAGGGGGCAGCTTAAATCAGCAGAAGATGCCTACCTCTCTATTTCCGATTATTCAGTTGAGAAATTCATAATGATTGATGTGCTGAATGCCTATAACCACAGAACAGGGAAAGCAGGAATTGATATCCTTCAGGAAATAAGCCTTGCCATGCCGAAGCCTGAAGATTTTGCACCTAAAAATCATATAGCTTCCCTCTTTGGCAATAAAGCCGGGATTGCTGCACATAAAGGAAAGACTTTTTCCCTGGAAAAATATAACGGAGGAAAAAAGCACCTGCGTGTAAGCAGCAGGAAATATTCACTCAAGCCTTATAAGAGCCTTAAGCAGCTCTGCGAGGAATATAATGAAGTCCTTAGGACTCATATTTCATCAAAAATGATGGCAGAAGAAAACAAGCTTCTTAATGTCCTTGATGCCATAAACAGAAAAAAAGAGAATGTTGAAAAAGGGATAGACATGCAGAAAAACTATAAAAAATTTGCAGGAAAAGGAGACGGAAGCATAAAAGTAAGGAAGCTGGGTATGGATGAATATATGGTCCTCTTGTCTGTCCCGCCATATATAATAGAGAAAGACAGCAGATATTATTATTTTAGAGAAGCTGAGCTTGGAATGCCTGTAAGGTCAGATGGGCACAGAGTCATGGTGCTTGAACCCCCAAGAGTGCTCAATGTTCCGTATAAGCACCCATTTGTCTACACCTCTGGAAAAATATGCTACGGAAATTTTGACTGGTCAAAAAACCATCTGAAATTCAGCCAGTGGTACAGCCTGTCAGCAGGCAGGGGGGAAAAACTTGCAAAGGGGATTGCAGAAATGATAAGAAGAGGAAAAATCTTGCTTGAGAGAGGCTATGTGGGGAATCCAATACCTGTCAACCTTATCTCAAACTGTGACTGCAAGATTGCTGAGGATAGCGTAAATGCCGGGTTCTATGCACTGAACAATGACATAAGCCCTGACAGGATAATAAAAAACGACTAATAAAGAAAAACAAATATAAATGACCTGGTTTAACCTATAAAATGATGGACTTTTACAGGGTGGATTTGGGGGAAATCTATAAGGAATTAGGCTCTGGAGAGAAAGGACTCTCTGCTTCTGAAGCAAAAGCCAGGCTTGAGAAATACGGCTATAACAGGATAGAAGGCAAAAAGGGAATAAATCCTTTTATATTATTTCTCCAGCAGTTCAATGACCCTGTCATCTGGGTGCTTATAGGGGCTGCCATAATCTCTGGGATTCTCGGCGAGACCATAGACCTCTATGTTATTCTGGCCATTCTTATGGCAAACGCAGTCATAGGGTTCATACAGGAATACAAGGCAGAAAAGGCCATTGAGGCACTGAAAAAAATGGCATCACTAAAGGCCATTGTGGTAAGAGACGGTGAGGAAAAGGAGATAAATGCAGAGGAGCTTGTGCCGGGGGACATAATAATACTGCATGCAGGGGCAAAGGTGCCGGCTGACGCAAGGCTCATCAGCCTGAACAATCTCCAGGCCCAGGAAGCTTCCCTTACAGGAGAATCACTGCCTGTAAAAAAAGAGATTGCTACCTATAAAAGAGAGCTGCAGCTTGGCGACATTAAAAATATGGTCTTTTCAGGAACTATCATCACTGAAGGCAAGGCAGAGGCAATCGTTGTCAGGACAGGAATGAAAACTGAAATCGGGAAAATTGCCACTTTAATTGAGACTGCTGAGGAAACCATGACCCCTCTTCAGATAAAGCTCGAAAACCTCGGAAAATTCCTAACAAAGCTTATCCTCGGAATATGCAGCGTGCTGTTTGTAATTCTTTTCCTCAGGAAAGAAACATTTCTGGTTGCAATAGAGACTGCTGCCAGCCTTGCTGTGGCTGCAATACCCGAAGGCCTCCCTGTTGTGGTGACTGTATCGCTTGCCCTCGGAGTGAGGAAAATGATAAAGAGAAATGCTCTTGTCAGAAAACTTCCCTCTGTTGAAACTCTCGGAAGCACCGATGTCATATGCACAGACAAAACAGGGACCCTGACAAAAAACGAGATGACTGTCAGGAAGATATATGTTGACGGGAAGACAATTGAAGTCTCAGGCTCAGGCTATGAGCCTTCAGGAAAGTTTTCGGAAAAGACAAAAGACCTCGACCTTCTTCTGGAAATTGGAGCGCTCAATAATGACGCCAAGCTTGTGTCTGAAGACGGGAAATATTCTGTTATGGGGGACCCCACTGAGGGATGCCTTCTTGTCTCGGCAGGCAAGGCAGGCATAGATTACCATGCCCTTTCAAGAGAAAATCCGAGAATCGATGAGATATTGTTTGACTCAACAAGGAAGAGGATGACTACAGTGCACAAGATAGAAGGGAAAAAAGTATCTTATGTAAAAGGGGCTCCTGACATAATCCTGAATCTCTGCGACAGTATAATAGTAGACGGCAGAGTAAAGAAGCTTGATGATATATCAAAGAAAAAAGTCCTGAAGGCAAATGAGGAGTTTTCATCCCAGGCTTTGAGAGTCCTGGGATTCGCCTACAGGGAAGTCTCAGGAAAAGATTATGAGTCAGGGCTGACTTTTGTCGGGCTGCAGGGAATGATTGACCCGCCAAGAGAGGAAGTAAAAGAAGCTATCAGGAAATGCAAAACAGCAGGAATAAAGGTCATCATGATAACAGGGGATTACAGGGGGACTGCTGTGGCAATTGCAAAAGAGCTCGGGATAGAAGGGAAAGCTATAACAGGAGCGGAAATCAAGGATATAGATCTTGAGAAAGAGGTTGAAAATATAGGTGTCTATGCAAGGGTTGACCCTGAGCACAAGATGCATATTGTAAGCGCCCTGAAAAAAAGGGGACATGTTGTGGCCATGACCGGAGACGGCGTCAATGACGCACCCGCCCTCAAAGCCTCTGATATAGGAATATCAATGGGGATAACGGGCACAGATGTTGCCAAGGAAGCCTCTGATATGATACTAACAGACGACAATTTCACCAGTATAGTCAATGCAGTGGAAGAAGGCAGGGGAGTTTATGACAACATAAGAAAATATTTTAGCCTGCTGATGTCAGGGAATGTAGGAGAGGTCCTGATAATAACACTTGGAATCCTGCTTGGCTGGCCATTGATCCTGACTGCAACACAGATACTTCTTATAAACCTTGTAACAGACGGCCTGCCTGCTGTTGCCCTGAGTGCTGACCCATTTGAGCCTAATGCAATGAACAGGAAGCCAAGGAAGAAGAATGAATCAATCTATGCAGACCTTACCCCTTTCATACTCTACGCACCAATTATACTGACTATTGTAGCCATGTCTATATTCGCATGGATATACTTTGGTTCTGGCGACCTGCTTAAGGCGCAGACAGCGACATTTGTAACAATAAGCCTGTTTGAGCTCTACCTTTCTTTTACATGCAGGTCAATCATCTACCCTGTCTTCAAGGTCGGGATTTTCAAAAACATATGGCTTATTGCAGCAGTAGCTGTT